>OBEQ012771749.1_pt1 | contig 14869 bp, 11 predicted proteins | sample 1670901 | NCBI WGS metagenome assembly OBEQ01 (sample SAMEA104232315, study PRJEB22302) | groundwater metagenome | biome: forest; feature: aquifer; material: groundwater | place: USA | collected 2011-08-07 | depth 5.4 m | reverse complement strand
CTGTATCTGACTGTTTTATTGAAAATTCTCTTGATGGTTCAACAATAGATGAATTGGGAAATGAAATAATTTTTGCTCCACCTTTTTGGGCTAATACAGTTGTTTGATCAGTGCTTTGTGTATCTACTACCACAATATGATTAGTCAAAATTCTAGCACTTTCTATACAGTCGACAATATTTCTTCCCTCGTTGTAAGCAGATATGATAATACTGATAGAATCTTTATCCTTATTTATTTTGTTTCCCATAATTCAATTGCAACATTTTTACTTATTATTTTTTTACTTTTTAAAGAGGCGCTTATCGGTATATTACTTTTCCTCCACTGTTCAACTCGAAATGCATAATCATCGCGTTCTATTATGTACCAACATGTATTATCGGTGTAATCAGAAACTGGATATGGGTAGCCTTTTTTACTGGTATAGTAATTAAAAAGATAATTATACGTAAAAGGGATAACCGGCGGCGTATAGACTTTGACACAAAGTTCTTTCTGCTTATTTTCTGAGAAGATGTGATTTAATGCTTGAATATGTTCTTTTAATCCTCCAGTTGAAGGTGCTTTTTTATTTGTAAAATCGGTGTATAAATTTTTAATGGTTATTGAAAACATCATCATTAAAATGAAAATCGGAATAATTTTTATAAGTTTATTTTTATATTTGGCACTGGCATTAAAAGATATCAATAACAATATAAGAAAAAAATAAGAAAGTCCCTCAAAATAGTTTGCCCAAAAATTGTCTTTATAAAAAAGAGACAATCCAAATAGTGGAACAATCAAAAAACCAGTGAATCTTAAGTATCTCTTATTTACTTTTGCTAATGATTTATAACTAAATAATATTCCAAGGCTCAATAAGATAAGGATTATTAGATTGACTTTTATATCACCATTAAAAAAAATTGACTTACAGTATCCCCAAAAATAATTGATCCTATCAAAAAAAACGTCGCGAAACAGTTTGGGATTATGATATTGAGGACTTGTTAGAAAACTTAGAATTGTTTTTGTTTGTGAAAAATTATTTTTAAATTCAAATAGAAGACGAGGAATCAGCGGTATCAAAAGTCCGACAAGCGAATAAATCAAATTCTTTTTTGAAAGAACAAAATTGCGAAATTCTCGCGTCATAAATATGGTGATTAAGTAGGCGGGAATAAGAAATAATCCAAAGGGAACTTCCGCTTCAAAAATAAATCCGAGACTTAAAAAAATTAGAAATTGATACTTAACTTTTTTAGTTCTGAAAAATTCGTAGGTTGCATATAGAAGCAACAAAATGAATGGCAGTGTCAAAACGCTACTTATAGGAAAGATTGACGTTGATATAAAATACGAAGACGTTGTCACTGAGACAAGAAAAAAAATAGCAGTTAGGAGGCTGAATCGTTTCATCAGAAAAATAAAAAAAAGAATCGTGGGCAGAAAGCTAAGAAGGAAAATAAAATGATAAAAACCCACGGGATCACCATGAAAAAATATGTATGGAAATGCTAATAAATAATACCACCAGGCTCCATGAAAGATTCCCGGTATTCCTGTTGTCGGACCTATAAAGGTTGGATTTTTGTCACGGATCATCTCTTCTGCCTTCAAAAAATCACGTCCTTGATCGAATGTATATGGAACGGTTTGATTAAGTATGGGTTTTAGTCTAAAATAGCAGAATAAAAAGAGAATGAAAGCGAAAATACTAAAATATAGTACTTTCCGTAATGTATGACCACTCATATAAAAAAAAATTTTCTTCTTATAGCACTTTTAGGGCTCTTTACTTATATTTTCTTCTTTAGACTTGATTATAACACACTGACAAGTTGGGATGAAGGCTGGTATGCTTCAATTGCTAGAGAAATAGTTAAAACGGGCGATTTTATTTTTCTTAAATGGAATGGACGCCCATTCTACGATCATCCACCTCTGGGATTTTGGTTGATAGCTTTGTCTTTTAAGTTCTTTGGTATTTCTGAATTTTCAGCTAGATTCCCATCTGCTATCTTAGGTTTACTGTCTATAATACTTGTTTATAAAACGGCGGTTGAGTTATTTAGAAATAAAATAATCGGCTTCACATCCGCTCTCTTTCTAGGAACTTCTGTCTGGTATACCATTCGTGTTCGCTCGGGAAACCTCGACTCTATCTTTATCTTTTTTTACATTCTAACGATTTATTTGAGCTTGCAATCTTCTAAAAAATTTCGGTGGTTTCCTCTTGTAATGTTAAGTTTTGGAGCACTGCTTTTAACAAAAACGTTAGTTGGCGTCTCAGCAATAATTTTAATTATATTCTTAAATTTAAACCAGATAAAACCGTCAAAACTTAAAAAAAACTGGCTCTTTATTTTTTTAGGATTAATACTTCTTACACTCGTGGTTGCACCATGGTACCATATCCATTTAAAAACATATCCAGAATTTTTTCAGTATCACTTTGTCAACGTTGGTACACGCAACAAAACATTAATCTCCTTTTTTGCTTTATTGACTGAAAAACCTCTTTTTTATCTCCATATGGGAGTAAGAAAGTGGTATTACCTTTGGGTTTTTTCGATACTATATTTAATTGCAAAAAGTGCTTTTTTAAAAAAGCAAGTTTTCTTTCTTTTTTTATGGCACGGAATTGTTCTTTATCCCTTTCTAACAGCGCCAGAAACAGAGTTATGGCACCTTATTCCCGTATATCTTCCCATGGCACTTATAACGACGTATGGTATATACGACTTTGGGGTAACATTACTCTCATATCCCATGATTAAAAAATATCTTCCAAAAATCAAGATTACTTCGATAAATTTTCTTTATTTTTTGGGATTTTGTATTTTGGCATTTATCCAAATTTCAGTTTTTTATAAGGAAGTGATTCCGTCATCTAAATATACACCCGACGATGTGGCTATATCAAAAGCAGCAGCTAATTATAATCAACCAATTTATTTTGATGATGATTTTACTCCAATTGCAGTTTTTTATTCCGACCGACAAATTCTTCCGATTATGTCCCTGTCCGATGAGAAAAAAACTATGATTAAATTTTTTCAGTCTGATGAAAAGAATTTCGTCATAATAACACGTAATTGGGCAGTTGATAATTTAAAAAAAGAGAATATCCCTTATAAATTGTTGGAAAAAAATAATTCGTTCTCGATTCTGACAAGACCATGATAGTCTTTTATACGATAATTCTCTCTTGTTTTACTTTTTATTCATTTGCACTCGTTGATCCTAACTTAACGTTGATTAATCATTCCCTTTGGGCTCAATTTAGAGAAAATTTGGTTTACTTCGGATATTATCAAAGAGGTCTATCTTGGAATGCCTATTTAATCTTACTGATAAGTCTTTTTATTTGTCCATTTCTCTCCCACGATTTTTTTAACTATATGTTTGATGCTCGTATTGCAACCTTTTATCACCAAAATCCATATCTTCATAAAGCGCTTGATTACCCGGCAGATCAATGGCTTCGATTCATGCACTGGACTCACCGTACCTATCCCTATGGGCCAGTATGGCTTTTGATAACTATCATTCCTTCATTTTTAAGTTTTGGAAAATTTATAGTCGGCTTTATTCTCTTCAAAGTGTTATTTATCATTTTTTATATTGCATCTGTTTTTTATCTGAATAAGTTAGACAAAAAATGGGCTATATTCTTTGCAACCAATCCACTCGTTTTAATTGAAGGATTGATAAATACTCATAATGATTTTATTGCTGCATCTTTTGCCATAATCGGCATATTTTATATGTCAACAAAAAAAGAGCACATGCCGTTATTTTTAGGAACATTTATAAATACAGAAAAAAAATCATACTATTTTGGGCTGCTTCACTTATTTTTCTCTGCTGGAATAAAATATTTAACACTGCCTTTACTATTGTTACAACCGATCGGCTCTAAACTGAATAAACGTGGTATGCTCAAACAGTTAGATTTGAATCTGATCGCTTTCATCGGGGCTTCTCTTATTCTAATTTATCTGTCAGTTGCTTTCGAAATCCAACCGTGGTATTTCTTGACCCTTTTTGCTTTTTTGCCTTTTTATGAGAAAATTATCAGCAATTTAAATATTTTTTTTGCTGGACTCTTGTTTTCTTATTACCCATACATCCGTTTTGGTGGGTGGGATAAGGCGTCCAATATTGAGCTGAAGCATTGGATAATCATAATCTTTTTTCTATTGAATCTGGTTATTTTAGTCTTTCCATATGTTAAAAAAATTCGCCGCTACAATCAGAGATAAAAAAAGTCTTATAATAGAGCTCGGTCTTTTTTTTGTGATTCTGTTGACTTTCATTATCAACTCATCATATGTTTCTTACCCTGATGAGTTTGTCAATTTACTTGGAGGAGTTTTTATAGGTCATGGCAAACTTCCCTACGTTCACTTTTTTGATCATCACCTACCGTTACCATGGTACTTGGCGTCGCTTTTTTTAAAATTTTCTTTTCAATCATTTATCCTATTTCGATTGTATTGGGCGTTTTTTACTTTTTTACTCCTTGCAATCCTAGCCCTATGGATCCGGAAGAATCACAAACCAATTTACCCTTATTATCTTGGTTTTTTTGTTATGTATCCACTGGTTGCTGTCTACTTTTGGCTCCACCTTTATTTGTCTGATAGTCTGGCAGCACTATTTTTTAGTCTAGTTTTTTGGATATTGTTGGTTGAAACATTAAATAATAAATCTCGCTTTAAAATTATTCTTATAGCCTCATTAGCAACGTTTTGTCTCATTTTTTCCTCGCTAACATTTCTTTATGTGGGATTGGTTCTTTATCTTTGGCAAGTTTATTTGTTGAAATTTAATCTAAAAAAAATTGTTATTTTTTGTCTCTTTAGTGTTATTCCCTATCTTATCTATTTGTTGTATCTTTTTCTAACCGGATCTTTTTATGATTTTTACTTTGCTAATTTTGTTTATAATACCGAGCTTTATATCAGCATCCCAAACTATACAAGAGGAAGACTATTTAATCCTTTAAAATTTGCACTTACACTGATATACAATTTTTGGAGTAACTTTCTTCCCGTTCTGGCAATGCTTAAAGATTTCAACCTATACTTGCCCATTGCTACGCTAATGGCTCTGGGAAGTCTGATTTTTCTCTTACTCTTGGTGTCAACAAACGTTTTTGTCGCCAGCCTTTTTTTTCTTTTACTTTCTTTTTCAGCTCCAAGAAGCAATATTAAGATTACCAATGAAGCTGATTATCAGATAGGACTTTATTTAATGCTCGGTTTGATATCCTCATTTGTCGCCCTATATTTACTTCGAAAGTTGCGTATAAAAGATGTTCTGATAAACGATTTAAGACGAATTGGCCAATTTTTTATCACTATCCTCATATTTTTTTCATTTATTTTCCTTTTAAAAAATACGTATGATAAGTGGTATCTGCGTTACACACAGAAAATGCCTTCGATCCAAAACAGCGCGCCTATTGCGCAGTTTATCGACGACATATTAGATAAAGAAGATTACTATTGGCTTGGTCCCTATGAACCACATGAAGAGTTTTTTGTCAAAAAAGCGCAGTTGCCAGGAAAATATAGTACACTCCTTCCTCAATTTAAAGAAAATGATTATCTAAAAAAAGGGTTTATTGATCAATTTAAAAAAAATCCACCATCAATAATCGTTTTCAAAAAAGATACCGGAATCTATCTCACGCCAGCATATCAATTTGGTGATTTTTTCCTGGAATGGATGAAAGATAAATATACGCCTCTTGCAGAGATTAAAAATATAACCTTATTGAAAAGCCCAACCAATTTAAAATTGATGACACATGTGTATCTATTAAACAGTAAAAAGGCTGCGATATTGAGTAAGCTGAAAGAGAAAGGATACATTGAATAAATGAACGATTTTATAGATAAATTTTATAAAGGAAGAATTAATAGAAAATATTGGTGGATAAGTTTATTACTTATTAAACTTATCGGTCATATAACAGATTCACTCAAGCTCCCCCCTAATGACATTATGCGATATATAGCTGCTTTCATTATCATTTTAATTATTTTATCTGTTGATATAAGAAGATGGCATGATCTAGGTTTTTCGGGCTGGCTTTCAATTTTTAGTCTAATCCCGGGTTTTGAAATAATAAGGGTTTTTTTCCTGGGACTTCTCCCTGGAAACAAGACGGGCAACAAGTATGGTACCATCCCTTCCTAACAAATAGCTTACACAGTTTTGGTACACTCGATAGTAATACACTAATACACCCTCTTGTACTTGTACACTTGTACTATTGTACACCCGTCGGGTGTATTAGCTTTACACCTAACGGATACTAATCAGATTCTTAAGAAGATTGGCTTTAGTTCGCCATGGCGCATACTTTAATCCTAATTTTAGACGATTTTTGTTTTGATATTGTTGATGAAGTTTAGATCCGACCCCACCGGTTGACTGAGCATTTTTATGCCAAATGATAATTGAGGGATCGTAATATAAATTAATACCTTTTCTTTTTGCTCGTACACACCAGTCTGCATCTTCATAATATAGAAAATAACTTTCATCAAGATAGCCAAGGGTATCAATTACTTTCTTGTCAAAACACATCAGACACCCAGTAATAAATTCGGTTTTCTCAAATGAGTCGTATTTCCGTTCATCAACCTCATCAACTGCCCGGTGAACCCCAACCACACTGTTCCAGTCAATTGATCCACCAGCATACCAAATAATATTTCCTAAATTTTCCTTTGAATATCGATCTTTGTGATATTCGCTCCCGGGATAATAATAAATTTTCCCTCCTACAATTGATCCCGGATGTTTGATTATGGAATCATAAGCGCTATTCACAAATGCTTTGTCAACTGTTGTATCAGAATTTATAAAACAAAAATGTTCGAATCCTTCAGCGATTGCTTTTTTCAAACCAATATTCAAGCCTGATGCATATCCTTTATTTTTTCCTTTTAAGACAGTTGCATAAGAAGGACGACTAAATTCTTGAGATTCCTCAGTCAAATCTACAACAAAAACAGAGAAATTGTTGTTTGTTTGTTTCTGAAATGAATCGAAAAAATCTTTTAGGATGCTATAATTCTTGTAAATGACGGTTATAATGGCCAATTTATGAGACATATTCTAGATTATATCAGTCGACATAAAATTCTTCTCTGGGTTATCGTGCCCGCATTTATATTTCATCTTTTAATTATTTTCCCCAGCGGAAGCCACTATTGTTTTAAAGACACGTGCGGCATTTTTTTCTGGGGAGCACATGGACACGACGCTATCTGGCATCTTGCTCTGGCTGAAAGTGCGTTTAAAACAATCCCCTTCAATCTACCCATTTTCGCAGGGGCAGAGCTTACCGGTTACAATTACTTATTTGATTTTATGGTCTTTCTTGTTTCACGCCTCGGATTATCAACACTATTCATTTACTTTAAACTGTTTCCCATCGTTTGGCTTTTTCTTATCACAATTCTGTCGATTAAACTGGCACGGCTCATAAAAGACTCGCCTCTTTTTGTGAGTTTATTTCTTTTTTTTGTTTATTTTGGAGGTTCATTTGGTTATATTTTGACTTATCTCCACAAAAAAACATTGATTAACTCTTCCAGTCTTATGGCAATGCAATCAGGACACACATTGATAAATCCTCCCTTTGCTTTTTCACTTATTTGTCTTTTGGCAATTTTAATTGTTTTGAATAATAAAAAAATTAATCTTAAGAATTATTTGATGCTTGGTTTATTACTTTTTTTAATACTGGGATTTAAATTCTATGGAGGGGTGATTGCTGTATTTGTTGTACTTGTCAATTTTACGCTGAGATTATTGAAAGCAAAAAAACTTAGAGAGTTTATCGCGGGCGTCGTTATTGTAGGATTAGGTATTTTTTTAGCGCTTTTCATTTTCTATGATCCGCTCTCCTCATCAAAAAGTGGTGCCGTTTTTACATTTGACCCTCTGGCGACAGTGCATCCATTTATCGAAGACCAAAATCTTTTATATATGAAAGACAAAGTATTACAAAGATACTACCTGCAAGAATATGGTATTGGACCTCGTTTAATTTATATAGAAACGCTTACCCTGTCTTTGTTTTTATTATTTAATTTTGGGACTCGAAGTTTAGGATTGCTGTATCTTGGCTACGGACTGGTGAAAAAAAAGATCTCCAGTTTTGATATTTCTGTTGTATCTGGTATTGTCATGGGAATTCTACTGTCGACCTTTCTTGTCCAAAAAGGCGAGTGGTGGAATACGATTCAATTTTTATATTATTCAATTTTTCTTGCTAATATTTACGCGGCGCTTGCTGTCTATAATTTTTTGAAAAAGTCATCAATTGTAAAGTGGTTTATCGCTGCTATCATTTTGATTCTAACTATTCCCATTAATCTGGATCTTATATATCAATTTTCTCAGTTTCCCGCACCCTCATATTTGCCAAAGGAAGAAGTCGAAGCACTTGCGTTTCTCAAAAAACAACCAAATGGTGTGGTTTTAACCGATACATACGACAAAGAAATAAGAGGTAAATATAGCGCTCCCTATCCTCTTTTTGCTTATGATGACACCGCCTATGTTTCTGCTTTTTCAGGTCAAAAAACATACCTTGCCAACATAACTCAACTTAGATTAACTGGAATTAACTATAAAAACCGTCTTTCAGAAATTGACGAAAAAAATTGTAACGTTTTAGATGATATCGACTACATCTATGAGTTAACACAACAATTATTTGTAAAAGACTTTGGTACTTGTCAAGAAAAGTTGAAAATAATTTTCAATAGTAAAGCGGCTACTATTTACTCAAAGACAAAATAAGCGGTTTTTTTTGAATAATCTGCATAAGGAAGTGTTCTTTTGGCGATGTCGTGCGTAACCCACTCCTTATATTGCTCCTCAGTTAAACATCCGTCGTATACAATCTTGGGATTAATGGCAAGAAAATTTCGGTTATAGAGACATAAATCAAACAAAACATTATCTGATTGAAATTTTGTTTTTTTTGTTAGCCTAATCTCCTTTGCTGAGAGTTTATTATTTAAAAAAGCATAGGTTAAATATATTTCTTGAGGATAGGTGTGAAACACAGTAGTTTTAGTATCGTTTTTTATAAGATGAAGAGCCAAAGTACGCTCGTGTTCATTGAAAAGCTCTGATACGGTCACTGGTCGTCTTAAAAAATAGTTATAGATGAAAAAAGTGACGTTTATAAGAAGAAGAGCCACAAATATTGTATAAGCTATATTACGCCAAATAGGTTTTATTTTGTTTAAAAGATCTTGAGCATAAAGCACACCAAGAGATAAAAGATACGCATACCCAATTCCTGAAAGAATCGCCCGAATCGAGTAACTTGAGCTTATAACACTAGCAAGGGAAGGCAACATGCCAATAAAGATAAAACCGAGGAGAAATAAGTCTTTTTTTTGCCTTCGGGAAGCTGCAGATACTAATCCTAGAATTAAAAAAATAATGAAAGGCATAAAAAATTGCCCAGTAGCAGTATTACCATTAACAGCGCTGTAATCACCTTTTTTAAAAAGATAAGAAAGCTCGAACCCGGAAAGTACATTTTCAAAAAGGATATCGAATGAACTGGTGATTTTATTATGAAATAACGCTCTAATATTTTCTGGCGCAATTGATGTCATCCGTTTAAAATGGACGTCTTTAATAACCCTCTCGCTTCGTGAGAATAGTACTTCATTTTGAAATCTTGATGCGGTGATCCCTTTATCAATGTAAAAAATGCTTCCAGCAAGAACTAATATAAATACTATATTGACAACAATCAGTCGCGAGATTTTTACCTTGTTTGCCTTATCAAAAATAAAATACGTCATTAAATAAAAAATCAAAATCGGCACTAAAACTCGAAAACCTAAATATGAATATGAGGCCAAAATAAAAAAAATAAAACTTACTACCACTTTCTTCTTCAGATAGAAAATCATTCCTAAAAGAAGTAATACAAAGGCAAGATTGATATCCATTGCCAGTCGGGTCAAATGAAATATCCACGGACTAAAACAAAATATACACGCTGTTACTAGAGCCTTTTTTTTATCTTTTGTTATTAAATTCACGAGTTCAAAAATGAGAAGAAGAAGAAAAGTTGAGATAAAAACATAAGGCAATCTGGCAGAAAAAACAGACCGAGAAGGCATGAATAACCACGAAAGAGCAGAGTAATAAATAGCCACAACTGGATTTTTAGGACTTATCCCCTCAAAGCTCAGTGGTAATTTATTGCCATAAAGATCCCGTCCTTCTTTTGCGATAGTGTATCCGGACAGGGCAATATCGCGTTCATCGTGAAGTAAATATAATTGATCAAGAAGTGGCAGTCTGATAAGAAAAAATAAAAAACACAGAATAATAATGATTTTTCTTGATCTAAGATATGAAAAAAAATTACCCATGCTGTCTATTTTTTAAAAAAAAGTTGGTTATTTTTAATTTTATTGCGGTATATCTATTAACTAAGTTTCTTTTAATCATCCAATGATTAGTTTCATAGAGTATGTTTGTAAAAAAAGAATGTATACTTGAGACCGCGTTTTTTGAATCACCACCATCATATTTTTTTAGCTCCCAATAATAAAAATAAACCAGAAAGTAATAAAACATCTGTAAAAACGATAACACCAAGCCATGCATTCCATCCCGATATCCTTGCTCGGCAAAATAACGACTGATAAATTCGCTTGTTGATTTTTTTACCGTCTCTTGAAGTGTGAATGGAATTCTTTTTTCAATATATTCTTTAGCTTCAAATTGAGCATAACGCTGGGCTTTCTCAAGGTAGTGACTGATATTTTCGTAGTTATAATGAATAATAGCCAGTTTCTCATTTGGCTCAACACGATATTCTTTTCCCTTCACGATAGGAACTGGATGGAGGTCTTTTGGCCAGATAACCATATCTTTTTTAAAAAAACGGAGTTGATAGTCTGGCCACCACCGCGAATGCTCTACCCACTTACCAAAAATAAGATTCTTTCGCGGAATATAAAAATAATCAGATGAATTCATTTGTTTTTTAAGCAGTGTCCAGAGCTCATCGGAAATTACTTCATCTGGATCGAGATACAAAATAAAATCCCCTTGTGCTTGCTTTTTTAAATCTTCTTTGACAAGATCGGCAAAAGGAATGGATGAGTCGAGTTTGACAATTTTAGATTTTGCTGCAACAACGGAGGGAAGAGTTGCTGTCATGTCAACACTTCCTACAATAATTTCATCAACATGAGAAACAATTGACAAGAGAGATTTTCTCAAATGAGGGGGGTTATTATGAATAATTATTATCGCTGTTATTTTCATACTTGTCGAAATAGATCAATAATTTCCGCGATCAGATTAATTTTAAACAAAATTAAAAGACTTGCCAGATACGTTGCTCCACCGGCTAAACTAGCTACAATTATTCCAATCTCTTTGGAAGAAATAAATTGTAATAAGAAGTATATTACCAATCCCATAATGAAACCACAAATTATAAATTGGTAGGTTGATCTCACAAAATCAAATCGTATAAAAGAGTGGGCTTTGAGCATAACAAAAATAAAAGACAATGACAATAAAAAAATAGTGATAGGAAATCCGTAAAGCCCAAACATGTTTGTTAATGGAATAATAAGAGCCCATGTAGACAATGTCCAAAAAAGCATAAAAACAAATGATACTTTGACCTTGCCTAGCGCATTAAACAGATTTATAAACGGGGTGGAAAAGCTGGAGAAAAATGACGAGATAACAAAAATAAAAAAAAGTGGTACTGCCACTTCCCATTTTTCATAGCGGGGAATAATCTTAACAAAACTTGGCATGAGAAGATACATACCAACACTCGCTGGAAAAAGAATCATCGTTTGATACCGTAACACCTTTTCAACTACGCGTTTAAGTCGCTCCTTATCAGTCTGAACCCGAGAAAAAACCGGAAACATAACTCTCGAAAGCGAGTCCATAATGATCCGGAGGGGCGCTTCTCCCCATTTTTTTGCCCAACCAATGTAGCCAAGTCCGGCAAATCCGATCACTTTTCCTAAAAAAAGATTGACCAGATCATCTTTAAATAAAGCCAAAAATGATATCGACTGGAAGGGCAGTCCAAAAGAGATAAGATGGCGTAAACTTTTTTTGTTAATACCGATTGTTGGCATCCAAAAGGAAATACTATAAATAATAATAACTCCCAAAATAGATCGAATCAGAACGCCGTATGCAAAGCTTAAAAGTCCAAAATGCAGATATGCTAAGATTATAACCGTTAGATAAAATGCGGTGTTTTCAATAATTTGTACAAAAACTATTTTTTGATATTGAATCTTTCTCTCTAAAAAAACTGAAGGGATTGTTTTAAGAGACGATAAAAAAAAGCCTAATAGAAGAGTCCAATAAAGAAATACTCCCTCTTGAGGTAAATTATAAAAAGATTGAACAAAATTACTCCCTATAAAACCAATACATACAGTGGCAATGACGAGTAATTGCTGGACTGTGAAAGCAGTTTTAACATCATCGCGACTAATGGTTTCTCGTTGAATAAGAGAAGCAGACAGTCCGATATCGGAAAAATAATTCAAGAGCGATATAAGAGCTAAGACTATAATATATATCCCAAAAATAGCCGGAGTCAAAAGTATAGTGAGAAAAAGATTGGCAATAAGACCTAAGAACGCTGAGTATCCACTTTGGAAAAAAAGGCTTAAAACGCTTATAATACTATTAGACTTTAGGTCTTTTATCGTCTCACTCATAAAAAAAATAAAATGAAGAGGCTTAAACCGATTTTTTTTGAACTGTTATTGCTTTTAATTATAACAGTTCCTGCCTTCGCTATTCTTTTAAATCAAACCTATCCATCGATACATGATGACCAGCATATTGCTCGCTTATACCTATTGGATGCAGGATTGCGCCAGGCCAGTGTGTATCCACGATGGGTTGACACGCTTGGCTTTGGTTTTGGTTATCCTCTATATAATTTTTATCCACCTTTGACCTACTATGTAGCTGAGGTATTTCACTTAATAGGCTTCAATTTTTTCTGGTCCGTTAAGCTTATGGTTATTGCCGGATTTGCTTTGGCTTCAATTGGAATGTATTACCTTACCAAGCCCTACATTGGCAAAGCCGCAGGACTTTTGGCAAGCGTTCTTTATACATACTTTACGTATCACGCAGTGGTCGCTTACGTAAGAGGAGCATTTGCCGAGCTTTTTGCTATGGCTATTTTGCCATTTCTGTTAGCTTGCTTGTTTAAAATACATAGAGATCCTAAATTAAATAACGCTTTATGGTTTGGACTGTTACTAGGGCTTATTATTCTTACCCATCCTTTGATTGCTTTTCCATCAGTTTTGTTTATAGTCCTTTTAACTATTATTCTTCTGATTGCCAACAAGGGCAAACGACTAATATTTGTTTTATGGACTCTCTTTGGGAGTATGCTTGGATTTGGTCTTTCCGCCTTTTTTTGGCTTCCATCTCTAGTTGAAAAAAAACATACCCTTGTTGATAGCATACTTACCAGCGAACTGGCGTCCTACAAAATTCACTTTGTCTATCCACATCAGTTTTGGTATTCACCATGGGGTTACGGCGGCTCGGGAGAGGGGCCATTTGACGGTTTATCCTTTCAACTTGGGAAAATTCATATCATTCTAACTTTGATATCGCTTGTTTTATCAATTATATACGTGTATGTCGTTTTGAAAAAAAAGATGCCCTGGGTAAAAAAATTTCCAGCGATTAATTTTTATTATGTGTCTTTTTGCTTTGTTTTAATTAGCCTTTTTATGTCTACCAATTATTCACGTTTTGTTTGGGATGCGACCGAATTTCTTTGGTATCTACAGTTCCCATGGCGATTTTTAACTTTTGCCGCCCTTTTTATTAGTATTTGCGGGGCATTTTCGATATATTTCGTGACTCATATTTTTGAAAAAATCAATACAAAAAAAATCTTGTTCATAATGACTCTATGCATATCAACATTGACCATCTTTCAATATCAAAAATATTTTCGTCCCCAGAAACAGCTTATTACAACAGATGAATTGCGCACGTCTCGTGAGGAGATTGCCTGGCGCGTCAGTCGTACTAGCTACGAATTTGTACCCAAAGGGGTAAAAACAACAAAAACAAAGCTGGGAACAACTATTGTTGATATTGAGAAAGACGAATTACCGAAAAAACCATATGAAGTCATTGAAGGATCGGGAAATGTCATCATGATCAAAAATCATTTTGCGTATAAAGTATTTACTGTTTCGTCGCAATCACCGACCACGCTTCAACTTAATACCTACAACTTTCCCGGCTGGACTGCGTACTTAGATAAAGAAAAAGCATTAATTAATGACAATAATAAATTTAAGTTGATAACAATTAACATACCCTCAGGAGAACACATTGTTGAGTTTCGTTTTGAAAATACCCCGATAAGAACTTTTGGAAATTTGATTTCTCTTACCACTTTGACTATCCTCGTGATTTATTTTGCCAAGAGAAAATTTGCCTCAACAAATGCTGTTTAAGTTTGTAAGTATTTGCATGTTGTAAATACCCAATATATGATTGTAGTGATTGGTTAAAGTCTTCTGAACCCATCTTTTCTTTTAATTTCGTGACTATTCTTATTTTGGTTTTTGTCCGCGGCAGACGATAGTGAGGTAAGACAATATAACCCAGAAAGTCAATTCCCCAGTTAAGTTGACGAATAGTAATCTTTTTTTGATGAAGATCAAGGTTTAGATTATTTATTAAAAAACCATTGATAAAGTCTATATAACAATATAACTCTACTTTACGACTTGCAATAATAACAAAATCATCAGCATAACGAACATAATAGTTG
>OBEQ010885456.1_pt1 | contig 14871 bp, 13 predicted proteins | sample 1670901 | NCBI WGS metagenome assembly OBEQ01 (sample SAMEA104232315, study PRJEB22302) | groundwater metagenome | biome: forest; feature: aquifer; material: groundwater | place: USA | collected 2011-08-07 | depth 5.4 m | reverse complement strand
AGCTCGGTCGTCGGCAGCACATCGGGCATCGCGAAGATCGCGCGCGCCGCGACGGCGGTGCGAGGACCAGCTCCGCCCCGGCCTGTTTCGACGATCGGGAAAGACACGTGAGAGTTCGGGGCGTCGCTCGCCATCGGCGACTTCGACAACGACGGCTTTCGCGATCCGGTGCTCGGCGTCCCCGGCGCTCACGTCGGCGCGGGGGCGATCTCCGCGTTCTTTGGTGGCGCCTCTCCGTCACCGCGCCGCTGGATCACGCAGGAGACACACGCGCTGCGGTGAACGTCTTCCAGACCGAAACGGCCAGTCCGGCGACCGTCGATTCGGCAGCTCGCCTCTTCAGCGAATGGCGATGATGGGGCCCGAGCAGAAGCGGTTGCACACGCCGAGCTCCCACTTGCACAGCGCGATGAGCTCCGCGTCTCCACCGCTGTCGTCGACGCACTCGTTGTAGTTGAGCAGGCATTGGAGGCATGAAGAGCCAACGCCCACGCCGCCGCCTCCTCCCATTCTCCCCGAGAGCAGCGCTTGTTGCTGAGTGCCGGCCGCGGGCTCCGGCGCGTTGACCTGAGCGGTCGATTGATCTTTGTCGTACGGCGCGCCGCAACCTGCAATCTGACAGGTGAAGTAGGCCGCGACGACCAAGTTTCGAATGACGCGCATTGAAAGCTAGGTAGCCAGGTTGGCGGCGGGAAGTCAACGGGGCCGCAGCTCACCGACGGAGGCACATGGTCCTGAGCGGCCTCCCACGAGAACGCGCGTCGATGTGCGTTCAGTGCCGGCACTGAAGACGTTCAGGATCGACACTGAAGCTGGTCTCGGTAGACCCCAGAATTGGCGCGGTTAGCGCACCGGCAACAGCTTCCTCAGCGCCGGCATCGCCGTGCGCGGCAGATGCCGCACGGAATACGTGCACGGCCGTCCCGGCTTGGTCGCCACTGCCGTTACCTCCACGACGAACCCCGCGCGCGCTAGGCCGCGCGCCAGCCGATCGGCGAACTCACGCTCGCCGGGGGTCGTGGTCAAGCCTCGCCCCGGTTTCGCCCCCTTCTTCTGGGCGGCCTGCCGGAACTCTTTCGCGGCGCGCGCGGCGTCTTTTGCATTTGCGCCAGGTTGGAGCACGCGATTTTTGGGGGTCACTACGCCCGTCTTGAAAAGCTCGATGGCGGTGTCGGCCGCGGGGGTGGCTCGCGCGAGGTCCAAAAAGGCTACGGCGCGCGCCTGTGTGCCGAAGGCGATGGCCTGAGTTCGCGTCAAGTGCTCGGCAATGTCGATGAGCTCACTCACGATCGAATCCGAGAGCCCCATCTCCGCGAGGCACATCGCGTGGAAGTTGCGATGCCCCAAATCGCCGTGCGTTTCTAGCTCGCGAAGTGCGATGAGATCTCGGCCGATATCCCAGAACCCGCCGGCGATTTCCGCCTTGCGGTCATTCACCTCGGAGATGAGCGCTCGTGCGCGCGCGATGCGCTTGGCGCGAGCTGCCTTCTTCATTGCCAGCGCGCGCTCGCGGAGCGCGGGCGGGAGGGGGCGCTTGCGGGTGGTCATGTGCGCAAGGTAGCGCGTTCTAACCTCCGGCGGTGGCGCCACCGCGAGAGTTCGAAACGTGTCCGAGGCGATCCGCTCGAGGGAATGGCCGAGAGGCACAAAACGCGCTTAGCTACCTAGAAGATGGTGTCCGTTCGCCCTCATCTCGTACTTTTGGCCGTTTTGGCCGCCTGCGCGAACGGCATCGTGGAGGACGAAGCGAACCTCGACGAGGTAGATGGCGGCGAAGGCGGAACCGGCGGATGGGTGCCGGGCGCCCTTTCTCCGAATGACCCCGTCGATTCCGAATTCAAAGACGAGAACTGCGACGGTAGCGACGGCGTCGTAGCCCAGTGCGTCTTCGTGAGCGCCTCGGGGAGCGATTCGCCTTCCGCAGGAACGAAGAGTGCTCCCGCAAAGACCATCGCCTATGGCGTCTCGCTCGCGGCGGCTGCCAAGAAAGACGTGTGTCTTGCGGGAGAAACGTTCACCGGCCAAGTCGATCTCGCCTCGGGCGTCAGCCTCTACGGTGGATTCGACGCACGCGACGAATGGAAGCGCAAACCGAGCGCGACAACGACACTCACGGCCAAAGGCACCGTCGTTCTTGCCAAGTCGGTCGATGCCGATACGCATCTCGAAGGACTCACCCTCCAGGCAACGGCACCCGACGCACCCAACGCCGGCGCAAGCACGTACGGCGTTCGTCTCGTGACGGGGCTGGCCACGCTCTTCGTCCGCAACGTCGTCATCACGGTCGACAACGGTCAGCCCGGCGCCGATGGAAAGCCAGGTGACAAAGGCGCGAATGGCGTTTCGGGCGCGAGGGCCGCCAATGGGTGTGATCACTGCGATTCGATAGGTCCACAAGGCGGTTCGCCGGGGGGCGTTGCGGTCGTTTCCGCGTGCGGCGCAGGTCCGAGCGGCGCGGGCGGGCAAGGAGGCTGGGATCAGAGCGGTGGTGCATCCGGGGGTGGTGGCACCGGATCGGGTTCCCAAGGTGGCGGCGGTGGGGGCGGTAACGCCACTTGCCTCATCAGCTCCGGAGGAGGAGGGGGCACCGGAGGTACGCCGACATCACCCGGAAGCGCCGGAGCAGGTGGGGCAGCAGGCAAGGCCGAAGGTGGCGTGAGCGCCGACGGAGCCTACGTTCCGTCGGGCGGAGCTGCGGGTGGGGCGGGTGGACCCGGGTTCGCCGGCGGCGGCGGCGGCGGTGGCGGTGGCGGATCAAACGGCGGGTTCTGCTACGGAGATCGCGGCGGCGGCGGCGGAAGCGGCGGCACGGGCGGTTGTGGAGGCACGGGGGGCGCAGGAGCCCAAGGTGGCGGTGGCAGCTTCGCCATCTTCGCACGCGCGGGAAAGCTGACGGTCGCAGCATGCACCTTCAAGACGGGGAGCGGCGGTCAAGGCGGCGCAGGTGGGCAGGGTGGAACGGGCGGCACGGGTGGTACGGGCGGTGCTGGCGGGGGCGGCGCGGACGACAGTGGTTCCGGAGGCCAAGGCGGAGCCGGCTCTCTTGGCGGGACAGGTGGACCTGGCGGGGGAGGAGCTGGCGGACCGAGCGCGTGCATCGCAGCATCGAAGTCTGCCACGCTCGATCAGAGCGTTGCCAGCACCTGCACCTTCGGATTGGGAGGCGCCGGCGGCGCGGGTGGGAACAACGGCTCCAGTGGGTTCAACGGCGCGCTTCTCGCGTTGCCGTGATCCCGGAGGGCGGCACCGGGGTCACACGTGGTCGCGTGACCGCGAGCGACGCCGCACAGCCCACGCGAGCGGGCCGAGGAGCATCCACAAAGCGAGCGCGCGACCGGATGGCTTGTCGGCAACACGGCATCCGCAGCCCGATTTGGGTGCCGTCCCGAATTCGGACGGGGCATCGGCTTGGCCGGCATCGGCTGGGCCGGCATCGGCTGGGCCGGAAAGGCCGGAGCCGGCATCGTTCGCGCTCGGGGGTGCCGGAGGCAACGAAACGCAGCCACCATTCTCGCAGGCTTGTCCGACCGGGCACACGGCGCCGGTGCACACACCGATGCATTGCCCTCCGACGCAATGCGTTCCAGGGCCACACGCCACGCCGACGCACGCTGTCTCGACGCAGTGCCCGCTCTTCGTGTCGCACGCCTTGCCCTGTGCGCAGACCTGGCAGGTGCAGCCCGTCACGCACACGCCGTTTTCGCACACGTCACCGGTGTCGCACGTCACGCCGGCGCAGGGATCGACACAGGCGCCGACGCGGCATACTTGCGGATACGGGCAGACGACACCGTCACACGGTGCTTTGCACGTACCGGCCACGCACACTTCGCCCGTCGGGCACGTCTTGCCTGCGCAGCGCGGATCGACGCAGTGGCCACCCCCTTCGCAAACCAATCCAGACGCGCACGGGAACTCCGTGCGCGCGCAACTTTGCACGCACGTCCCCTTGTCGCAGACCTTACCGCTCGCGCATGGATTGCCCTCGTCGACCTGCCCGTTGCAGTCGTCGTCGAGGCCATTGCATATTTCGCTCGCCGCCGGTTGAACGACCTGCTTGCAACTCGACGCGCCGGCAGCGCACTGGGTCAGGCCTGCCGCGCAGATACCGGGCTTGCCGGTATCGCAAAGTTTTCCGCCTCCCGAGCACGTGACGCCGGTGATGAAGTACACATCGTCGTTGAAGTCGCCGTCGTTGTCCCAACCGTTCGCGCTCGTGAGTCCGTCCTCGAAACACAAGTAGTAAGCGTTGGGCGTGGCGGTGGACGCATAAATCAGGCCCGTGATCCACGGCGCGGCGGGGTTACACCCCGAGCAGAGGTGGTTGTACGCCGGATTCGAATAGTGCGTCTCGCCTCCGATCAGCGCGAAGCCGACGAGCCCCCCCGCGTACGCAGGATCGTTCCGGATCACAGTCCCAGAAAACGTGGTTCCAACCGGCGAGCCAGGGGCGACGAGCGGATGAAGGTCGGCCGGCTGCGGCGGCTGGCCGGTGTCGTTGTACCAGGCGAGGCCGTAGTGGGCGCCCGCTTGGTTCATCACGTAGGTAGCCGTGAATCCACACAGCGGTGAGAACTGGTTGGGCGTCGTTTGCCCGTCGCTCTGCCAGTTGATGGTCTCGTTTCGCGTTTGAAAGAGCGTGTAGAGCTGCGTTTCCGGTGACGAGTCGATCGGCACCTGCAGCCCGTTCGGCTCCGTTGCGGCGCCCGCCGACGACGCGGAAAGCCCGAAAGCCAAGGCGGCGGAGACGACACGTGCGGCGCGCATCACGCTCGTAGTCTAGAGCGATTTTCAGCCGCGAGGAGCGCTTCAAATGAAAATTGCCCCAGACGGCCCGTGTTGCGCCGAAACCTCCCTGCGCCCGATGGCAACGACTACCGCTCGTAGCTTGGCTCCTCGAGCGCCAAAGGCTGCGGATTCCGTAGCACCCAGGCAACGGCGATCGCCGCCAAGCGATCGTTCCCCGCGCCGCCCCGCTTGCGCAGCGAACGCACGATCGACTCGATCTCGGCGACCTCAGGTCGCCCAAGCGGCGTCCCGCGTTGCACGTAGCTCGCCAATGCGCCCGCCGTCTCAGCGTAGGCGCGATCCCAGTTCCCCCCGCCGTTGCGCTCCCACTCATCCGAGATGCGCCCGACGATGCGGATGACCTCGCCCTGCACGGTCTTGGCGGGGCCGCTCGACGGCACCAGAAGATCCCACAGCTCGGCGTGCTGCTTCTGCCAGGATGTCGCCTTCACCACGATGAGCGCGACGCCGTCATGCATTTGCCGGCGAGGCACCGGCGTGACGTCGAACGTCGCGTAGAGGAAATCGAGTGCAGCGCTGGCTCTGGGTGCGCCTTTGGGGTCGAAGGCCTCGCGATGGAACTCGAAGGACTTGCCGACATGCGCGATGAAGCTCTTCATCGCCGGTGTGCGGGCGGCGCCGGCGCCGAGCATGACCTCCACGAAGGCCGGCATTCGCTCGAGCTCGGCGTTGGTGCAGCCGCGCAGCGCCAGCTCGAGCGGTGTGAGGCCTTCTTTGTTGCGCGCATCGACCAGGGCGCCCCGGGCGAGCAGCTGACGGGCGTTGTCGGCGTGCTTACTGTCCGCCGCGGCGTGGAGCGGCGTGCCGATCGAGGCGGTGGCGGCGCTGACGTCAGCGCCGAGCTCGAGGAGGACCGCGATGTTGCTCGGCCATTTCCGCGCTCGGCGGTGCAGCGGCGTGTTTCCCCAGGCATCGACAGCGCCAAGATCGGCACCCTGCGACACGAGCCAGCGCGCCAGCGCGTCAGGACACTCATCGAACGCGAGCGCGGTCTGCTTGGCGTAGCCTCCCCGGGCATCGACCTGGCAGGTCTCGAAGACGGCCTGGAGCATGTCGAGGTCGCCCGTCTTGAGGAGCTCGACAAAGTTCTTTGGCAACGTCTTTCTTTTTGCCCTGCCCGCCACGTAAGGAAGTTTACCAGACATCCTCGCATGAAAACGATCTGGGCTCGCACGCCGGGAAAGCTCACTCCTTGAGAAACGATGGACCTCACGCCGGCCGTCTTCGCGCTGACCTCGTTTCGATCGATCGCATCTTTTTTGCGCAATCTGCGCAAAGTCTGTCCGGGGAGAAATCACCGGATCGCAAAACTCGCGCGCTTTTTCGGCCTGCTCGCCGCCACCGCATGTGCTCAGGGGCCTCACCATGCGCAATTTCGAGTGGAGGGGCTACGTTCGCTCTTTCACGACCCACGAGGGGAACGAACGCGTTTCGGCCTCATTGCTTCTTGGCCGTCGCGGGCTTTTTGGCGGACGCGGTCTTCTTCTTGGCCGGAGGCGCTGGGCTTGCGCCGTTTTTCGCGTCGAGCTCCTTCACGTGTCTCTTTGGTGCGATGAGCCGATAGCTCCCGACGATGAGGCTCTCGACCTCGTCCCAGTTCGGCTTGGGACCGAGGCGCACGTCGACGCCGCCATGTTGGCCCACGTACTTCGCGATCGAGAAGCGCGGATCATTGGCGACGAGCATCGCTTGCAGCGCCTTGTCGACGCGAACCCCGATGCTCATGTCGCCGTCATCGAGTCGCCCCCAGCCGACGAAGATCTTGCCGTCGACTTTGCAGTGCACGCTTCCCCACAGGCGGTCTTCGTAGGCGCCGGGGAGTTTCAGGACGATCGCGAGGAGGCGGTCGTGGAAGCGGTCTTTTGTCGTGGCCATGCGCCTACGATCATGCGCGGGCGGGACGGGAAACGTCAACCTGCGTGATCTCGAACAGTCTGCCCGGAGAGAAATCACCGGCTCACAAAACTCGCGCGCTTTTTCGGCCTGTCGCCGCTGGCACCGCATGTGCTCGCGGGCGTCAACATGCGCAATTTCGAATGCCAATGCCGAAAGCACGACGTGGAAAAGGATCCGGGGTGAAGCATCGAACGTAGGGCGGGCGTGAGGACAACCATTGCATTTCGGCGTGCAGGCGCTGGCCATGGCGGGACGGCGGGCCGAGGCCGTGGAGCGAGGGGCACGGTTTCGCCGCTCCTATCCCCTCAGCGTGTTTACCCCCGTGGTGGATACAGCCCTGCGCTGACGTTTTTTTTCGACGGATTCGCGTTCGGTGGAGGAATAGCCCTTGGAGCCAGCTGCGGCTGGCAAAACATGCAGGGTGCGCATTTCGCCCATCGTGATCCCGCATTCCGCGAGATCGTGATCGACCGTTCCGGGCCATCATGATCGGAGCGAAGCGACGCTGGGGTCGCTCCACTCTCTCGCCGCGCACGATCGAGAGATGCACCGCCTCGAGGGTCCCGAGAACGAAAGCCGATTCGAGGAGCTCCTGCGCCGACGCGAGCCCCTCTTCGCGCGCCCACGCCGCGAGCGCCACCTCGAGCTCTGCGACGATCGCGAACGCACGTGCTGGAGCGCTCTCGGCGAGCGACGCCACGGCGCCGCACCCGCTGCAGCGGTGTGCCTCGCGGCTCGCGTCGTCCAGATCTGCTCCGCACGCCGGGCACACCGACGGGAACAACGCGTCCACGCGCGCGCGCGCCCCTCGCAAGCGCGCCCGCACATGCGGCAGCGCGAAGACACGGGCTGCCCCAGTCGACCGCACGCCGTCTCGGAATCCCACGTCTCGGTGACCGCGCCTTCCACGCGGCAACCCGAACAATCCGCGTGGATCTCGAAATGCACGAGCGGATTGTCGCACGACTCGAGCTCTTCGCGAACGCCCTCGCGGCGGCCGCGGAGAGCCGCGTCGAACGCCGTGTGCGGTGACTCGCCCCCGACTATGGACGGAGGCGAATCCGCCCGCCGCTGCAACCGTTGCTACACCCCGTGCCGCCCGCGCAGGGCACTTGGCATGTGCCGCCGGCGCACGATTGCGATCCGCAAAAGCCACAGCACACGAGTTGGGAGTCCGCGCACGCAACCTGGTCCGTGCACGTGGCGGGGGCCGCGCCGTCGGTCCCCGCGTCCGACGCGCAGAGGACCCCGGCTTTCGAGATCGACCAATGCGAGCCGTCGCAGTTCGCACTGGTCACGATGCCGCACTTGCCGTACGTGCACGCCGTATTTTTCGGCAGCGAGCATGCGGAACCGTCCACCGGGGACGCCGTCGGGCACCCGGACGGATTGTTCGGACTTCCTTCTCCTGTCTGTGCGTCGACGGAACCAGCGTCACCTCCGTCGCCGCCTTCGCCCGACGACCCACTCGAGCCTCCGCAGGCCAAAAAGAACGTAACCGCTATCGCGACAAGCGCGCCAACTTGCCTCATGGACGGACCTCTACAATTTGTCTCAGCAATGTTCGCGCCACTGTGAGCGGACGACGCACGGGCCGCAAATCGCACGAAAACACCGGAGTGGTCGCGGCGCTGACCATGTCGAAAAAGGCAGCCAAGATGTGCCATCTCTAACATCCGGACGCGCCACGGTCCGCCGACGTCGTCAACCTTGCGACAGCATGGCACAGATCGTAGCGTGTGCTCGCATGAAAACCGCGCGCCTGATTTGCGCACTGCTCGCGATCCCGCCGTTGGCGGCCTGCTCGTCGAGCTCGGCCACCGACCCCGGCGCGGGTGCCTCTCCAGATGCGCGAGCTCCCGGACAAGACGCCGCGTCCGCGGTCGATGGCGCTCTGACGCCCGATTCGTCGTCGATGCGGGATGGCACGTTGGAGCACGACGCCAACGCCAGTGACGCACTCACGGACAGCACCTCGCCGTTCCAGGACAGCGGGCCGACGTTTCGGGACAGCGCACCAACACCCGATGACGGCGCTTCCGACGGAGGCGCGGACGACGGGCAGTCTTCCTCCGACGCCGGGGCCGCTTGCGATGAAGCAGAGCTCGCGTGGGACTACCCCGGCATCAACCCAGATGGATCGTGTGTGACGGCTTTGGCCGGGTTCAGGATTTACTGGAGCGAGTCGTCGGGCGGTCCGTATCCCAATGTCAGCGACGTAGGGAAGCCTTGCGTCGTCACCCAAACCGTGACGTGTCTGGGGCAGCAGGTCGACAACCTGACGTGCACGTTTCGTCTCTCTGCGTTTACCAATGGCACGTGGTACTTCGTGGCGACGGCCTACGATACGTCGCAGATCGAAAGCGCATACTCGAACGAGGCGAGCAAGCAGATCTCTTGCCCGTGAGCTTTCTTCTCATCTCCGAGACGGACGGCATCGGCGCCGCTGCTCTCGCGCGAAACGCTCATCACGCGCTGCGCGATTCGTGGCGCGTGGATCGCGTCCTTTGAATAGACGCGCCGGAGTCGAGCGTGCATCATGACTTTGCATGCGCCCCGGCGAGCTCGTAGCCGATCGGTTCGAGATCGAAGCGCTCGCCGGCTCGGGGGGTATGGGCTCCGTGTACCGCGCGCGAGAAGGACATCGAAGCACATTTCAGCGCCAAAGGGCGGGCGTCATGCGCGTCCCGAGCGAGGGCGCGTTCGGCGGAACTGCAAATCCGTCAAAATTCGCCGTTCCAAAGCACACGTGTCCGTTCGCGCGGGGTTTTGCGCGTTCAGCCGGGGCCCGCGATGGTTCCCGTCGGCGCGGGAGGCGCCCGAGCGCCGAGGCACGCGAGCATGCGCGCGACGGTCGAGCGCGGCGGACGTTTGGACCTGACCCTTCCTTGACGGGCTTCCCGGCAAGATATTCACCTCGAGGATCCGATTTGACGAAATTCCGCGTGCTGCTCGCCGGCCACAATTGTGCGCACTCGAGCTCCTCGATGGTTGAGCCGAGCGGAGAGTAGCCCAAGCTCATCGAGCTACATAATGGCGGATTGGCCATGACGAGTCGGCCGGGTTTTCCCGGCGAAGGACTGCGCCTTGCAGACGAAAATACCGAGCGGTCGCCCGTTAGCCGTCGCTCTACGGGCCTCCGCTACGGGCCTCCGGGGACCCACTTCCTCTTTTGTCTCTCGTCCTGCACGAAAGCCGAAAGAAACGCGGCGATCCTGTGCACGATGTCCTCCAACGACATTTCTTGGGGCTGATTGATTCTGCGAACAAACGCGCGCCATTGGGCCTGCTTCGTTGCGTTTTCGTAGAACTCACGCGAAAGAGCGAGTGCCAGGGCGTGGAGCATCGCTGTCGTGCGCCGGGCGAACGTCGCACGGATGGCGTCGCCAAGCCCGTCTTCGTCGAACGCGAAATGATCAGCCATCCACGCGAGCCTATGCGGCGGATTCGCCGCCCCCAGGCCTGACGGAGGATCATCCTCACCGGGCCTGAGCCGCCACTGCAGTCCAACCTCGGCGTGTTTGGTCAGAGCCGTCTCCGCGTTCGCCGCAGGCCAATCCCGACCGCGGCGAGCACCCACCACTTGAACCCCGCGGTCTCCCTCGGTCCCTTGCCGAAGGCCGTACACGTGCACCCGGTCGCACCCTCGATGGTCGGGCCGTTGGTCGGAGGTGGCTCGGGGCCACCTCCCCCAACGCCGCCGTCCCGGTTTCTCCCAGCATCCACGGCGAGTCCTCCGTCACTCCGTGGGACTCCGGCGTCCGGACGGGCGCCGCCGCCATCGGAACCAGGTACGCCCGCATCCATCGCGGGCCCAAGCCCGTCCGGCATGTCGGAGACGACCAGTTGGTCTATCCAGAGATCCTGCGCGATGGGAGAGCCATCTCCGATATACGGAGCAAGGAGTAACTGACGGAATTTGCGATTCGGGTGATCGCCTCCGCGCAGGTATACGTTCCTCGCGTCGATGACCGTATTTCCATCCACGCGATATCTTAGTATGCCATCGCGATTTGCGACGCCATTCGAGGTCGAGTTCATCGCAGCGTAGAATTCGACATAGTGCCACCGATCGTTCACGAACACCGCTGCTGGTGCATCCCAATACGTCGAATTGCAATAATCGCCGCCGCCGCAATCATAATACGAAGCGCTCGCGTTCTGGCTACCGTTTCCTCCTGCAAGCGCGTGGGGCATGGCGCTGGCGAGAAGGTCGGTACCAAGGTACGAGGTGTTGATGGCCGCGCTGTCCGCTTCGGCGATACGTGGAGTATGAAGATGGGTTTCGATCAAAGCGCTGAAGACTGCCGAATTTGGACCCACGTAGTCGCTGTCCGCGTCTGTCAGAAGCTGAATGATGTGCGGGTGATACCCCACTCCCGATCCCTGCCACGGCGCCGTCGCGGAGCCGAACTTCATCCAGAAGGTCACGTAGATCGTGGGAGTCGCCGCAAACAAGTGACGATGAGGTGTACGTCCTTCACACGTCGTTCCGCCGGAAGCCCAGTGGCAGTCGAACGAAACGGCGCTTCCCGGAGCGTGATTTGCGCCGTCGATCTCGCCACCGGAGCCGTCGTACCAGCCGCGCGCGGCGAACTTCGTATCGTCGAAGTCCTCGGAAAAGAAAACGGTTGGGGCACCTTCTGCGGGGATCGCCACCAGTATCGCCGCCGTGAACACGGAAATGCGCATCGCGGGCTCGGGCTGAGCAAAGGACATGCCCCTCCCGGAATGCGTTTTTTGGCTCGCGCCCGATGAAGGCGAGGTCTCTCCGCCGACAAGAGATCGAGCAGTCCAAGCAACGACTGCTCAATTCCTTGTCGGCACCAATGGCCGATTCTCGCTCAAAGCTCGGGAGTTTTCGCTTACGGCAATGGCACGCCCATTGCCAGTGTGGAAGGATCTCGCAAGGAGGCACGCGTTGAACGGAAAATTAGCCCTATGCGCCATCGCGGCGCTTTCGTGTCTGACGACCCAAGCGGCCGCCACGACACCGACGATCGCGAACGTTTCGGGCACGGTCACCACGGGACAGACGCTGACGATCACCGGAACCACCATGGTCGACGAGAACAGGGCCGGATGGGCATCGCCCTCGAATGGCTCGTCGTATGGATTCGAGGGGGGGAACGTCGCCACAGACTGGGAGTTCAAGGTCGAGGGCATAGGCTCGGCGGCGACCGTTTCTTCAAGCGTAAAGCTAGCGGGCAGCCAATCGGGAAGGTTCCACATTCAAGGTGAACACACCGGTGCCGTGGATCACAATCCGCGAGCGAGCGGCATTGTCTACAACGACGCTCGCGGCCAATTTTGGGCCCGCGGATACATTCGATATGATCTCATGTCGGGTAACTGGCCTTCGCAGTATTACAAAATGTGGTGGTTTGGCGGAAACGTCTTTCAACCAGATGCCACAGGCGCCGGCTACCCGACTCAATTCCTCTATACGATCCCGCAGAGTGACGGAACGTTCCAGCGCGTAAATATCCATTTTGGCCAAATGGAAGCCGGCCGATGGTACTGCGCCGAGATTCACTACAATCCAAACGTCGTCTACGAAGGATGGATCGACGACATCCGTGTGTGGAGCGTTGCCAGCGGCAACAACAACCCCGGGTGGCTCGAATTTGGCACAATCAATGTGGACGGCACGGCATCGAACTTCAGCATCGACCACTATGAGGACAACGTTGCATTGTCGACCACGGGCCGAATTCGTTGCTCATCCGTCGTTGAGATTACGAACAGCGCAACATTCGGAGATCCGAAAACCTATCAGCAGCCGCTCTTTCTGAGTGACGGCTCTATCCAGATCAAAGCCGATCTCTCCGGGCTCGGAAGCGGCACCTATTATCTCTGGGTCACGAACAATCGTGGCGAACGGAGCCAGCCCTACAGCCTCACGCCGCCAGTCGTAACTTGCAACCAACCGAGCGACTGCACGACACCGACCGAATGCCACACGGCCTCGGGTGCGACCTGCCTCGCCGGCACGTGTGTTTATCCGAACGCGACCGACGGTTCGCCGTGTACCGACGACGGGAACTCGTGCACGCTCGACGTTTGCGGTGCGGGCGTATGCACGCACCCCTCGAATTGTGGAGACGCGGGGTCCACAGGACATGACGGAGGCGCAAACGAGGCGGGAACGCGAGATGCCGGAGCATCCACGGATGGCGGAGCAGGCGCAGACAGTGGACGGCCCTCCGACGATGGCTGCTGCGCGAACGACGCGGGCGAAAAGCCAGGCGCAACTTCGGATGACGGTACGGGATGCGCGTGCGCGACGCCCGGAGTCCCAAAGTCGAGCGGTGCAGCCCGATGGGCGGCGCTAGGTCTCGCGGCTATCGCGTTTGGCTACCGGCGTCGCACCAGGTCCCGCTGATGAGGGAATGGTGGCGATGGCCCGTAGTGAGCGCGACCTCGCTCCTCGGCGCATGCACGGCTCTGGTCGATGTCTCGGATCTAACGGGTAAGGTCCGCGAGGCCCAGGGGCCCAATGAAGCGGGCGTGCCGCTGGACGCGTATGCCGCCGCCGAGACGAGCGATGACAGCCCAGGCGAGTCTGGAAGCACGAGGGATGCGAGCGGGAATGCAGATGCCGCCCGCCCGGGCGCGGCCAGTCGTTTTTGCGATGAGCAAGGGCCCCTCCACACTTTTTGCTCGGACTTCGATGGGCCCGACGCTTCAGCGACCGCCGCCTGGGACGCATCTTGGACGACTCTCGGAGCGACGCTCGGGGGCGTTACGGTGAACCAAGCGGCGTTTGCATCACCTGCCTCTTCGCTGCTGATCACCCTCCTTCCCAAAGACTCCGGTGCAAGCGCCCACGCGTTCCTTTCCAAGACCTTCGGACCGCCTGCACCGTCCAAGATCGATTGCGCATTCGACTTCCGGCTCGATCAAGGAAGTCCGGGCAGCACCATCGGTTTCTTCGACATGTGGTTCGACACGTACGCGTTCGAATCGACGCTGTCGATGCTCGACAGTGCCAACGCCGCGTTTCGATGCATGAACGCGGCGTGCGGCGCCGTCGCTCTCGCGCAATGGGTTCACATCGAGGTGACGTTCGTGCGAAAGCCAGCGCAAGAGTTCACGCTCAAGCTCGACGGAACGGTGGTAAACGCACAAACTCCGACCGCGCCTGCCGACGCCTCGAGCGGCAGAATGAGCATCGGGGCAGACACCGAGTCCGGCACCTGGAGCGGATGGAGGTTTCGCTTCGACAACGTGACGTGCGACATCGAATAGCGTCGACCGACGGGTCCGCGCCCGAGCTCTATGCGTCCCATCTCATGGTTCGGGAAAACCGAGAGTTCAAGGCAGGCAAGCTTCTGCGTGTTCCGGTGCGCATAAATATCGGTGCGTGGCCCGTCGAACTCGATGGCAAGGATGCGGCCTTCACCTACTCGGTCGCCGATGACGGCTCGCTTCTCAAGCTCGTTCCCACCAAAGAGATCGACCCTGCTCGCGAGTGGCACGAACGGGGAGGGGCGATAGCTGTCAATGCCTACCAGGCGCTCTTCGACCGTGGCCTCGCGGATGCGATTCCAAGCGACCTTGTGAGAGACATCGCGGCGCGCAACCCGGACATCATCCAGCACTCGGTCGAGGTTGGCGCCCGGCATGATGGTCGCGGGTTCATGATTGTCACGAACGGCCTCGGGAGAACGGCGCAGCGAGGAGCGGAGCGTGTGGATTGCACGCACATTGAGGTGGCGGCTTGGGTTCCCGCACACGTTTTCGAGCTCGTTCAGCTTGTTGGAAATCTCACCTCGATGCCGTTTCTTCGACAACTGGGTGCCTGGAAACCAGCTGATACACTCAGCACCTCGATTGAGAACCTCGGGCTGGGAGGCTTCGTCTTGGCGGACGGTGGCGCAGTGGACATGGGTGGAGGTCCGAGCGTGCGCCTGCTGCTGTTGGTTCCGCTCTCTCCGCAGGAGTATGAACGGGTCCGTGGCGCGGGGGGGCCGCCGACTGGCTCTCAAAGAATGACGTCGACGAGCGGCGTTCCAGTTGCCTAGACTTCTGGCGCATGGCGTCTCCGAGATGCACGGTCGATTCGCTCTCCTCTCCGTTCGGCCCTTCGCGTCCTCAGAGACTTCCGAGGTTCGGGCGCACCCTGCTCGGCTCCGCGGTCGCGACTACGGCCTCTGCTGACTT
>OBEQ012103373.1_pt1 | contig 14876 bp, 17 predicted proteins | sample 1670901 | NCBI WGS metagenome assembly OBEQ01 (sample SAMEA104232315, study PRJEB22302) | groundwater metagenome | biome: forest; feature: aquifer; material: groundwater | place: USA | collected 2011-08-07 | depth 5.4 m | reverse complement strand
GTTTCTGAATCACAAAAAACGGAACAGCGCTCTGGCGTTTCTCGCTCCCTTTTTCTATTTGTTTTCGTTTGCGATATTAGCCACTTCTGATTTTATGACCGGCGTGCAGTTTATTAGTTTTTTTGTCGTTTTGGCGATTTTTCTGTGGGAGAAAAATCGCCCTCTGGCCTCGGGAATTATTTGGTCGCTGGCTTTTTTAAGCAAACTCTACGCCCTGCCGGCCTTCATAGCTTTCTTAGTTTTTATAATTCTCTACCATCAGCGCAACGAACTAATAAAATTCATTCTGGGCGCTACAATCGCAACGGCTATAGTCATGGGACCATTTTTAATAATGTCTTTTGGAAAAATTATTGATTACCTGCTATTACACCAACTCAACCGCCCGGCAGGATTAGACAGGAAAACTGTCTTTGGCTTTTTGATAAAAAAAGAATGGTTATTGTTGCTGTTGGGCGGTATGGGAATAACTGTTTCAAAAAACAAAAAAACAGCGTTGCTGTTTGTCGCTCTAGCCACATTCTTGCTGATTTTTAAGGATATTTATTACAATTATTTCGGGGTTTTGATGCCATATCTAACTATTTTGGCCATGAAAACAATTGAGTCCGGCTATATTAAAATAAAAGAGAACCCGGGAGTGGCGACTGTGGCAATTTTAATGTTGTCGCTTTTTTATGTAAATACTTTCTCGGATTATTACCGTAATTTTTTTAACAAAAGCCAGTTTCTTAATCTAACCGAGATCGCGGCTTATATTAAAACATTGCCGCCGGACACGCCCTTGTATGGCTCGCACGAATTCGTTCCCTTGGTGGCGCTGAAGTCAGATCGTAAAATTTTTAATAATTACATAGACACTAACACCCAGGTTTTTAGCGCCGGCACGATTGATCTGGAAGCGGTGAGCAACGAGGTCGCTGCCAAGGGAGTTTTTATGCTGGCCAAAATAACCGACCTGCCCCAATTAGGCATCAAAGACCAGGGCTTCCAAGGATATTTCAGCGATGCGGTTTTTAAAAAATTCTGCCAACGAAAAAAAACATTCGTGAGCACATCCAACGAAACCGATAATTTAATCGCGGTTTATTATTGCCACAAAAGTTAATGAAATTAAAAACGCGAAGCATATTGATAAGCGCCGGAGTAATTTTGATGTTGATGATAATTTCGGCGGTGCTTCAATTCTCTTCCCCCAACATCGCCGATCCGGATGGTTTCTATCACATCCGCCACGCCGAAATTTACAGAACCCAGGGGCTGTGGGACAGTAGTTTCCCCTGGACACAGTTTTCGGTAATAAAAAAATATGGCGCGGACATTTGGTACGGCTTTCATATTTTTCTTATTCCGTTTACTTATTTTAAAGACCTGGTTTTTGGAATCAAAGTCGCCGGAGTTTTTGTAACCTTAATCACACTGCTTAGTTTTTGGTGGGCCTTAAAACGGTTGGAAATTATCTGGCCGTGGCTATGGCCTATTTTACTGGTGGTTTCCGGGCCGGATTTGATGTACCGCTTCACCATGACCCGGCCGCATAATCTTTCTTTTGCGCTCGGTATATTAATATTTTCTTTTTTGATTAAAGGCCGCTGGCGGGATATTTTTATGACCAGCGCCGTTTTGGCCTTTATCCATATGGCCCTGGCCTGGCTACCGCTACTAGTGGGCTTAGTTATTGTTACTGCAAGATATATTAAAAAATATCCGATTGAATGGACAAAAATAACAGCGCTACTTGGAGGAATTTTAGTAGGCCTGTTGGCCCGTCCCAACCCTATCGGCGGCCTAAAACTAGCTTACATTCAAGTTGTTGGTATTTTAATAGTCAAATTAAACAATATACCTCTATTGTTTGGCCGAGAACTAAAGGGTCTAAGCGCGGGTTCTTTCGTTCGGCAGATTTTACCAATACTAATCCTAGCCATAGTAGCTATTTTGTTCTTTAGATATTCTGGTAAAAAAACCGTGATCAATCAGATCTTTGTCATAGCTTTTAATTCTGCCCTATTTTTGGCCGCAATATTTTTAATCATAAGTTTAATGGTGGCTCAAAGAGGTTACGATTCTCTTTCGGGCTATTTGATTGTGGCCACAGCTATAATCGCCACCAGCTACTTTCACGCTAACAAATCAGAAAACTTAAAAAGAAAGATTTTGGCTGGGGCTATAATAATTATCGGATTAATGTCAATCAATAGTATTAACTTGTTTAAAACATATATGGCCCAGGCCTGGTCGCCCCATTACTTAAAAGAGGTCTCACTGTGGCTAAAAGAAAATACGGCCCCGGGGGAAATTGTTTTTAATACCCGCTGGGATTATTTTGGCGGACTGTTTTTTTGGAACACCCAAAATTACTATATTGGCGGTATGGATCCGATATTTGAATATGCTTACAACAAACCGTTGTATTGGAAATCATATTTCATCGCCGCTGATGTGGGCCATATTTCAACCTGCGGTAAAATAAGATGCGTTAAAGAAGAGATTGAAAATACCCACAATGTTTTGGTTAAGGATTTTAAGGCCTCATACTTAATGTTAAGACAGGTTCAAAATCCTAAACTTTATTTCTACTTAGTTAAAGAAAACAAATTCCCATTGGTCTTTGATAACGGCCAGGAAGCCGTCTTCAAAATCCCGCCGCTCCAATAATTCTCTGTAAATTTTCTGTGGATAAAAATATTTCCCAAGCCGATTTTTACTTGATATAATCAAATTATTATAAAGGGCTAACCCAATCAACAAAACCCGAACCAAATCGGGGCTTGTTGACTTAAAAAATAATCATGGAAGAACAAAATAATTCCAAAATGGCCGTGCTGGCCATTGTGCTGTTGATTGTAGGTGGTGTGGTGGGCTACTACACCGGTTATTCCCACGGCCAGAAAAGCGCGGTTAAATTTGCCGAGGAAGAAACCAAAAGAAAAGCCAACGAAGCGGCTAAAGCCGCGGAAAAGGTCGCCGCTCAAGCCGCCAATCCCTTTGGCACAACCGGACAAAATCCGCTAAAAAATATTAAGGTGAATCCGTTTGATAAAGTAAAAATAAATCCATTTGCCAAGTAACATGACATCAAGTTATATCATTGATAAAAAACAACTAACGACCGCGGGCGTAGTTTTGGGTGTGGGCCTAATTGTGTCAGCGGCACTTTTTGGTTTCAATGTCAGAGCCCAGAATATCTTTTCCATAACTTTTCCGATTCCGGAATTGGGCAATTGTGATTCGTTTGATGCGTGCCGAACTTATTGTGATGATTTAAGTCATTCCTCCGACTGCGCCAATTTTGGAGCCAAACACGGTTTGACGACTAAAGATCAGATTCAACAAGCCAAAGACCTGCCCGATAGCGGACCGGGCGGGTGTGTCTCGGAAGAATCATGCCGGACCTATTGTAATGATCCGTCTCATACCGAAGAATGCCTGACTTTTGCCGAAGAACACAATTTGATCTCCAAAAGTGAGCTGGCCCAAGCCAAAAAATTCGTGGGCAAGACCGGCCCCGGTGGCTGTCGAGGCAAAGAGTGCCAACAGTACTGCGAGGATTCGTCTCACCAAGATGAGTGTTTTGAGTTTGCCGCCACCAATGGTTTTATACCCAAGGATCAGGCCAATAAAATTCGTCAGCAAAAAGAAAAATTTAAAGCCAGCGGCGGGACAGGTCCGGGCGGGTGCCGCGGCGATGGAAAGTGCCGTGACTATTGCGACAATCCCGAAAATTTGGAAGAGTGTTTGAACTTTGCCACCACCAATGATCTGATAACCGCCACTGAAGCCACGCGCATCCGAGGTATCGCCGGCCGCGGGCCGGGCGGATGCAAAGGCGAAAGTTCTTGCCGACAGTATTGCGAAAATCCTGTTCATGGCGAAGAATGTCTGGCCTTTGCCGAGGAGCATGATCTAATCCCCAAAGAAGAACTGGCGCTCGCCAAAAAAATGATCAACAAAGAAGGGCCGGGCGGGTGCCGCGGTCTGGAATGTAAAAAATTCTGCGATAGCCCTGATAACACCGAGGCCTGTTTTGAATTCGCCGCCAAGGAAGGTTTAATCCCCCAGGCCGAAATCGCGCAAGCCCGCAAATTTATACAGGCCTCCAAGCAAGGCGGCCCCGGCGGTTGCCGCGGCCGAGAGTGCCAGACCTTCTGCGAGGATTCCTCACATCAACAAGAGTGTTTCCAATTTGCTAAAAACCAAGGTTTAATAGACCCGGAAGAAATCCAACAATTTGAAAAGGGCAATCAAATAAGACAAGAAGTTGAACAAAATGGCGGACCGGGCGGGTGCAAAGGCGAAAGCGCTTGCCGGCAATATTGTTCTGATCCGGGCAACACCGATGAGTGTGTTAATTTTGCGGTTCAGAAAGGAGGATTTTCACAAGAAGAAGGCCGGAAATCATTAGAACAATTTAAAAAGTTTAAGGAATTTGGCGACAAGATAAGACAAAATCCCAAGGAGTTTATTGGAGCTAATTTTAATCCCAGTGAGTTTGAACAAAAATTCCAACAGCAATTTAATGACTCCGGACCGGAGGGGTTTGATCCAGCTCAATTTAAGGGCTTTGGACCCGGCCAAGGCGAGTTTGGTCCGGGCGCGGGTGGATTTGGGCCACCAGGAGGTTTCGGATCTCAAGGTGGCTTCGGCCAACAGGGCGGCTTTGGACCACAAGGTGGTTTTGGGCAACCAGGACCACAGGGTGGCGGATTCGGGGGTGGCTCGGGCGGCCCCGGCGGTTGCCAAGGTCTGGAGGAATGCTCAAATTTCTGCCAAGATCCGGCCCACTCTAGCGAATGCAACAAGTTTGGAGGGCCGCCGCCAGCAGGCAGAGAAGGTCAGAGTGATAAAAGCGGAGGAGAACAACAAGGCAACTCCAGAGGCGGTGGATTTCCTTTCCCCGGCCAGTCGGGTAAGTTCCCAGGGCAAGGATCGGGTGTTGAAAATGGATTTCCAGGCCGAGGACCAGAAGTTCCCGGAGAAAAATTTAATGGCGGATTCCCCGGTCGCCCCAGCGGATTTCCAGGCGGTCAAGAAGGTAATAACTTCCAGCAAGGTTCTCACTCGCCTAGCGCAGAAGATATGAAAAAATTTGAAGAATCCCAAAAACAAAACCAGAACCAACCCAGCCAATTTAATCCTCAACAAAATTTTAAATCTCAAGAAAACACGGGCGGCTTCAACTCCCAGCAATTTAATAACCAGCCCGGCAATGGATCGTTCAACCCCCAGCAGTCCCAACCACAAGGCCAAGGTGCCGGTCAGTTTAATTCTTCACCCAACACAGGTTCGTTTCAAAAATCCGACAACGGGTCTTTTAATCCCTCCACTTCGGGAGGATTTCAGACCGGAGGCGGATCATTTCAACCTTCGGGATCGGGCAGTGGATCTTTCAACCAGCCACCATCAGGTGGAAGTGGATCATTTTCTCCTTCATCGGGTAGCGGAGGTGGTGGCTCATTTAGTCCTCCTCCATCGGGTGGCTCTGGAGGTTCGTTAAGTTCTCCACCGCCATCATCAGGGGGAGGATCATTCAGTCCCCCACCATCCGGTAGTGGCTCGCCGCCTCCACCCAAACCCAGTGGCTTTAACTCTCCGGCTCAATCCGTTTTAGGATTTGTACTGCAACCTTTGATTGATATTTTCAACAAATAAAAGACGGCTACCCAAAAATACCGCCCCCTGACTCTGTGGCGGTATTTTTGTTATAATTAATAGATGCCCCATTACACTTTCGCGCTCAAAGAAAAAAAGACCGTGGCTAAAGAAACCATGGCTTTTGTGTTTGATTTCGGCAACCAAGAATTTTCGTTTAAGCCAGGCCAGTTTGTGGATGTTACCTTGGAAGATCCCAAATATAAAGATGACAAGGGCAACACTCGGGCTTTTTCTATCGCCTCCTCGCCTTTGGACAACTATTTGATGATCGCCTCCCGTCTAACCGATAGCGCCATGAAAAAATCGCTGGCCGAACTAGAATTGGAACGACTGGTTCATATTGACGGGCCATTGGGATCATTCCGACTTCATCAAGACACCTCTACTCCGGCTGTATTTTTAACGGGCGGCATCGGCATCACGCCTTTTAGAAGCATCGTAAAAGACGCCGCTGAAAGAAACTCCGAACAAAAAATAACCCTAATTTATTCCAACCGCGCGCCCGAAGACGCCGCTTTTGTGAACGATCTGGAAGAATGGCAGGCCTACAACCTCAACTTTAATTTTATAACCCGTTGGACTAAAGACGAGGGCCATATTGATGAGAACTTTTTGAAAAAACATATCAAGAATCTGGCCAAGCCCATTTTTTATGTGGCCGGCCCGCCGGGCATGGTCGCCGGCACCACCCAGCTCTTGATAGAAATCGGCGTCAAAGAGGACAACATCCGCTTTGAAGAATTCGCCGGATATTAACTTTCTTACAAAGGGTTACCCTTTGGTAACCAAGAAAGCTTATTTAGAATTTTCGTACGCTTGATGGAAAATTTCTTTTAAGATCGGTGATTTTCCATTTACCTCATTTATACTACCTATCCGTAAGAAATAATCATTTCCTCGATGGTTTACAAAATGCAAACCATTTTGTTCCATCTTGTTTTGAGTTTCTTCAGAAAAAGGTAACTGTATATAGATATTTGCAACTGATTTTTTAATCTTTTTCTTCATAAAAATTGCTTAATTTTACAATCTCTAAATCTTCAAATACCGTCGCATAGCGATCAAACTAGAGATAACGCCCAAGCCCACGCCGATCAAACTTTGCATCAGGAAAATTTCAAAAAAATTGGCGGCAAAATAATCGGCTAAATTGAGACCGTTTATGAAAGCGCTGATTTTGGGCGAGACAAAAAGAATTAACGGATAAAATAAAATCAGCGTGACCACCGCGGCCACCAGACCATAAGCAATACCCTCCACAATAAACGGGCCGCGAATATACCAATTGGAAGCGCCCACCAAACGCATTATCCCAATCTCCTCTCGGGTGGAATAAATAGTGATACGAATAGTGTTGAATGTGACCAAAATAGCTATTAGCACTAAAACCATAATACTGACAAAACCAAACCGCCGCGTTGTGCTTAAAATACTGGAAAGTTTTTCTATAACTTTTTGGTTTTGGCGATAATTGACGGTATCTATAGTGTTGCTAAAACGGGAACTTTCCAAAAAAGACACTATAGCATCGTAATTTTCTATGTATTTGGCCTTAACATTCAACGAGGCCTCCAGCGGATTCCCGCCTAATTCTTCCAACGATTTTATTATCTGCGGATTATTTTTATGGTCTTCCTCAAATTTAGCCAGAGCCATTTCTTTGGAAACATATTCCACGCTTTTAACATCGCCTATGCTCTCCAATTCCTGTTTTATTTTCAAAACTTCGTTCTCGCTGGTGTCTAAAGAAAAGTAAACCGAAACATCAACTTTTTGTTCCAGATCTTTTAGAACCTTATCGGCCATCACCGAAACCAAAAACAAACTGGTTATTAAACCAATAGTAATCACCATCACGCAGATAGTGGCCGAAGAGACCCATCGGTTTCTCCAGAAAGAATTAAGGCCTGATCGGGCTACTCGTCTTAAAGCAACAATGATTTTTTCTCGCATAATAATTTTTATATCAAATATTTACCTTTTTCTTCGTCTTTAATTATACGCCCCTTATCCATCAGCACCATCCTTCGTTCCAGCGAATTTACAATACTATTGTCGTGAGTGGCTAAAATAACCGTGGCGCCCAGTTCGTTTAATTTAAGCAGCAGGTTAACCACTTCCCAAGTATTAATGGGATCCAGGTTGCCGGTGGGCTCATCGGCCACCACAATATCCGGCCGATGAACCATGGCCCGGCCGATCGCCACCCGTTGGCGCTCCCCGCCGGAAAGCTGATGGGGAAACTGACTGGCCTTGTCCTGCAAACCCACCAAACTCAAAACCTCGGGCACATCTTGAGCTATTTCTATGTCGTCCTTGCCGGCCACTTCCATGGCAAAAGCAATATTTTCGTAGGCCGTTTTAGTGGGCAAAAGTTTATAATCCTGAAAAACCGTGCCGATTTTTCGCCGCAGATATGGCATTTCGCTGTGAGTTAAAGAATTTATGGAAACATCACCCACAATTATTTCGCCCATGGTGGGCATTTCTTCGCCGATCAACAGACGCAATAAAGTTGATTTTCCGGCGCCGGAAGAACCCACCAAAGACATAAACTCCCCTTGTTTAACTTTAAGATTAACATTTTCCAACGCTATCATATGCGGCGGATATATTTTTGAAATGTTTTTAAAATGAATCATGCCAATGTTGTTTAAATTTATGAGCTCAATGCGAAGTAAATTTTACTACAACATTGAGCATCCAGCACCTTTTCAAGGAAAAATATTTATACATCTAAAAGGTGCTGGATAAGGTTTTGTGACTACTCACTTTCGTTCGTAGACAAAGCCCTTAATTCGGCTTCAATAAACTCTTGTAAATTTCCCTCCAAAACATCTTCGGCCTGCGTGGTTTCATAGCCGGTACGGTGATCTTTTACCATTTTGTAGGGATGCAAAACATAAGAGCGAATCTGCCGGCCCCATTCTATCGGCACACTCTCGCCTTTTAAGTCCTCGGCTTTTTGTTTATGTTCCTGATTCAAGCGCTGTTTTATTTTAGCCGCCAAGACCTTCATGGCTGTGTCTTTATTGGCGCCCTGGGAGCGTTCGGCTTGTGAAGTGGTGACTATGCCCGTGGGCAAATGCGTGATTCGTATAGCCGATTCGGTTTTATTAACATACTGCCCGCCCGGCCCGCCGGCTTTATAGGTATCCACTCGCAAATCCTGTGGATTTATTTCTATTTCGCCAACATCATCCAATTCCGGCATCACTTCCACCAAAGCAAAAGAAGTATGCCTCAAATTTTGCGATGAAAACGGCGACAAGCGAACCAAACGGTGAACACCATTCTCACCTTTCAAATAGCCGTAAGCATATTTCCCACGCGCTTCTATTATAGCATTTTTTAAACCGGCTTCCTGCCCCCCGGTTACCGCGATAACCTTGGCCTTAAACCCAGCTCGATCAAAGTATTTTAAATACATTCTTAACAGTATTTCAGTCCAGTCCTGAGCGTCGGTGCCGCCAGCGCCGGCGTAAATACTTACCACCGCGTTATTCTTATCGTACTGTCCCGAAAAATAGGCCTGACTCTCTTCTTTGTTTATTTTCTGTTCAATCAATTCCAAAGATCTTTTAAATTCCTTGGCCAAGGCCTCGCTGTGGTCTGCCTTAAAAAGTTCGGCCACTTCCTCCAAATGCTTTATATCCGATTGATAATTTTCCCACTTGCCTACAATATCTTTTAGTTCTGATAGTTCTTGGCTGATTTTTTGCGCTTGTTTGGGGTTGCTCCAAAAATCCGGTACGATTGTTTTTTGCTCCAGTTCCGCGATTATTATTTTCTTTTTAGCCAAGTCAAAGACGGTGGAGCAAGCTTTCCAGCTTGCTCCGAACACCTTCCAATTTTTGTTTTAGTTCGGGAGTCATCCGTTAAAAAGTATAGCAAAAAACTAAGCAAAACAAAAAGTGTCAGACGCTCAGGATCTGACACTTTAAAAGATGTCATTTAACCAACGCCACGGGAGCAAAAACTTGTTTTTGCAACGGCTTCATCACAGGTCTTAAAACTTTGGAAGCGTTCAAAATCTCAACCCCAATAACATGGCCACGTTTGTCTAACTCAACACTAATACCTGGAGCAATTTCAGCGAATTCCTCCTCTAGGCCGCTTTTAACACCCAAATAAAGCACATCCTCTTGGGCATCATAACTGACTATATGCTTGTTTTTTTTCATATTCTTTGCCACCGGTTTGATTGTATCCTATTAGTTTAAGGTAGGCATCAATAAATAAATTCAACACAAAATTAAAGATTAAATGAATTCTAACAACAATTTTTTAAGGTTGGGTAAATCGGTTTGGCATGTTTCCCAAACAATTTTAGTATTCACGCCAAAATACTCATGAATTAAAAAATTTCTCATGTCGGTTATATCCCGAAAAGGAATGTTTGGGTAATGATTTCTAAATTCTTCACTAAAGTTACTGGCCGCTTCTCCGATAATTTCTAATTCTCTCACAACAGCATCAACTAGCATGTCATTTCTGGAAAATTCTTCGTAAGAAGAACCACCTAGATATTTTTCTATTTTATCAATCGCCTCAATGATATGCTTTACATAAACTAAATCACTTTTGTTCATAAATCGGTTCGGCTTGGGCAAGGACATCCGATCTAAAAAATTTGCTAAGCGACTCGGGTGTTACTAAATCAACCGGCCTTTCAAGAACACTCTCAAAACTCCGTTGGAGCCGGGCTAGTTCAAAAAAACCCACTTTAGCGGTTGGTTTGAATTCCACTAAAATATCAACATCGCTGTCGCCAGCGTTGCTGTCGTTGGTATACGAACCGAATAACGATACTCTCTCCATGCTCGCTCCTAGTGGATTTCTGGAGATTTCTTCTAAAATTTTATTCTTTATTTGTTCTTTACCCATGCTTAAAATAATACCATAGTAGTTAAGTATTTACAATATATTTAATTCAAAGAGAAGGGCGGTCCTTCTCCGAAAAGGTTAAACCCGTTTTAAGAGGGCGAAGTTTTCGCGGATGATGTCTTTGGCCCGAGCCAGTTCAGAGCGCTGGGGCAAATTAAAATAAAACCATTTATGCAATGGAAAAATTTCTAAAGTAACCATGCCGGTGTAATTGAATTTTTTAACAAAAGATAAAAAACCCGACCAATCAAAATTTCTCCCGTTAAAACCTATATGAAAATCACCATTCTTAAAACCATGCAGATGCACAACTTTTATCTGGCCATGATTTTTCTGAAAAAACTGATAGGGATCAATGCCGGCCAGCACCGCCTTGGCCACATCAAAAGTTAAATTTATTTTTCTTTTTTGAACAAATTCCTGCAGTTTTTTAGGACTGCCTGCATAACGGGGAAACTTTTCTAACTTTCTCGGCGCGGCGTTTTCAAAAGCGATATTTATCCCCCGCTCTTTTTCTGTTTCTTTTACCCATTCAAAAAATGGGCTGTGGAAAATTCTTCTCATAGTGGCCAGATGCGCCACTAAATTTTCGGCCTTAAAAAATACGGCTTGATCAATCATTTTTTTCATCAGCCCTTGACCCGTAAACAACACATACCAGGCCGGCTGATGCACATTATAAATCGGCAAATTATACTGCCGTGATAACTCTTTGATCTTGGCTAAACCGGTTCTCAAAACCAGCGGAGTTATTACCAATTCCAAACCGTCGGCGCCGATTTCGCGAGCCAACAAAAAAATTTCCTCCACAGGAAACGGTTCTAGGGAATAACTAGACAATAACAGCTTCATACAACGCTTTCCATAGTAGCAGAAAAATGGTATTTTGTGAAAGCCCGCTTGTAGTGAGTTTGATTCTACTACTAAGGTCGCCGACCTAGCTCAATTGGCAGAGCAATGCTTTCGTAAAGCAGAGGTTCCGGGTTCAACTCCCGGGGTCGGCTCACATGATCCCAGGAATAGATTTAATTACTCTCATAAAAACCGCCGGCTATGCCGGGATTTTTGGAATAATCTTTGCCGAATCGGGTTTGCTGGTCGGTTTTTTTCTGCCGGGTGATAGTTTGCTTTTTACGGCTGGCTTTTTGGCTTCGCAGGGTTTTTTAAATTTGTCTCTGCTTATGATTTTAACATTTTCGGGCGCAATTTTGGGCGATCAGGCCGGCTATGTTTTGGGCAAAAAAATCGGCTACAAAATTTTCAATAAAGAAAACTCTTTATTTTTTCATAAAGATAACCTAGAACGCGCCGATAAATTCTATAAAGAGCACGGCGGCAAAGCGCTGATACTGGCCCGGTTCATGCCGGTCATAAGAACTATGGCGCCCATACTGGCCGGCGTGGGTAAAATGCGCTACGCCACTTTTCTTTTTTATAATGTTATCGGGGGCCTGTTGTGGGCCTCGGGCTTAACTTACGCCGGTTACTATTTGGGCGGGGCTATACCCAATATTGATCATTATCTTTTACCAATTATCGCTTCAATAATTATAATTTCTATTCTCCCCTCGCTGATTCATATATTAAAAAACAAAACCCACCGCCACCAAATCGCGACTTTTGTAAAATCAAAACTCAAAAAGTAAGCGGGTAACGGGAATCGAACCCATATCTCAACCTTGGTCCCTAACAAATTTTGCTCTTGAGCGAGTGAGGAGAATTGAACTCCCGTCTCGAGCTTGGGAAGCTCGCATACTACCACTGTACTACACTCGCCGCCTTGCTCTAAATTCTACTTTCTAGTTTCTAATTTCCCTCCTTTCCACTCAAACGGCAGAAACCAAATGCTGACTTGGGCGGTGGATTTGACGCCGGTCAGCCAATTATCAAACTCCGCGCCTTTGGCTTGCGACAGTACTTGCGTTAGGGCGCTTGGTTCTAAAATTCTTTCTTTAAACTTAGAAAAATCCCAACCGTAAATAGCGTTGATGGAATTGGATAGCGCTTTGGTATTGGCATCGTTAAAATTTTTGGATATTTCGGTTTGGACTTGGTCCAAAACATCCGCCCCGGCGGCTGATTTAACAATTTGTTGCGCGATTAAACTTTCCAAAGAGGCCTTGATAAGATCCGAACCGTTAGCCCGGCGGAAAAATTGATCCATAACTTCGCTGGAACCGGCGTAGCCCTGGGAATACAACCGGCGGGAAACCTCGGCATTTTCTTTAACGGCACGGTAACTTATAAAACTATTATTGACCCGAGCCACCGGAAAATAGCCATTCTTAATCAAAGAATAACTTAACAAGCCGCCCACCAGCAGAACCAAGGTCAGTATTAAAATCTTGATATGAAATTTCATGATATAACACCAATATACGAATTTAAGCTAATGACACGAATAATTTTTTTATTTTATTCGCGTCATTCGCGATTCATTAGCGTATTCGTGTTATGTTAAAGTATTTTAGCCATTCTAGCACATTAAACCAAAGACCATTTTTATCTTCAAGGGGCTGGTTGGGGTTGGTTAGAAAATCTTCTTTGGGAAAATTACCCTCGCTCACCACCACCAGCACTTGCTCGCCTTCTTTTTTAAGATTAAGACGAGAGCGGGCTTCTTTTTCTAAAATCTGGGGATTGTTCAAATTATCCAGTTCGCGTTTTAACCCTTGGGTTTGTTGTTCGGTGCGCTTAATATCTTGGGCTATGGCGTTATAGTCGGAATTAAGTTTAAACCAGCGCCAAAATTCCCGCCCGGCCACATAACCGCTGAAAATAAAAACCACACCCAAAAAAGACCAGCTAATCCAATTTTTTTTGAGAGCAATGATAAATTCTGGTTTAACCATGATATTATTATACCAAAGAATATGAAAAACTTAGGCCATAAAAAAATCGTCCAAACATTATGGACGCTCGCGGTTATAATCGTGGGCTTGTCTATGGTTTTTTATTTGATCTATCCTCTATTCTACTAAATAAAATTGGGATAAAAAAAGACCCTTGGACAGAGACCGAACTTTGTTCAGTCGTTGCTGTCGCAAGGGTCTTGGGAAAACCGGGGGAGAACTATTCCGGAAATAATCCTCCCAATGGTCGTGACGAGGAGACCCGCCTGATGTCGTCGTTTGGACGCTCGATTTGTGACCCCGATGGGAAAAGCTCCCTTGGGGCCGGCGTGGCTCTGCCTCCGGACCGAATCCGGCTTTCTTTTTGCTTTTGGAAAAACTAGAGGGAAGCTCCGGCTAGAGAGCTGGGCCGCCGCCGTTCCGGAAACGCCGGGGCCGTGTCCGACCGATGACGCCGGGCCTATGGAGGAAGGACTTTTAGTCCGCCGTCCTTTGGCTTTAGGCCGGTAGTGTCGCGATTCCCGCCCAGAACGGCGGGCGACTGTCGGATGTCAACTCCACCCCACAGCGACCGTTTATAGGCCGTCGGGACCGGAGCTTCCCCCGTTCAGCAAAACTTTCGATCACGCTGATTTTTTGTGTATGAGGGATGGAATTTTCGGACCGAGAGAACCATCCCAATCTTCTACAGAGTAACTCCATCATTAGAATTGACTCTGTTGTCTCTCGATCCTATCGTTTCCGATATACGGACAATTGCTGGAACAAAACCCTTCACCTCCTTTCGACTAAGAGCTTAGTGCCCTTAGTCATTTCCAGTCGCCGGTGTTTCGGGGTACTTCTGGGCGGGGGCGAGCAACCGTTTCACATCATCCTCCGATTTCTCGCTCCCGGCCCCATCGCCGGTCAGCTCCGGGCACCGATCAGGGTGCCGTCCCCGGAGTCCGCCGCCGTCATCAGGAGGATCATGCCGGTGTCGTTGGCCTGGTTGATATCTCTCAATTGGGTGGCCGTACCGGCGACGAGCTTCTGGTGCTGCGTCTGAACCCTCATACTTCCTCTCCTTTCTGCGCCGTTAAGTACAGCGCAAAAGTGGAGTTGCCCGTTCTGCGACCCGTTAGAGTCATCGGACAAGTCCAGTTTATAGTTTCCCCGACTTTCAAAGAACATATCCATCCTATCATACCCCCGAAACCCTGTCAAGCCCCAGGCCTGGAAATGTGTCAAACCCCGCCCTTGAAATTTCAAGAGCGGGGTCAGATATACTAGAAAAGGCAGGTAAACACTATATTCTCGCAAAACCACCCACACACTAATTTTGCCGGGTAAAAAACTGGCGAAGAGCTTCGCCCATCAAGGGCTGTGCTATTCGCACACGCACTTCGCCAAAGGATCAGAGCTATTAAAACTGCAATTATTTTACAGATTATCGGGGCAAAATTAGTGAGGGATTAAGCATTTACAACTGCTCAAATACTTTCG
>OBEQ010633426.1_pt1 | contig 14876 bp, 16 predicted proteins | sample 1670901 | NCBI WGS metagenome assembly OBEQ01 (sample SAMEA104232315, study PRJEB22302) | groundwater metagenome | biome: forest; feature: aquifer; material: groundwater | place: USA | collected 2011-08-07 | depth 5.4 m | reverse complement strand
CGAGCGCGAGCAGGTCGGGCGGCGGGCGCTCAAGAGCGTGGGGCTGCCGGAGGTGCTGCTCCAGGACAAGGTCGGCCAGCTCCTGCGCCGCTTCCTCGGCGAGCTGGGCGTGACGGTGGGGCCGCTGGCCGAGGCCGCCACCGACTCCGCCTCCCGCGCACTGGAGACCATCGCCTGCTTGGTCACGCCGATCGTGAGGCGCCCCGAGCAGGAGAACGGCGGGGACGCCGAACCGCACCCAGACCACTTGAAGGGGCGGCACGTGAGTCACGATGATTTTCATGAGGGTGTTCGTGCAAGCGAAGAGCACGGCGGCCGCTAGGATGAGAAATTCTCCGCGTATCCGTTCCAATAGGCGCATGGCTCATGGTTATCGCACACCCCTTAAAATCTTTCGAGAGTTAGACTCCCTGGACCTCGAATCCCATCGCGCGAGCCGCCAAGGCTAATTGAGCGTCATGCGTTAAAAAAACAATGGGGGATTCGAAATGATCCCGCCAAGCGATGGCCGAGGATAGATGTAGGGCGTCCAAAGTGGAGAGAGCGACAGGAAAGGCATCGCCAGCGCGCTGGAGGATGGACCGATCCAATGGGATTTCCCCAACGTGTTCCACCAATCGCCAAAAATCATCCAGTAAACCAGTCAACTCCTCCGGTGAAAGGCGTTGGGATATTCTGGTGCGATCCATGACACGATACGCTTCTATGCGCATGATTTCACTCGCCTGAGCTTGCGCCCAGTCCCCCCAATTCACGTACGCACGCGGATCATGCAAGAGATGACGCAATACCACCGACGTGTCCAAATAAACATTCATGGTCAAGGAAATCGGTCCTTTCGGTCTTCAAGCAGAATGCTCATAATGTCGACTGGCGTCTTGAGTGGAGGGTGGAGTTTTACGTTTATGATATCCTTGTAAGGTTTTTTTGGGGGAATCAGGCGAAATGTTGATCTTGGGGCGGGCATCGGCACCAGTTTGGCAATGGGTGTCTCATGATCCAAAACAATAAGTTCCATTCCTCGTTTCACTTTTCTCAAATATTCGCTGAGCTGGTTTTTTAACTCTGCGACTCCAACGCTTTCAGCCCCATATGTTGCCTCCACCTCTCTGACTCGATCCGATCTCTTTTTATTCATGTCTATATATAGCCATATGTAGCTATATTTGTCAAGTCTTCAGCTGGTCGAAAGTCCCGAGCGTCTTCAAAGACGGAAAAATGCGAGAGGCGGCCATCACCGTGCCGATCGTGAGAATCCCCCCGACCACCACCGAGGGCGCGGTACCCAGGAGCGCGGCGGCCACGCCGGATTCGAATTCACCGATCTTATTGGAAGATTGAATAAACACACCGTTGACCGCGGAAAGGCGTCCGCGCAAATGATCCGGGGTAAGCGTTTGAATGAGCGTATGGCGAATCACCACGCTCACACTGTCAGCCATCCCGCTCGCTACCAAAAAAGCCAACGAAAGCACGAACGAAGTGGAAAGGCCGAACCCGATCATCATGAGACCATACACTGTCACGCAGACTAAAAATGTCGGGCCTTTTTTGGTGGTGAGAGGCCGGTCGTCCATCCTACCGCGGAAGGAAAGTCCTCACGCGAGACGAGCGACGGCATGATGGCCGAAGCTGCGGGGCCAATGAACGCGCGTGCAGTCCCCAGTAAAGCCAAAACGGCATAAAGCCAAGGCATGGTCATGCGGTGGGAAATCGTGAGCCAGGCCAGGGCGAGGGCACACACCACGAGAAGAAGATTCCCTGAAAAAATGATGGTCCGTCGGTCTTCGCGGTCTGCCAAATGACCTGCCCACAACGCCCATCCGATCACGGGAATGGCTTGGGCCAATCCTACGAGACCAAGCGCAAAGGCGGATTCGGATAAGAGGTAGGCTTGCCATCCCACCGTTACCAAGATGATTTCCATGGCGGTCGTCGCAAAAGCCCGAAAAACAGAAAACCAAACGAAGGGCAATTGGGAAAAAGCCCGGTAGGCTCGGCTCAACCTCGAAGGATCCGGTTTATTTCTTGGCGGGTGTCGACGACTTTTTCTTTTCGGAGGGGACTGAAGGTTTCGCGGCTTCGAACGAGATTGAGGCGGAATTAATGCAATACCTCATCCCGCCTTTTTCCTTCGGGCCGTCGTTGAACACGTGGCCCAGATGGCCGCCGCACTTCGGGCACAACACTTCCGTCCGATTCATGCCGTAGCTGTTGTCTATATGTTCTTCAATGTGTTTGGAATCGATGGGGGCGGAAAAAGCCGGCCATCCGCATCCCGAATCGAATTTGTCCTCTGACTTAAATAACTCGAATCCGCACGAGGCACAGCGATAAAGCCCGCCTTCAAAATGATGGTCGTATTGGCCGGTGAACGCCCGCTCGGTGCCTTTTTTCCTCATGATCTCGTACTGCTCAGGCGTGAGATGGGCTTTCCAATAAGCCTCGGGTTTGGATTTCCAATCTTCCTGCATAACGGCCTCCTTCTTCTTCGCGGACTTTTTTTCGGTTTTAGCCGGGCCAGCGTCTACCGACATGAAACTGCCCACAAAAATGATCGCTGTCATCCATTGCCAATGCTGATTCAAGTTGACCTCCTTATATTTTCGGTATCAGGATACCGATTTCCAATAATAGAATACACCCTGCCATGCCGTATCTCACACCGCCTCGTTAGCCCATCCTCCCACTCTATCCAAATCTACATTCAACATTCCCAATATGACACGTGACATCATATGGCGTTACCTCCAAGGGGTGCGGCACCATATGACACGTGACCTCATATGACGTGAGGCGTCATATGGCTGGTGGCTTGGTTGGGGTAATGGTTTACAAATAGAGGTCACGAATAATATCATGACCTTATATGGAAGACAGATCGGATATTGGTGGTGGGATAAGGGTTTTCGAGAGGAGTCTAAAAAAATAAATGTGATGGAACTCTTTGGCTCGGCCGGTGTCTATGAAAATACGCCCACTGGAAAATACAAGTATTATCTTGTATCATTAATTGATGGGAACTCCTTATCGCATCATCTTTTACGAAACACCTCAAGGAGATTCTCCAGTGGATAAATTTTTGGACCGACTCGATCGGAAGGTCCAGGCAAAAGTGGAAAAGTGGTTTGATTTACTCGAAGAGACGGGTCCCAATCTGTCGCGGCCTTACGCCGATGTCATTGAGGGCCCGATTCGAGAGTTGCGAGTGGGATTTGGTCACTTGGAGATTCGGCTTCTATATTTCTTTTCAGGGCGAACCATTATCGTGATGACCCATGGTTTTTTGAAAAAGACTCGAGCCGTCCCGCCCGAAGAAATTCAACGAGCTTTACGAGCAAGAACGGAATGGTTAATTCGATACGGAGGTGAATAAACTATGAAACGATTTCGGACGTTCAGGGAGAGGCTGAACGAAGACCTTAAAGACCCCGAATTTAAGAAGGCATTTGACGAGGAGGATTTACCCGCTCGGTTGGCGATTCAGATTGCCAAGCTCAGGGAAAAACAGGGACTCACTCAAAGGGAGCTGGCCAAGCGTCTCCATGTTTCCCAGCAAGCCCTTTCACAGTTAGAGGATCCCACCTCTGCTCGATATACTTTGAGGACTTTGCAAAGATTGGCTTCCGCCCTCCATCGGCGGTTAGTGGTGGAGTTGAGATAGGGAAAATATTTATGGCGCCTATATTTACTTGATGGAGTAAGGGTTTTCAAAGAGTCTTGAAAGTTCATGGTTGGGAATCCTTTGGCTTAGCTGGTGTCTATAGTAGAGGAAGGCACCACCAGTCAACGAATGGAGCGAGTCAGGTAAAGAATAAAGGCGGTCACGCCGACCGCCACACCAAGCAAGATCCCACTGATCGTGGGCCGGTTCACCCACCAGGCTGATAGGCCCATTGTCATCCAAAGCACGGCAATGGTGGTCGCCTGGGCACGACGAGGCATGCCCCGCCCATCACGGTAGGCGTGAATATACGAACCCAGCCGTGGATGACTCACGAGCCATTCGTGCAGGCGCGGGGAACTCTTGGCAAAACACACCACCGCCAGCAAAAGAAACGGCGTAGTCGGAAGTAGAGGCAAGAACATCCCGGCGAGGCCAAGCCCTACGCTGGTATAGCCTGCAGCGATCAATAACCAACGCATGAAATCAAGCCCCAATGAAAACTGTCCTGAGCTTACCGATTCTTCAAATACCTCTTCACTTCATCGTGGCTACCCGCTAAAAGAAAATGCACGACGTCACCGGAACGCTCAAAAAGAATCCGCTCAGATAAATCCATGCGGATTTCCCAGACACCCCGCTGTAAATGCTTGAGACCGAGTCCAAAGGGAATCTGACGGGCCTCAAAGGCTTGGGCCAACTTCAGCAACGCTTCATCCACCTGAGCCTGTTTCGAAACCTGTAAATGTTGATACCAGCGCCTGAAGGCCGCCGAACGGAAATACCTCACTACTCCTTGAGATCCTTGAGAAGAGTTTGGATAGTGCGAAACGCCTTCCCTCCCTTTTCGTGTTTGAGATCCAACAATTTTGTAATTTCTTCATCGGAGTAATCGCCGCTCGACGCCGTGATTTCCACTTTCGTGATACGAACGCTATGGGAGGCCTCGTCCAAAATAAACCCGACCTCCTCCAAAGGATCAATCCCCAAGAACTCCCTGACCATTTTGGGCAACGTCACCTGAGCCTTCCGGCTCACCGGCGCGGTCACCAATGTCCTATTTCCCTGTTTCTTTACTTTCATACTCCAAGAATGCCACAGAAAGGACCTTTTGGCAATATCCCTAGAGTCTATCCCGCCACGCTTACGAACGTTTGGCGGCTCGGCTGACGAACGCGTTCAGGAACAATTTGACGGTTTTGCGGTCAAACCCCGTGGTCGTGATCAGAAAATCATCTGACTCTACTTCCTGACCGGTGTAATTTGCCTTTTTTTGGAGGGCAGCCGCTGACAACTCTTTCACGACGGTCATTTTTTTCTCAGCGACGCTTGGCGCGGCGTCCACAACGGCCAGCGGGGCTTCGCCCACCGCGCCGATCGGTTTTTTGGCTTTCACCAACGCTTGGATGGCACCCGCCCACGCCGGATTCACGTTTTTGACGCCCGCGATCACCAAGGCCTCCATGTCCTGGACCGGGCCGTCCGGCGCCGCCAGGGCGACTTTAGCTCCGTTAAGCGCCAGGCGTCGTCGGATCATCTCCGTATGCTCCCATTGGGGTGGCACCAAGAGGACAATCCGTTTGTCTTTCAGGTCATACCGAGGTTTGATGATGATCGTAGGGGCGTCATTGCCACGCTGAACTTTCAACACCACGTACGGTTCCTGTTTGAGCAGGACGCCATTCAGCGACGACTCAAACGAGGAGAGGTCCTTCACGCCCACCCCGTTCACCGCCACGATCAAATCGTTGGCCATGAGCCCGGCCGTTGACGCGGGCTTGGTCGCTTGAACGTGACTGACGCGCACGCCGTCTTTCTGCAAGAACCCATACATATATTTAGCCTCGCTGGTGACTTGTTGAACGCTCAGTCCCACGTCCTCGTACCACAGATCTTTTACTTCTCCTAGTTGGATGCCGCTCGCCTGGGCCGGCTCGTCTTCCACCAGCGTCACTTGGAGGGTTCGGGGTTGAAAGCGTCCTTGGTTCGGTTGGAGGACGGAGAAGGTGATGAGGCTCCCGACCGGACGAGTGCTGAGCTTCCACAAAAAGTCGAAGTGATCCACTTCCGTCATCCCCGAGATGGGCGCTTGATCCATCTGCATGATGATTTGGCCGCTTTCAAAGCCGACCTGGGCCGCGAGGGAACGAGGTTCCACAAAATCCACATAGATGCCTTGCGGCGTCCCGTAGGCTTTTGCGAAGTCTTCGGTCATGGCTTTGACCATGAGATCCGGAATGGCCGCCCGTATAAATCGTCCGGATTTCAAGAAATGCTGATGGAGAACCTGAACCACTTGGCCGGGAATGGTGAAGCCCAGCCCTTGGCCTCCGCCGCTGTACGTGTTGGTTCCCAGTACCTCTCCTTGTTCATTAAAGAGCGGTCCGCCGCTGTTACCGGAATTGATGGAGGCGTCCGTTTGGATCACTTTCGTAAACGTGCCCATATCCGTCCGCTCCGTGTTGCTGATGACGCCCTTGGTGAGGGTTCGTTTCAAGCCTAAGGGCATCCCGACGGCGTAGCACGTTTGACCCGTTTTGATGGTTTTGGGGTCGGCAAATTTCACCACCGGCAGTGGTCCGTCGGCCTCGATTTTAATGAGGGCGACATCCGGATCCAAGGAGAACCCGATGACTTTTGCTTGATATTTCTTGTCGTTGGACAAGATCACGGTAATTCGTTTGGCGGTTTCCCGCGGCTGTTCAGGATCCATCATCGAGACGACGTGGCCGTTGGTGATAATGTAGCCCCGTGAGTCGACAATATAACCGCTCCCGCCCGCGCTCTCATGTTGGATGGCCACGACCGCCGGATCCACCTTAGCAAACAACGCCTCACCGGTCTCCGCCCACACCGCTGTTCCTGACGCTAAAGCCAATAGGATCATTGACGATTGACGAATGACGATTGACGAATGACGAGAAAAGAATAATCCAAAGAGACTTCTTGTGTTTACCTGTAGTTTTTTATTCGACATTCGACATTCGTCATTCGTCATTGGGATCATGGCCGTCCTCCTTCTTCAGACTTTGTTTTCTGGCCGATGGATAAATTCAAGCACACCGTGCTGGGCAGGCGTTGGCGCACCAACTGGATCAACACCGAAGCCGGCCGCGTGCGCCGCACCTCCTCCAGCATTTTGTGAAGATCGTCTGGGGTCCGCACCGGCATACCATTCACGGTTTGAAGGACATCGCCGGGTTGGATGATCGGACGGCGGAAATAGGTGCTGGTGGCCGCCGGACTCCCCGGTTCGAGTTTTGTGACCAACATCCCTTCCTTGACGGAGAAGCCATACGTGTAGGCGTCCATCGAGGACACCGGTTGGAGCGTCAGCCCGAATTCTTCCACGGTATGGGGCGTGGGCTTCGGTTTTTTTTCAAACGTGCAAATGAGGGCTATCGTCTGATGTTCCCTCATGACCTTGAGCTGTACCGCCCGCCCCACTTCCGGATCCAACAGTTTCCGAAATTGAGACAGCGCCCGTTCTCCCCGCTTCGTGATGGGGCGCCCGTCCACGTCAATGATGAGGTCGCCGGCGCGTAGGCCTCCTTTCGCCGCTGGGCCGTCCTCGGGAACCCTATTCACCAACACGCCTTCCCGCGGGAGGTGCAGAGCGGTGGCGTAATCTTCTTTCAGAGCCTCGAATCCCATCCCGATCCATGGATCGGCGTCCTCTTCCTTTGGGGCGTCCGTCCCCTCGGCTTTCAACATCTTGGCCACGGCCCGTTTCATCTCGTCGATGACCATGAGGCGGTCATTCATCAGGAGGCCGACGACGTGACCTTCCGCGTTGACGAAGGGCATGGCTTGGCGCGGCACGCTGGCGCTTTTGCCCACTTTCGGCGGCAACTGAGATGCCATGCTGATCAAGGGGTCTTCCTCAATCCCGGCGGCGACAATTTCATCTTGCGTTTGGGTACCCACGACGGCCCGGACCCACGTTTGGGTGACCACCGTTTCAAAATCCAAATCGACTCCCCCTGCGGCGAGGCCGGCCAGCCACTGGCCTGGGACCAGCGAACGGGCATCCCCAAACACGATGGGCGTGAGTTTTTGGGGCGCGTCAAACCTAATGAGGGCGACTCCGGATCGTTGATCGCCTTTGATGTACCTGGCGGGATATTCCTGTTCGTTCCACCAGACGGTGATGCGGGAGATTTGGTCAGGTTTGAAATAGCGGATCATCACCGCTCCACGCTCATCCACCACGCACCCGTTGATTTTCGAGAGGACTTCGACTTCCTGACCGTCGCCTCTCCCCGGGTACTTCACGTTCACTTCCACCAGCACGATACTTGGGCCCGCGGTCTTGATGACATATTGAGCGGTTTCCTGAAGGGATTGCAACACGGCCTTGCCGGGAGACTCGGCGAAACCATTCGCCGTACCCATGAAGCCAACGAACATTCCAAACCAGACCAGAGTTTTCAAAGTCATATTGTAAACCTCCTCTTACATCATCTGTTCCCCTGTTCTATTGTTCGACTGCTCCCACTCGCGAATGGTTAGCCCTGTAGCAGAGTCAACTTCGTTGACACGCTACAGGACAAATGCGCGCAGCCACACGGTGAAACCTGTGTGGGCGCTTATTTGGTGGACCAGAGGGGATTTGAACCCCTAACCTTCTCCATGCCATGGAGACGCGCTACCAACTGCGCCACTGGCCCCCGAGTAAAGCAATACCCTAACGCAAAAGAGGTAAATTAGGCAAGAAATGCCCACCGGGGATATCATTCAACCGGCTTTGGCAACTCCACAGGGACAACTTAGTTCAACTGACTTTGGCAGCCAAGGGTGGCCACGTGGAGGCGACCGTCCGCCGGACGCTCGCAATAATGGGGCCCCCGCCCCACCTCACGGGGGCAGCTTGATTCATTAATTCATCCGGCTTTGGCAGGACCCGGGGACTTCGCCGCAAGAACCGCACATGTCGGCCTCGCCGCCGAACGATTCCGAGGAGCCGCCTGATTTTGCCGAAAACACCGACAATTTTCTCGTCAACTTTTTGCCGTGACAGGCGGGACATTCGCCGGCTTTGTCTCGACTGTTTCGCGACAAGTATTCAAATGACTTCCCGCATTTTCCACATTGGTATTCAAGAATAGGCATTCGTGATCACCCCCGATCCCAATTTTACGATAAGTGAGAATGTGTTGATAGGCCCTCGCGAGCGGCTGAGATACAATACCCGCCATGGGTGTGTGGGCATTTCTGATTTCTTTTGGCGCGTATGTGTGGACCGCCTATCCCACGGTGACAGCCCAGGACAGTGGAGAATTGATTATTGGACCGGCCACCCTCTCTATCGTCCATCCCCCGGGCTACCCCCTCTATTCCTTGTTGGGTCACGTGTGGACGGTGATGTTGCCCATGGGTTCAGTGGGATTTCGCGTCAATCTCTTTTCTGCGGTCATGACGGCCGTGGCCGTGTGGGGCGTGCATGTGTTGCTTCGACGATTTACCTCGTCGGGGATCGCCTTGGCTGCGGCGTTAGGATTCGCCGGGGTGTCCCAAATTTGGGATCAGGCGGATGCGGCGGAAGTCTACGCGTTAAATCTGGCGGCCACGGCTTGGGGACTTTACTTATTATTCCGGTGGACGACGTTTTGGCGTTCGCGTGACGCGTGGTTGATGATTGGCTTGTGGGGCGTATCGTTGGCGAATCACCATCTCATGATGTTGTGGGCGCCGATGGTGTTCATGGTGGTGATTATTGGAGGATGGCGCTCAGTGAGTTGGCCGGGATTTCTTCTACTCGGATTAGGAGTAACGCTCTATCTGTATCTGCCTCTTCGATCGTTAGCCCAACCGCCTATGGATTGGGGGAATCCTGAAAACTGGACGAATATTTGGAATCACATTCTTCGACGACAATACGCCCCGGTTGCCGCGGGGAACCGGACGCTTGAGGGGCTGGGCCGTCAACTCTTTTTTGCCGGAGAAAAATTATGGGAAGCGTGGTCCTGGCTCTTGGTCTGTTCCGTCATCGGATGGGCCTGGATGCTGAAGCGCCGCGACGCGTTCGGCTTCTCGGCGCTGGGCTTGTTTCTTTTCTTGAGCGTAGGCATCGCGGTGCTGACGAATTTCCGTCCCGTTCCGATGCAGGTACATCAAGTGCGTGCGTTCTTTACGCCAGCTCTGTTGTGTACCGGTCTGGCGGTGGGTTGGGGAGTGGCGGTGTTGAGCCAATGGATCGGAGCTCGAACCCCCGCTTGGGTAGGACGTTTGGCCATACCCACGTTGCTGATCGGCGGGGCCCTCGCCCAAGGAGCAGTTCGTTTACCTGGTCATCAGCATCAGCGGGAGCACATTATCTGGAGCTATGGGTTGGATCTGTTACGCAGTGTGCCGGACGGCAGTGCCGTGACGGTGACGGGGGATTTTCCGACCTTTCCGTTGGGATACTTGATTCATGTGGAAGGGTACGGTCAAGGCCGATGGGTGGGGGATGACGCCGGATCGGTGCTTCCCTACTTGCCGGTGGAGGCCTCAGCGCATGCGACGGGACCCTTTTATACCGGCATGAGCCGAGCCGTCCTGCACGACGATCGATTTGGCTATGTGCCGGAAGGGCTGGTGTATCGCGTCGTGCCTTCGGGATCAGCCGAGAGGCGACCCCAATTAACCACCACCGATTGGCGGCGCATGTCTTTCGGGCATCCGTTGGGTCGAGAGCCCATCCCAGGCTCGTTTACCCGCTATTTGAGAAACCAGTATTACGCATTCGGATTGGCGGAATGGACGTGGGCGACCGAAGATCATCCCCCCCGGGGGATTGTTCGTGCCGGTTCCCCCTTTCGGTCCTTGCGTCCCGAAGGGACCAAGGGCTCGCACAGAACGCTCGGAAGCACTCACAACAACACGACATGGTGGGCGCGATATGCGAAAATCATCCACGATCCAATGGCGGGAGAAACGTTAATTCAAACGGTGGGGACTTTATTGGAGCGACGTGGCGCCCTGGCCGAGGCCGAAGAATGTTTCGAGGTGGCCAGCCGCAAAGCGACCTGGACCGCCCAGCCCCTGTTGGTGCTCGCGCGTTTAGCGGCTGGACGCGGCGACGTCGCGAAGGCGGAGCAGGCGCTCCTCGAAGCCAAAGCTCGTGAACCAGAATCGGCGGCGGTGCATTTTCAGTTGGGGAATTTCTTGGGCGCCAAGGAAGATCTGCCGGGCGCCGTCGGCGCGTATCAATCCGCCATTCGGTTGGATCCGGGATCCGCAGCCGCTTACAAAAACTTGGGTGCGTTGTATCTTGATATGAAAGAGTATTCCAAGGCTATTCAGTCGACACAAACGGCGATTCGGTTAAATCCTTCTGACTATCAGTTGTACGCGAATTTGGGCTCGATTTTTTATGCGGCGGGTGATCGAGAGCGGGCACTAGCGGCGTGGGAAGACGCGCTACGTTTGCATCCGGGTGATCAACGGTTACTGGCGATGATCTCGCGGTTGAAAGAAGTCTCGTTACCATGACCGGACGAATTTGGCTGGGGATTTTGGCGGCGGTGTCCTTTTTGCTATATCTTCTCACCCTTTGTCCCACCGTGTATTTGGGCGACGCGGGGGAATTAATCGTCGCGGGGATTCAGATGGGCACGCCTCACCCGCCGGGGTATCCCATTTCCACGTTGATGATGCATGTGGTGATGTCGGTGATGCCGATGGCGTCTCTCGCCTTTCGGGCGAATCTGATGTCGGCGCTGGCGTCCATTTTTGCCCTGATGTTTTTAACTAAACTCGTTCCCGCGCTGATGGCGGAAGAACTGCCCGACGCGTGGCGCTGGCCGCTCGCGTGCGCGGTGGCGCTGACCTTCGGGATGTCCCGCGTATTTTGGTCCCAGGCGCTGATCACCGAAGTGTATCCCGTTATGATGATGATTTTTCTCGCCATGCTCTGGATGATTTTTGAGGCGACGCGGCGGGAATCGCTCGGACCCCTGCTCGCCGTCGGATGTCTCTACGCGTTTGGGTTCGTCCACCATCCGACCTTGTGGCTTATGGGGCCTGTCATCGCGGCGTGGGTGATGTGGCTGGGATGGTCGCGCTGGCGCACGCCGTGGATCGTGCCCGTGTTATTCATGGCCAGCGTGATTCCGCTGGCGCTCTACATTTATTTCCCCCTGCGCTCGCTCACGAATCCCGGAAGCGATTGGGGGAATCCCGAAACGCTCCATCGGGTGCTCCGCCACGTGCTCCGCAAACAATACCGGGCGGTAGGCGCCGGTCCGCGTTCCGTGGAACTCTTGTTCCAGCAGTTCGCTCTCTTTTGGACCTATCTTTCCGAGCAGATTCGCTGGCCGCTGGTCGTGGCCGCGTTGGCGGGGATAGGCATGCTGTGGTCTGCCTCGAAGCGTTGGGCGTTTTGGTTTACGGTATTATTTCTCGTTTGCACGGTGGGTGCCATCTTCTTTTTAAATTACCTTCCCACCATCCACCAGAAAGAGTTGATCGGCGTGTTTTTTCTCCCCGCCGTTTCGCTGTTGACCGTGGGCTTAGGCGTGGCGGCTTCGCATGCGGTGTGTTGGTTGAGGGCACGGGCGCCGCAGTATGCGCTCGTCGGGGTCGTCGCGTGCTGTGCCCTGCCGGCGGCGCCCGCCACTCTTTCTTGGTACGAAAACGATCTTTCGCGCGACACCATCGCCTACCACAGCGGCCTGGATATGTTAAACGCGTTTCCTCAGAACGCCGTATTGTTTACGGCGGGCGATTTCACGGCGTTTCCTCTCGCCTACTTGACGATGGGGGAAGGCGCGCGACCCGATCTCAGGATGTTCGACGATTACGGTTCTCTCTTTCCGAATCTCTATGGGGATGGGTTTTTGGAACTGCCGGGCGGTGAACAGGGGAAGGTCCGGCACAACATCCAGCAATCTTTTTTGAACGATCCCCATTTGCCGGTGTACTGCACGTTGGGCGCCGATATTTCCAATTGGGCACCTCGGTTGATTCCGGAAGGCATTAACTATCGCATCCAACCCGCCGAGGCGCCGTGGCCGTTCTACCAATTCCACGTCAAGAGCGCGGTCTACGCGCGATGGGATCAATTTAATACGTGGGATGCGCCGACCCAAAACGTGCTGAATCAATACGCGTTTGCTCGCGGCGAATACCACTTTTTGAGGCCGGATCCGGATGACGGGTTACGGTGGTACAAACGAGCCGTGGCACACGAACGCGAATACGAGTGGTTGGCGAACAACATCGCCACCATGTTGCCGCGGCGGGAGAAAGGCATGGAAGCGGAATGGTTTTACGAATGGGTGCTGGATTTGAATCCGTGGTACCTCCAGGCCCTGATGGGTTTGGGGAATATCGCGCTGGCGCGGGGCAACACGGCTAAGGCCCGCCACGATACATTGACGGCCGAACACGCGTATGCAAAAGCCAAAGATTATTTTCTGCAATCCACCGAACGTGGCGAGCCGAACCCCGGTGCCTTCTATTACATCGGCAACATGTTCGCGGATCAGGGGAAGCACAAGGAAGCCGTGGACGCTTACGTGAAATGCCTTTCCTGGGATCCAAATAATGGGTCGGCGCATAAAAATCTCGCGTTTTCCCTCATGGAATTGGGCCAAAAAGAAGCGGCGCTGGATGAAACCAAGCGCGCGCTCGCGTTGAATCCCCAGGATTACCAATTGCATTACAACAAAGGCGCGATTGAGGCGGCCTTAAACCGCTTGAACGAAGCCGAAGCCAGCTGGCGCCATGCCTACCAGATGAACCCCGGCGACACGCGGGTGATCCAAGGACTACAAATGATTGAGAAAAAAAGGGGTACAATAAATTGATGCCCCTCACCAAGTTCGGGACCCATTATTTTGTGAGGCTGAGGATTTAAGGATGCGTGAAATCCATTTGACGAAACAGGGGCGAGATCGATTGGCGGAAGAGCTCACGCGATTGAAGGGGCCGGCCCGGATCAAAAACAATAAAGCCATTCGAGAGGCCGTCGCGCACGGCGATCTCAAGGAAAACGGCGAGTACCATTCGGCCAAGCGTGACCAGGACATTATGGAGGCTCGCATTTCCTGGTTAGAAGACCGATTGGGCCGGACGCGTTTATTGGATCGTCGGGATATTTCTTCTGATCGCGTCATGATTGGCACGACCATAACCCTGGTGAATTTGGACACGAAGGAATCCGCCACCTACTCACTGTTGAGCGAAGAGGAATCCGACCACGAGCGGGGGATTATTGCCGTCACGACTCCATTGATCAAGGGTTTAATGGGCAAGAAGGCGGGCGACGAGGCAGTGGTGCAGGTACCGGAAGGCGCCAAGCGCTACAAAATTAAATCCATCAAGGTGTACGAAGGCTTAAGCTAATGACGAGCGACGAATTAAAAGGAGGGACGACAGATGAAAAACAAAGGTAGAACTTTTTTTGCTTTATTTGCTTTAGTTGCTTTTTTTGCTGATCTCGTTCAGGCGGTGACGTTTGACGATTATAAAAATAATTACACGACCACTTATTTGAAGCCCTTAGCGAAAGATCTGGGAGCCTTGATGGGTGGCGGCACGTTCCGCAGTGGCAGGGTGATGGGATTTCCTGGTATTGACGTCGGTGGTGACGTGTTTGCTCTGACTAGCGGTGATTCCCCACTCTTGAAAGGACAGCTGTTTTTCATGCCGTACGCCCGAGCGGAAGTGGGCCTTCCCATTCTCAATGTGGATGTGCAAGCCCGGGCCATCACCTATTCGGGATTGACCATCATCGGCGGCGGCGCGAAATACGCTTTACCGCTTTTCCCATCTTTGCCTGCCGTGCCCTCGCCTTCCATCGCGGCAGTGGTGACGTATCACTTGCTGACGTTTGGTTCCTGGACTGATCAATTAAACGCTTCAACATTCAGCGTGAATGCCGTATTAAGCTACGGATTTCCAGGCGTGCCGATTGAACCCTACATCGGCGCGGGCATGGATTTCACCTCGTTGACGGCGAAATATTCTATTTTACCGGCTATTTCAGTGAGCGATACCGGGACACGATTAGTCGGCGGGTTAAACCTTTCCATCTTCCCCCTCGTCTATGCGACGGGCGAAGTAGGATTAACCAACAGCTCCACCTCGTTCGCGTTGAAGGTGGGAATCAAACTGCCATAAATTTTTTGGCGCTTCCGGGTTTTTCGTGGGTGTCTCGCAGGCGTTCACCCGCTTCGGCGGCGGCCACGGCAACCCTGCGCCGATGGGGGACTGCCCCCTCCGG
>OBEQ010662050.1_pt1 | contig 14880 bp, 15 predicted proteins | sample 1670901 | NCBI WGS metagenome assembly OBEQ01 (sample SAMEA104232315, study PRJEB22302) | groundwater metagenome | biome: forest; feature: aquifer; material: groundwater | place: USA | collected 2011-08-07 | depth 5.4 m | reverse complement strand
GGTCGCGCTGACGTCGGACCAGAGACTTCTTCGGGTCTGGAACGACAACTTCCTGTGGTGCGCGCCAAGCTACTTCGTCAGCGCCACGGTGGCCATGGTCGGCGCCACGATCGTGAATGGCGCCAGCCAGTGGCTGCTGCCGATTCTCATTCCACCGGTCTACCTGACGTTCCGCAGCTACAAGGTGTACCTCGGCCGCCTCGAGGACGAACAGCGGCACACGCTGCAGGTGACCGAGCTCCACGACCAGGCGCAGCAGGCGCTCAAGTTCGCGCAGAATTCCGAAGGCAAGCTGCGTGAAACGCTGCAGCTGCTGAAGTCGAGCGAGGAGCGCTACGCGCTCGCCGCCGCGGGGTCAAATGACGGCCTGTGGGACTGGGACGTCGTCCGCAACCGTGTCTACTTCTCGCCCCGGTGGAAGGCGATGCTCGGCCTCGCAGACGACGAGGTCGGCACCACGCTGCTCGACTGGCTCAATCGCGTGCACCCCGACGAGGTCGAAGGGCTGCGCGCGGCGCTTGGCGCGCATCTCGCCGGCGAGACGCCGCATCTCGAGCACGAGCACAGGATTCAAACCGCCGAGGGTGCGTATCGCTGGATGCTCTGCCGCGGCATCGCCGTCCGCGACGCCGACGGCACCGCCACGCGTGTTGCCGGATCGCAGACCGACGTGACCGACCGGCATGAGGCGCAGGCGCGCCTGGAGCACGCGGCCCGGCACGACTCGCTGACGAATCTGCCCAACCGCGCGGCGTTCATGCAGGAGCTTGGACGCGTCCTCGCGCGCTCGAAGCGGATGGGCGACTACCGCTATTCCGTCCTGTTTGTCGACGTCGATCGATTCAAGCTGGTGAACGACAGTCTCGGCCATCTGGTGGGCGATCAGCTGCTCACATCGGTCGCGCACAAGCTCGCCACGTGCCTTCGCACCGGCGACGTCCTGGCGCGACTGGGCGGCGACGAGTTCACGATCCTGTTGGACGGGATCACCGGCGCCGGCGATGTCGAGTTCGTGGCCGAGCGAGTGCAATCGCTCTTCCGCGAGCCGATGCGCCTCGACAGCGGACGCGAGATCTTCGTCACGACGAGCATCGGCATCGCAATGGGCGCCGCCTATTACGAATATCCGGAAGAGCTGCTTCGCGACGCGGACACGGCCATGTACCGCGCAAAGGCGCTCGGCAAGGCGTGTCACGTGGTCTTCGAGCAGCGCATGCGCGACAACGCAGTCGTTCGTTTGAACCTCGAGACCGAGCTGCGCCGGGCCATCGAGAACGACGAGCTGATGCTCGTGTATCAGCCGGTGATCGCGTTGAAAGACGGCTCGCTCGCCGGCTTCGAGGCGCTGCTCCGCTGGCAACGCGCGGGTGGCGAGATCATCCAGCCCTCCGAGTTCATTCCGCTCGCCGAAGAAACAGGCGTCATCGTGCCGCTCGGCATCTGGGTGCTCGGTGAAGCGTGCCGCCAGGCCGCGCTCTGGCAGCGGCAGTACCACTTCGATCAGCCGCTCACGATGAGCGTCAACATCTCACCGCGCCAGTTGATGCAGCCCGGGATCGTGGAAGCCGTCGGGCAGATGCTGCGCAAGCACTCGCTCGCGCACGGCACGCTCGCGCTGGAAATCACCGAGAGCGCGCTGGCCGAGGACGCCGCGACCGCTATGCGCGTCATCAAAGAGCTCAAGATGCTCCCCGTGCAGCTGCTGCTGGACGACTTCGGCACCGGCTACTCCTCGCTCGGACACCTCCACCGCTTCCCGGTGGACACCGTGAAGATCGATCGTTCGTTCCTGGCGAAGGATCCGCTCGATCCTAGCGGCTCGAACCTGCTGGGAGCGGGCCGGTCGCTCGCGCAGAACCTCGGGAAAGGGGTCATCGTGGAAGGCATCGAGACCGCGGAGCAGTGTGAACGGCTCCGCAAGCTCCATTGCCCACACGCGCAGGGCTTCTATTTCTCGAAGCCGGTGAACGCCCACGAAGCGGGCGCGCTCATTGCCCTGGCGTTCGCGACCGCGACCCCGGGACGCAGGCCGCCGACGCTCGACCCCGAGCAGCACTCCATCACCGCCCCGCGCGTTCATTGATCACGATCCGGCTGAAGCCGGACACTACCGGCGAACCCGCACACTACCGACTCTGTGCTTCTGTCGACTCTGTGCTTCGGTGGCCCGTCTCAGAAATCTCTCGAGGCGCCTGAACGCCGCGAGCATCTCGGTATACGAGAAGTTCGCGTTGCGGCCGCTTGGATTGGGCAGGACGAAAAGCGCCGAGTCGCCGAGCATCTGCCGCTGGAGTCCGAGCGGCACCGTTCCCCTGTGCTCTGGAAACATCGCGCGGAACACCGTCACGCCGACGAGCGCGACGACGCGTGGTTGGTACCTTCGGACCTTGGCGAGCAGCCGCCTCTGGCCGCCGACGTATTCGTCGGGCCTCAGCGTGTCGATGCCCGGGGTCGCCCGCCCGACGATGTTCGTGACGCCGTAGCCCCATTCGGGCAGCCGATCGTCATCTTCATACGAGACCCGCTCCGGAACGAGGCGCGACTCGACCAACAGCTTCCAGAAACGGTTCGAGAATCCGGCAAAATGATGTCCGGTCAGCGCAGATCGCACGCCGGGATTGATGCCGACAAACAACACCTGCACGCCGGGACGGATCCGGTCACGCAGCTTCGGCACTGCTGCGCCGCCTTCGCTCGAGCGCCGTTGTCGAGCTTCGGCGCGGCGGGCCCCGCCTTCGCTCACATGGCGATGTCGAGCTTCGGCGCGGCGGGCCGCTATAATCCGCGCCATGGCCCAGTGGCTGATGAAGGAAGAGCCGGAACACTACAGCTACGATCGACTCGAACAGGATCGGAAGACGGTGTGGGCCGGCGTGAAGAATCCGCTCGCACAGAAGCACCTGCGATCGATCCGGAAGGGCGACCGCATCTTCTACTATCACACGGGGAAACAGAAGGCCGTCGTCGCGGTCGCGCGCGCGGCCGGCGACGCGTACCCCGACCCGCAGGATCGATCGGGCAAGATGTTCGTCGTCGACGTCGTGCCGGAAAAGAAGTTGCTGCGTCCGGTGACACTCGCCGAGATCAAGGCCGACCGCGCGTTCGCGGCGTGTCCGCTGGTGCGCATGTCGCGTCTTTCGGTGATGCCCGTCACCGATGCGGAGTGGGCCCGCATCGAAACGATCAGTCGTGACTAGATCGTTCTGGGGAACGTTCCCGTTCTGGATCGCGTTCCTGCTCCCGCCCCTCATCGTCGTGTCGGTCTACAGCCGCGGGTGGTTTGCCGCGTTTCCGATCGTGGTCGTCTTCGGCGTGCTCCCGGTGATCGACGCCCTCTCAGGCGTGCCGCCGTTCTCACGCGAAGCGCCCGACCTTGCGTTCAACAAGTGGTTTCGCCTCGTGACTTGGGCATGGGTCCCTGTGCAGCTCACGCTCCTCTGGTGGCTGGTGGTGACCGTGGCGCGGGGAGACCTCTCCCTCTGGGAACATGTCGCCGCAGCGGTCTCGGTCGGCGCGGCGACCGGTGCCATCGGGATGGCGTTCGCCCACGAGCTGATTCACAGGCGCCGGGGATACGAGCGCGCCTTCGGCAACATTCTGCTGGCAAGCGCGACGTATCCGCACTTTGCGATCGAGCACGTGAAGGGACATCACCGGCACGTCGGCACGCCGCGCGACCCCGCGACGGCACGTCTCGACGAAAGCGTGTACCGGTTCCTTCCACGCAGCGTGCTGGGCAGCATCGCAAGCGCGTGGCGCATCGAGCAGACGCGGCTGAACAACCAACAACAGGTGGTCTGGTCCACGCACAACCTGATGGTGCGCTACGCGCTGATCGAGATCATGATCTATTCCACCATTGCGATCGCGCTTGGTCCCGTCAGTGTCGCGCTCTTCGCCGGCCAGTCGGCGGTGGCCATCGCCATCCTCGAAATCATCAACTACGTCGAGCACTACGGCCTGCAGCGGAGGCAGACGGCCCCCGGGGCCTACGAGGCAGTCCGGCCGGAGCACTCGTGGGACTCGGCGAGCCGCGTGAGCAACTGGCTGCTGATCAACCTGCCGCGTCACTCGGACCACCACATGGCGGCCGCCAAGCGCTATCAATCACTCGAGCTGCTGCCGCACGCGCCGCACCTGCCAGGTGGGTACGGCGCGATGGTCCTGCTTGCACTGCTGCCGCCCCTCTGGTTCCGCGTCATGAATCCGCGCGTCGCCGCGGCGCGTCAAGGCACGCCGATATAATCGACGCGTGTCCATTCGACTTCGCTCAGGACACCCCGAGCACAGTCGAGGGGTGGTAGTTCGACGGCACTCACGGCATTCCACGCGGCGTCGAGGGACACGGATCATCATCTCTGCGCTGCTGGCGATGCTCGTCGCTGCGGGAGCGGTGCGGGCCGCTGACAATCCTGCGTCAATTCTGATCTCGAGGCAGCTGGCCGAGGAAGAGCACATCGGCGTCGGCGATGTCGTGCGCCTCGCCGGTGCGGCCGACGGCAGCGACGCGCGCGAGTTCCGGATTGCCGGCATCTACGAGCCGACGCCGGATCCCGTGAAGCTCGGCGCCGTGATCCGCGAGGTGCAGCTCCACCTGCCTGATCTCCTCGAGCTGACGCGCGAGCCCGGGATGCCGGCCGGCAGCGAGTACGTCAGGAGCATCAACGTGGCGCTCGTCGACCCGAAGGACGCCCGATCGTTTGCGCGCGAGGTCAGCGCGCGGATGCCGGGTATCACGGCGCAACCGGCCAACGGCGCCACCGGATCCACCGGCCCGTTTGTCGTGCTGGAACGCTTCCACCTGGCGATCGCGATCGTCACGATCATCGCATCCACCGTGTTCCTGCTCGCGCTGACCATCATGCTGGTCGACGAGCGCCGCCCCACCGTCGGCGTGCTGCGGCTGATCGGCCTGCCTGCACGCCGCATCCTCGTGCAGTTGTTCATCGAAGGCGTGCTGATCGCGACCGCCGGCTCGCTGTTCGGGCTGGTGCTCTCGCTCGGCTCGCAAGGGATCATCAATCGCTTCTTCCAATGGCGATATGACACCGCGCTCGTGTTCGTGCGAGTCACGCCGGAGGTGGCGGCCGTCTGCGTCGCCATCGCGGTCCCGCTCGGCGTCTCGGCGACAGTCGTCGCGGCATGGGCGCTGCTGCGGCGCAGCGGCCTGAGACTCGCCCGCCGATGAACGCCATGGGATTCGCCTGGCGGAGCCTGGTGCGCCAGCCGGCACGCGCGTCGCTTGGCGTGCTCGGCGTCGCCGCGGTGGGCGCCCTGCTCTTCGACATGCTGCTGCTGTCGCAGGGACTCGTCATCTCGATGCGCGGTCTGCTCGAACGCACCGGCTTCGACCTCCGCGTCACGGCAACCGATGCCCTGCCGGGCCAGGGGCCGCTCATCCCCGATGCGATCGCCCACGCGGACGCCATCGCGAACCTGCCGTCGGTCCGATCCGCCATTGCGTTGCGGTTCGCCAACGCCGTCGTTCAGAAGGAGGGCGGCCGCGGGCGCGGCCAGTACACGTCCTTCCAGGGCGTCGCCGGAACGATGACCCATCCGTGGACGATCCTTCGAGGGCGCGACATCACGAAGGGGCCCGAGATTGTCATCAACGAGAACACGTCGCGACGCGCGCAATTGCAGCCCGGCGATCACGTGATACTGCGCGCGGCGTGCACTGACGAAAGGCAGTCGTTGCCGCCGATGACGTTCATCGTCAGCGGTGTCGCCGAATTCCCGTTCGATACGCCGAACGGCGCCACGATCGCGACCTCGATCGACATGCTGGCCGCCGCGTGCGGAGGCAACGAACGGGATGAGGCGGACGTGATCATGGTTGCCTCTCGGGAGAATGCGGGCACCAACGCCACAGGAGTGGATGTCGCACGACTCCTCCCCGAGCTCAATGTCCTCAGCAACGCCGAGGCGGTGAGCCGTTTCGAGCGCGGTGGCTTCACCTACTTCCGGCAGATCTCCACGGTGCTGACGACTGTCACGCTGTCGTTTGCGGTATTGCTGATCACGGTGCTGCTCACCGTCTCGGTGAACCAGCGCCTTGGCGAAATCGCCGCGCTGCGTGCCCTGGGATTCTCGCGCTGGCGGGTCGTCGCCGACGTCCTCTGCGAGTCGGTCCTCATCGTCGGCGGCGGAGGGCTGCTCTCGTTGCCGCTCGGTGCCCTCCTGGCAGCAGGCCTCGATCGGATTCTCAAACGTATCCCGGGCATTCCGGCGGATGTGCATTTCTTCGTGTTCGAGCCGTCCGCACTGCGCGTGCACCTCCTGCTGCTCGTGGCGACCGCCGTCATCGCGGCTCTCTACCCGATTCGAATCGTCGCGCGACTGCCGATCGCCGCGACACTGCGGGATGAGGTGATCGGATGAACCGCGGACTCGCAGTGCAGGCTGATGAACGCGGACCCACAGGGTCCGCGCCGCCGTGTGTTGTGGAAGCCAGCCACGTGAGCCGTGTCTTCCCAATGCGCGCCGGACCTGTGACGGCCGTGGCCGACGTGTCGCTGCGGATCGCGGCGGGCGATCACCTCGCGATTCGCGGCCCGTCCGGCTGCGGCAAGTCGACGCTGCTCCACATGCTCGGCTGCGTCGAAACGCCGACCGCCGGAACGCTGCTGTTCCAGGGAAAGGACGTGTCGATCCTCTCTGATCGCCAGCGCAGCCTCCTGCGGCTCCGCCAGATTGGCTTCGTCTTCCAGCGCTTCTTCCTGCTGCCGATGCTGACCGCCTGGGAAAACGTCGAGCTGCCGCAATCGGAGGCTGCGGTATCAAAGGCGGATCGGCGGAAGCGCACCGGAGAGTTGCTCGACTATGTGGGCCTCGGGGCGCGCGCCGACCATCGTCCGTCGGAACTCTCGGGCGGCGAGATGCAGCGCGTGGCGATCGCGCGGGCGCTCGCCAATCGACCGGGGCTGCTGCTCGCCGACGAGCCGACCGGCGAGCTCGATCGCGCGACCGGGGAGCAGATTGCCGCGCTCCTCGATCGCGTCAACGCCGACGGCACTGCCCTCGTCATCGTCACGCACGATCCGGCGCTGGCCGAACGCTCCACGCGTGTACTGACGATGCGGGACGGGCGCATCGAGAGCGAAGCCGGACACGCATGATCGGGAGGCTTGCGGTCCGATCGCTCACGGCACATCCGATCCGGACGGGAGTGCTTGCGGCCGGCTTCGGCGTTGGTGTGTCGGTCATGGCGATCCTGCTGGGCGTCGCCGAGGTCGTCTTGAACCAGGCGCAGTCAGCGGCCCTGGTCGGCGGGGGCGACGTCCTGATCCACCTCGAACCGTCCGTGCCCGCGCGGATGGTGTTGTCCGGAACGTTGCAGGCTGACCAGCTGCGGGGCCGCATCCGCGCGGCGTCGCCGTCGCACACGGCGTCGCTGTATCTGTTTCACGACGATCACTCCGTGCGCGTCGATGCGCGCGGCGGGATTCCGAGCCTCGAACGAACGATGAGCGATCCGGAAATCGCGTTGAGCCGCGATTGGCGCGACACCGGTGAAGACGTCTCGTGGACACAGACCACGCCAGACGCCGTGCTGCGTCAGATCGATCGGTTCCATCCGATTCCAGATGCGCCAGCCTGGCAGGACTCGTGGGCCGAGTGGTTCTACTTCAACGGGCGCGCGCGGAACGCCCGCTTCTATCTGACGTTTCTCGTCGGACCGAGGCAGCCCGGCGGATCCCGGTCCGCCGGCGTGCGCCTGCAGCTCGATCGCAACGGACATGTCGAGAACTTCAGCGCTCCCGGGCGGATGCGCGAGGAGGATGCGCTTCGCGCGCCGGAGTTGACGATTGGCCGCAACCGCGTGACCCTCGATGGCCTGCGCTACGAGATCGACCTCGATCTGCAGGGCGAAGGCGGCCGCGTGGCGCGCGGACGTATCGGCATCGAAGCGTCGCCCGGCCGCTTGGTGCCGCCAATTGAAATCGGCGGCGCGCGCGGATGGCGCACAGGCTATGTGGTGCCCGTCATGTCAGGTCTCCTGAACGGCGAGCTCGATATTGACGGCGAGCGGACCTCGTTCGACGGAGGATCCGGGTATCACGACCACAACTGGGGGTTCTGGAAGGGCGTCTCGTGGCAGTGGGGGCAGGTGCAGCAGGGCGATCTGTCGTTCATCTTTGGCCGGGTGTTTCCGCCGCGCGAGGCGGCGGACCCGGATCGGATCCCGGGGTTCATTGGTGCGCTCGGGCCGGACGGTCCCCTGGGCTATGCGACCGACGTCACGATCGCCGAGGAGAACAACGAGCGAGGCCAGCCGCGTACCATCACTGTGACCGGCCGGAGCCCGCTGATCGACGTCCATCTGCGGTTCGACGTGGGCTCCGTGGTGATGACGCGCATGGCGCAGGGGCCGATTGCCAATGGCGTCAACTTCCTCCAGATGCGCGGACAGTACACGGTCACGGGCCAGGCCGGCGACCGCGCAGTCGATTTCAGCGCGGCGGGATCAGCGGAGACCTTCCGGGAAAATCCCAGATCCCAAATCCCAAATCCCAAATCCCAACCACGTTAACCACGAAGGGATCGAAGTGCAGGCCTTCGTGGTCAATCTGGTCAACGCAGTTCGAGCGCGTGGCGTGCCGCGATTTGTGCGCGGCGGCGGCGGCGGCTCAGCGCATCGAGCTTCCCTGCCAGCGGCAGGCTCGCCTGGGTCGCGTTCCACCCGCGCGCGAGCTGCGCCGCAGCGGCCTGGCGGCGATCGATTTCCATTCGGAAGCAATCGAAGCACAGTGTGCTCGGGCGGCCGACAACCGGGTCGTCATCCCTGTCCCTGAAGCCGTAGCGCGCCTCGTGCGCGCGGCACGCCGCACAGATGCGTGTCTGGTCCGCAACGCGCGCGCGCGGCGAACGTGCCGCCGGCGCGGGCAGCAATCCCTCGTACAGCGATCCCTCGTACAGGGCGAGCTGCTCGGCATTATCCGTGTGTTGAATCGCATGCGCTCCCATCGCCCGCCTCCTCATCAATTCGGGTTCTGCGATCGTCGGATTGGCGAGTTGCAATCCGCCTTCCACATCCGCCAATTCATGCGCCCCCGGATTCGTCAATCGTGTATTCAAGAGTCTATGAGGAGGCTGTGACAGACTAGGTCACATGGCACCTCACAAGCGGGAAGGGGGAAGGGGGAAAGAAGGACCGTGAAGGGGGAAGGGGCCAGGGGGAAGGGGGAAGGAGCTGAAATCGACAGGCTGTTCCAGCTGCCGCTCGCTGAGTTCACGCCCGCGCGTAACGCCCTTGCAACAACGCTGAAAAAATCCGGCGATACGGACCAGTCCGAGCGCGTAAAGGCTCTCCCGAAGCCCCCGCTGTCCGCCTGGATCGCGAACCAGTTGTATTGGCGTCACCGCCAGGCCTTCGATCGGCTGTTGGCCGCAGGCAATCAGTTCCGCACGGCACAGACTGCGCGGCTCGCAGGTGAGTCCACCGATCTTCGCGCGCCGCTCGAGGCGCGCCGCGAAGCGCTCTCCGCTTTGACGAAGCATGCGACCGATGTCCTTCGCGAGTCGGGTCACCCGGCTTCTCCCGATACGATGCGCCGCATCCTGACGACGCTGGAGGCGCTTGCGACCTATGGGGGACCGGTAGAGGTCGCGCCCGCCGGCCGTCTGACGAGAGACGTCGATCCTCCTGGATTCGAGGTGCTCGCGGCGCTCGTGCCACGCGGCGGCGCCTCCGCGCGCCAAGGCAGCGTCCAGTCGCGTGTGATCCCCTTCAGTCAGCCGAGGACCGAAACGGCGGCGAAAGAAAAGGGCAGTAAGGAAAAGAAGGAGGCCGCTGCGCGAATGGCGCTGCTCGATGCGGAGCGCGCACTGAAGGACGCCAGGCGCACCGCTGAGCAGGCGCGGGCGGCGATGAAGAACGCCGCAGCACGTGCGAAGGAGATGGACAAAGCGAAAGCCGCGCTCGAAACACGCTTCGAAGAGGCATCGGCCGAGGCCGAGGCCGCGCGCCAGAAAGCGCGGCGCGCGGCCAGCCAGGCCGAGGAAGCCGCGCAGGCCGTGGATGATGCCGAGCGCGCGGTGGCCAGCGCGCGCGAGACAGTGAAGAATACGGAGCAGACCTAAGGGGTCCGCGCCGCACTGTCGCCAACCTACGACTCGTCGCGCTGGCCGACGCCCATCTCGCCCGCCCAGCGGTGAGCGCCCGGCACCTCGATCCCGAACTGGTCCAGCATCCGCGATACCGTGTGATCGATCACCTCGTCCAGCGTGCGCGGGTTGATGTAGAACGCGGGCATCGGCGGAAGGATGATCGTCCCCATCCGCGCGAGCTTGAGCATGTTTTCGAGGTGAATCTCGCTGAGCGGCGCTTCGCGGACGGACAGGAGGAGCCTGCGGCGCTCCTTGAGCGTGACATCAGCGGCTCGATGCACGAGGCTGTCGCCGTACCCGTGCGCAATCGCGCCGAGGGTCTTCACGCTGCACGGCGCAATCACCATCCCCTCGGCCTGGAATGATCCGCTCGCGATCGCGGCGCCCATGTCGTTCGGCGCGTAGACCTCACTTGCCAGCGCCTCGACCTGCTCGCGCGAGTACGGCGTCTCGTGGAGCAGCGTCCGCGCGCCCCAACGGCTGATGACCAGGTGCGTCTCGACCCCGGCGTCGCGCAGCCGCTCCAGCAACCGGATGCCATAGATGACACCAGTCGCTCCTGTGATCCCGACTATCAGTTTCATACGATCAATTCCCAACTCCCAACTTCCAACTCCCAAGACAATTGGGAATTGGCTTTTGGGAGTTGGGAGTTTGTTAAGGCGATCATCGACCGAATGCTTCGCCGTCAAACCACCGGCTCCGTGATCTGCACCTCCTGCGGCGTGCTCGTCGGCGTCGGCGACGACAAGTGCTACAACTGTGGCCGCCGGAATCCCGGATTGTGGGGGTACGCTCCCCTGCTCCGATCGCTCGGCCATGACCTCGGTTTCGTGCCGTTCGTGATCGGTACCTGCGCCGTTGTCTACGTCCTCACGCTCGTTGCCTCAGGCGGCAACATCAACATGAGCGGCCTGTTCGGCATGCTCGGTCCATCGGGCCTGGCGCTGGTTCTGTTCGGCGCCACCGGGCCGGACATCGTATTGCGCTTTGGGCGATGGTGGACGATCCTCAGTGCGTCCTGGATCCACGGAGGCGCACTGCACATCATCATGAACATGCTGGCGGTGCGCCAGTTGGCGCCCGCGGTGGCCGAGCTGTACGGCCCGGGTCGGATGGTGATCATCTACACGGCCGGTGGAGTCGCGGGATTTGCGTTCAGTGTGTTCTGGGGGCTGTTCATGCCGGCGATACCGTTGCTCGGAAGCGGTCGCGGTATCACCATCGGCGCGTCGGCGTGCATCACGGGGCTGCTCGGAGCGATCTATTACTACGGCCACCGCAGCGGAAGCTCAATGGCGCGCAGTTACGCGCAGAGCTCGATCCTGATGGTTCTGCTTCAAGGGATTTTCCTGCAAGGCATCATCAACAACTACGCTCACCTCGGCGGGTTTGGCGGAGGCTACCTGGCCGCGAGGCTCCTTGATCCCCTGAAGCCGGAGCGCGCCGACCATGTGCTCATCGCCCTCGCCTGCCTCGCGCTGTCGATCGCGTCGATCGTCGCTTCCGTCGTGACGGCGCTCTTCTGAACATGGCTGTTGAACCCGCCTGGAGCGAGTACTACCGCGATGAGAAGGATGCCGCGTGGCTGTACCGCACGCTGGCCCGAACCGAATCGGATCCGCATCGCCGCGCCATCTTCGAGAACCTGGCGAAGGTGGAAGACGAGCACGTCGAGCGGTGGCGAGCGCTCTTTCAGGAACATGGCGGTACCGCGCCGCCTCACTCGCCGTCGTTCCGCAGCCGCGTCCTTGCGAGGGTCGCCGGAGTCTTCGGCTCCTCCGCCGTACTGCCGCTGATCATCGCCGAGGAATCGCGCGAGGTGGGGTCGTACCTGCGCCTGGCGCGCGGCGCGACCGACAAGGCGACCCACGACACGGCTGTGGCAATCGCAACCGAGTCTGCCGAGCACGCACAACATCTGTCGGCTTCCATCGGGCGCCAGGGCGAACCGTGGCACGGTCAGGCCGCCGGCGGTTACCTCCGGAGCGTCGTGTATGGCTTCAACGACGGGCTCACGGCGAACTTTGGTCTCGTGGCCGGAGTGATTGGCGCGAATATCGCGCCTCACCTCGTCGTCGTCACGGGTATTGCCGGCGCACTTGCCGATGCGCTGTCGATGGGTTCGAGCGGATATCTCGCGGCCAAGAGCGAGGCGGAGGTATCCGCGCGGCAGATCGCGATCGAGCGCGACGAACTGCGGCTGATGCCGGACCTCGAGCAGAAAGAGCTCGCGTTGATTCTCGAGGTGAAGGGACTCACACCGGAGAACGCGCGCGTCACCTCCGAGGCGATGATGCGCGATCCCACCCGCGCGCTTGCGACCAAGGTCCAGGAGGAGCTGGGAATTCAGCCCCCCTCGGTCACGCCGCTCGCCGACGGATTGGTGACCGGGACCGCCACGGCAGTCGGCGCGATCATCCCGCTGTTGCCATTCGTGATGGTACCGGCAGGTCCGGCGATCTGGCTTTCGCTGACGGTCAGCATGCTGGCGCACTTCGGCGTCGGCGCCGCGCGCAGCATCTTCACGGGACGCAGCATGTGGGCGAGCGGCCGCGACATGTTCCTTGTCGGGTTCGGCGTCGCCGCAATCGGGTATGTCATCGGCGCGCTCGTCATGAAGCAATGAACGCGATCCGCGGGCTGGTCGCAGTGATCGGCGCGCTGGCGGTCACCAGGCTGCTGGTACAACCGCTCGAGATCTGGATGCGGCTTGCGCTCGTCGCCGTGTCGACGATGGGGATCCTCGCGGGGGCGTGGTGCGCTCCGCGGTCGCAGCCCTTCCCCAGGGTCCTCGGGCCGAATAACAATTGGCGGGTCCTTTCGGACCCGGCAGGAGATCACTCGTGAGACTCGCGTATCAGGGAGAACCCGGCGCCTACAGCGAAGCCGCCGCGCTCGTGTACGGCGGCGCCGAGGTCGAAACGATGCCATGCAAGAGTTTCGACGACGTATTCGAGGCGGTGGTGAAGAAGCGCGCCACGCACGGCGTGGTGCCGCTCGAGAACTCGATTGGCGGCACCATTCACCGCAACTACGACCTGCTCCTCGATCACGAGCTCATGATCACCGGCGAGGTGGAGCTCGATGTCGTCCATTGTCTGCAGGCGTTGCCCGGGACGAAGATCTCCGACATTACCGTCGTCTACTCGCATCCGCAGGCACTCGCGCAGTGCGAGCAATTCCTCAAGGATCTGGGCGTCACCGTTGAAGCGGTGTATGACACGGCGGGTGGCGCCAAGCTGGTGGCCGAACAGCAGCTGAAGAACGCGGCCGCGCTCGCGTCGCGACGCGCCGCGGAGGTGTTCGGTCTCGATGTCCTGCAGGAGGCCGTGCAGGATTACGAGTACAACATCACGCGCTTCGCGATCATCGGCGGCATTGCAGGGGCCAACGCCGACAAGACGACGATCGTGTTTGCGTTGCCGAGTACCCCGGGCGCATTGTTCAAGGCGTTGAGCGTGTTCGCGCTGCGCGACATCAACCTCACCAAGCTCGAGAGCCGGCCAATCCGGGGCCGCCCGTGGGAGTACCTGTTCTACGTGGAGGTCGAAGCGCGCCGCGACGACATGGCGTGCTCGCGGGCGCTGATGCATCTCGCCGAATTTGCCAAGTGGACGCGCGTCCTCGGCACGTACCGCGGATGGGAGCGCGCCAAGGCGCCCGGGGAGCAGGAGACATAGCGATCATCGCGGTCGCCGACCCGCGCGACCCGCGGTTGGCGGACTACCGCAACATCCCGGATATGGCCCTGGTCGAACAACGCGGCATCTTCGTCGCGGAAGGGCGGCTGGTGGTTCAGCGGCTGCTGAGCGACAGTCGCTTTCCCACGCGGTCGGTGATGGTCACCGAGCCGGCGCTGGCGAGCGTACTTTCCGTCGTCGACTCCCACTATCACACGCCCGTCTACGTGGTCCCGCAGGCGGTGATGAACGACGTTGCCGGCTTCAATGTTCATCGCGGTTGTCTGGCGATCGGCGAGCGGCCCGAGCCGCACGACTGGCTGGACCTGGCTCGCCCCGCGCGCCGTCTGGTGATCCTCGAACGTATCGGCGACCCCGACAACGTGGGCAGCGCCTTTCGCAATGCCGCTGCGTTCGGGGTCGAGACTGTACTGCTCGATCCGGCGAGCGCCGATCCGCTGTATCGAAAGGCCATCCGCACGTCGATGGGAGCCACGCTGCGCATCCCTTTCGCGCGCGTGCCCGAGTGGCCGGGCGCATTGCGCGAGCTCGATCGTGACGGCGTCGCCGTCATTGCGTTGACCCCTTCCTCGTCCGCCCCGTGCCTTCGCGCGGTCGCGGCACAACTCTCGGACCGGCGGGTCGCGCTCGTTCTCGGCCATGAAGGCGAGGGATTGACCCAGGCCGCCCTCGACGCGTGCGCTCTTCGCGCGCGCATCCCGATGGCGGGCGGCACCGACTCGGTCAACGTCGCGACGGCGGGCGCCATTGCGATGTATGAGTTCGCGAGGGCCGATGGCTGATGTCGTTGGCGTCGGCGCCAATTCCGTCGATTTCGTCTATCGCCTGCCTGGATATCCACGGCCTGACAGCACGTTCGCCAAACTGCCGATTACGGATTACCTGGTGTCCTGCGGCGGGCAGGTGACGACGGCGTTGGCGACGTGTGTGGCGATGGGGCTGCGAGCGTCGTACATCGGCACCACGGGATCGGACGACAACGGCAGCCGGATGCGAGGCGAGCTCGCGCGGCTGGGGATCGACATCACGGGCGCCCTTGTTCGTGACGCCCCCAACCCGTTCCCCG
>OBEQ010573095.1_pt1 | contig 14882 bp, 13 predicted proteins | sample 1670901 | NCBI WGS metagenome assembly OBEQ01 (sample SAMEA104232315, study PRJEB22302) | groundwater metagenome | biome: forest; feature: aquifer; material: groundwater | place: USA | collected 2011-08-07 | depth 5.4 m | reverse complement strand
TTCGGGCACTGCCTCGACGAAATAGCGATCGATTTTGACGATGCGCGGCTCGCGGCGGGGCGAGAGCGTCCCCTGCACCACGAGGCTGGTCTCGTCGCTGCGCACCTCCAGCGAAATCACGTTGAGGAATTCTTCCAATTTGCTGGCCTTGGCTTCCACCACTTTGATCCCGCGCTCCGCGGCAATGAAGGAGGCATTCACGTAATTGACATTCTCCCCCACCATCGGCTCAAGAATGCCTTTGAGGATGGCCAGCGTCAGCGGCGCGGTGTTGTGATTGGTCACTTCCCCGACGTAGGTCACCATCACTTGGGACACTTGGCCGGCGATTAGCTGCGCGGCGAGCGAGCCCATCTTCTCGCCCAACGTGAGATATGGCTGCAGCACCTTGAGGGTCGGCCCGTCGACCGAGGGCATGTTGACGGCGTTGCGAATCCCCCGCCCCAATAGACAATCGGCGACTTGTTTGGCGACTTCAATGGCGACGTTTAACTGGGCTTCTTCGGTGGCCGCACCCAAATGCGGCGTGAGCACCACATTGGGCAATTTGAACAATGGATTGTCCGCGGCCGGCGGCTCCTTCTCGTACACATCCAGTGCTGCGCCGGCGACATGGCCGTCGGAGAGCGCCTTGCAGAGCGCGGCCTCATCGATGATGCCGCCGCGCGCGCAATTCAAGACGCGCACGCCTTTCTTCATCATCGCCAGCTCTTTGGCGCCGATGAGATGCTGTGTTTGCGAAGTCAGCGGCGTGTGGACGGTGAGAAAATCCGCTTCTTTGATGACCGTCTCAATGGGCGCCACCTGCACTTCCAGCTGCTGCGCGCGCTCGGTGGAGAGAAACGGATCAAACGCCAAAATCCGCATGCCGAAGGATTGGGCGCGCTTAGCGACTTCGGTGCCGATGCGTCCCAACCCAACGATGCCCAGCGTCTTGCCGAACAGTTCCGTGCCGACAAATTTGCTGCGTTCCCACTTGCCCCCGCGCACATGCGCATCCGCCTGCGGAATTTGCCGCGCCAGCGCCATCAACATGCTCATCGTATGCTCGGCGGTGGAGGTGGTGTTGCCCGCCGGCACGTTCATGCAGATGATGCCGCGCTTGGTCGCCGCCTCGACGTCGACATTGTCCAGCCCCACGCCCGCGCGCCCGATCACTTTCAGCTTGTCGGCTTTTGCGATGACCTCGGCGGTCACTTTCGTGGCACTGCGCACCACGAGCCCTTCATAGGATGTGATGATGGCCGCGAGATCTTTGGAAGCAAGACCTGTTTGCACGTCGATGGAGAGGCCGGATTCGGATTTCAGAATATCGATGCCGTCTTTGGAGAGCTGATCGGCGATGAGCACCTTGATGGGCATGGGCCCTACCGCGCTCCTGCCGGAGTCAAATTGCCCAAGACGGCTTGGGCGGCTTTCAACCCATCACCGGGCGTGACGGAGCACCCAAGCTCCGCAAGGGCCAGCTCAATCGCGCCCAACGCCACCAATAAATCGCCGGCGCTGATATACCCCATGTGCGCCAGACGAAAGATCTTGCCCGCCATCTCGCCTTGCCCGCCGGCGAGGGTGACTTGGTAGCGATCTTGGATGAGCTTCACAAGTTTTTTGCCATCCACGCTCGACGGCAGATTGACAGCCGTCACGCCATTGGAGGGCCGCTTCGCGAACAATGAAAGACCCATGCCCTCGACGCCAGCGCGAGCGACCTGCGCCATCAGGTGGCAGTCCTGCAACAGTTGCGGCACGCCGCGGGAGAGCATCAGCTTCAACGCTTCATCCAGCGCGACGACCAGCGAGACGCTGGACGTAAACGGCGTGTCATCATCCGCCAGCGCTTTCTTGTACTGGCGCAAATCATAATAGAATCGCGGGCTCTTGGCTTGTTCGATGAGCTTCCAGGCTTTTTCGCTGACGCTCATGAACGCCAAACCGGGGGGGAGCATCAGCGCTTTCTGCGAGCCGCTGACGACGATATCAACACCCCATTCATCGGTCTTGCAATCATCCGCCATCAATCCGCTGATCGCATCGATCACCAGCACGGCGTTGGATGACCGCGCAATCGACGCAAGCGTTTGCACATCATTCACGATGCCCGTGGACGTTTCGCACAGCGTGCCGAAGACTGCTTTCGCGTCGGGATGCGCTTTGAGCGCCTGGCGCACCTGCTCCGGATCCACCGGATCGCCGTAGGCGACGGGGATCGTCACCACCTGCACGCCAAACGCCTGGCACAGATGCTGCCAGCGCTCGGCGAATTTTCCGCCGAGGATCACAATCGCGCGATCGCCAGCTGAGAGCAGATTGCACACCGAGGCCTCCATCGCGCCGGTGCCGGAACTGGTGAAGAGGATGACGGATTGTTTGGTTTGAAACACCGCCTGCAATCCCTGCAGCACCCGTTTGAAGAGCGCGCGGTATTGCGCGGTGCGGTGATGAATGATCGGGCGCGAGAGCGCCTCGAGCACTTGAGGCGGCAACGGCGTGGGACCCGGCGTGAGTAAATACTCTTTGTGCATGAAAACTCCGCGTGGTTATTTTTTCGGCTTGCCGTAAATCACTTCGTCGATCAAACCGTATTCTTTGGCTTCTTCCGCCGACATGAAGTAGTCGCGGTCGGTATCGCGCTGAATTTTCTCAAGCGTCTGGCCGCTGTGCTTGGCCAAAATTTCATTCAACCGTTCTTTCAGCCGCAGAATTTCTTTGGCCTGGATCGAAATGTCCGACGCCGCGCCCTCCACCCCACCCCACGGCTGGTGGACCATGATGCGGGCATTGGGCAGCGCGAACCGCTTGCCTTTGGCGCCGGCCGCCAACAGCACGGCCCCCATGCTGCTGGCTTGTCCGACGCAGTAGGTGGCGACGGAGGGCTTCACAAATTGCACAGTGCCATAAATCGCCATGCCCGCCGTCACCGAGCCGCCGGGGGTGGTGATGTAGACGTTGATGTCCCTCTCCGGCTCTTCCATCTGCAGGAATAAGAGCTGCGCGATAATCAAATTGGCGACGATATCATCGACCGGCGTGCCGACGAAGACGATGCGATCCTTGAGCAATCGCGAATAAATATCATACGCCCGCTCGCCCCGAGGGGTTTGTTCCACGACCATCGGCACGAGCATCTGTCCATGTCCACTCATCATCACCTCGTTGGCTTCTGCACCGGTTGTGTTGTTCCTGCGGCTGGCGGCTTGCTGGCGACGGCGACGGGAGCCCCCACCGGCTCCTCAATCTTCGCCGCATTCAATAACCACGCAATCGTTTTGTCTTGGCGGATTGAGGAGAGCACCGACGACCACATCCCCTTCGCATCCAGCATCCGGCGCACCTCCACCGGATCCCGATTCCATTGCTTGGCGAGTTTCCACAGGCGCTCGACCACCTCTTCTTGCGTGATCGAGAGCTGTTCGTGCTCGGCGATCCGATCCAAAATAAACGCCAGCTTCACGAGTTTCGCCGCGTTGGTCTTGAGCTGCTCGCCATATTTCTCCACATGCGCGCCGACCTCGGCTTCCGGGATGCCGTTGAGCAGCAGCCGCGTTTGGAAATCGCGGCGCAGGCGCTCGGTTTGATGGGTCACCAATCCCGGCGGCACCTCAAAGCGGTGGCGCTCCGTCAGCACCTCGCACAGCGCTTGTTCGAGCGCTTGCGCCTGCTCGGTTTTCTTGTGCTCCTGCAAGGTCAATTCGATATGGCTGCGCAATTGCGGCAGCGTCTCCAACCCCATGTCTTTGGCAAACTCATCATCCAGCGCGGGCAGTTGTTTTTCTTTGGGCTCGCCTTCGCCTTTGGGCACAAGCTGGGCCGCGGATTCTTGCAGGCGCGCCAGGGCTTTGTCGAGTTCCTCAGGAAGGATGTGGACGGGAATTTTCTTGAGCGCGATGCCTTTGTACTCGGCCAAGGCAAACTCCGGCTCCACCTCGACTTGCGCTTCAACGTCGAGCCCTTTGGCCTCGTCAAAATCCAACTTGATGACTTCAAACGGGCCGATGGGTTTGAGCTTGCGGTCGGTCGCGACCTGCTCAAACGCGTGGCGGGTGAGCCGGCGGACGGTTTCTTCGCGAATCTGCGCAGGATACGCGCGCTCGACGCGGTCGGCGGGCGCTTTGCCTTTGCGAAACCCATCCAGCACCGCTCCTTTCTGAAATTCTTTCACGATCGTTTCGCGCACCGGCGCGACCATCTCGGGCGCGAGATGAATCGTCAGGTGCTGCTGGCACGGCCCAGGCTGCTTCACGGTCACCCGCATCGAGGCGTTGGCGCCTTTGGCGGGTTTTTGCGCAGGCGCAGCCGGCGATTTGCGGCTAAAGAAAGACACAACGACTCCCCTTCGTGTTCATCGTGAATGCGGCGGCTGTTGGCACGGCTTATAACCGGAATTTCTCTCCGAGATAGATTTCGCGGGCGCGGGGATCGGTGATGAGATCGTGGGCGGTCCCGGAAATGAGCACCTTGCCTTCGGCCATGATGTAGGCGCGGTCGGTAATCTCTAGCGTTTCCCGAACATTGTGATCCGTCAATAACACCCCAAGACCCCGTTTCCGCAGCTCCCGGATAATTTCCTGACATTCAAACACGGTAATCGGGTCGATGCCGGAAAACGGCTCATCCAACAGCATGAACTGCGGATTCGTCACCAGCGCGCGGGTGATCTCCAGCCGGCGTTTCTCACCGCCGGAGAGCACGAACGCCCTGGAGCGCGCCAAATGGGTAATCCCCAACTCGTTGAGCAGTTGATCCAACCGGCGGCGGCGCTCCGCTCGTGTGATCGGCAGCGTTTCCAAAATCGCCAGAATGTTTTCTTCGACGGTGAGTTTGCGGAAAATGGAGGGCTCTTGCGCCAAATACCCAATGCCCAATCTGGCCCGCTGATACATCGGCAGCTCGGTGATCCCCTTGCCGTCGACCATGATCTGCCCGCCGTCCGGACGCACGTAGCCCACCAGCATGGCAAACGTGGTGGTCTTGCCGGCGCCATTGGGCCCCAACAAACCGACGATTTCGCCGCGGCGCACGACAATGTCGACCCCGTCGACCACGGGACGCCCGCTGTACCCCTTCACGGCCTGCTTGGTTTCCAGTTGTTGCATCTTTATAGACCCCGCACACCACGAAAACCACAGAAATTCCACGGAGTCACAGAGAGTGCTCTGTGTTTTTTCTCCGTGTTTCTGTGTCGCTTCTGTGTTATCTGTGGTGTCATGATTTTCTATGGATCTCCAGTCAAGGGATTCGGCTGGGATGCCACCTGGGCGCTGGCCGGTTTCGGCGACCCGACGTCGGCTGGCGCTTGCGCAATGGGTGCTGCCATCGGCATCATGCGAGGCATCGGCACAGGCGCAGGGCCCAACAGCGGCGGGATGACCGCCGGCGAGGAGGGCTGCTTCGGATACACCAACAAGGACGGCGCGCCCAACAGCGTAACCTTGGTCTTGGCCGGCTCGTAGATCGCGCGCTCGCCGGTGGCGGTGTTCCCGCCCTGGATGATGCGCACATGCCCGATCGCATCGGCATAGATCACCGTCCGCGTGACCTGATTCAGATGCGCCACGAGCGTATCCGAGTAGAGATCGCCCTGCTGATCTTTGACATGGACGTTGTGCTCAAACGTCGCGATCCCTTTGTCGTATTCAAATACCAGCGGTCCGTCGCAGGTGATCGTCACATGCTGGATTTCGCCCGACTTTTCCTCGGTCGTGGGGTTCAGCACCAGTTCGATATCGTGGTCGAGGATCGCGGTTTTCAGCTGGCTCTGCCCGTGCCCCTGGCGGCCGTACAACAGGAAATGATCGGTTTCAATCCGCACCGGCTCATCGGTGGTCATTTCCTGGCGATCCGGCAGCCAGTACATAATGGGCGTCGTCAGCCACAGCCCTTCCGAGGTGTGAATGGTAACATCCTGCTCCATTTTAATCCGCCGGCTCTTCTGGTCAATTTGGGCCACGCTGGCGGTTAGATGCGTCACACGTGGGCCCTCTGCCGCAGTCGCCTTGGTCGTCTTGGTCGTCTTGGCGGTAACCTTCGGTGGCGCGGCTGCGGGCTCCGACATGTCATAGCCCATGGCGTTGGGCCGCTGAATCATCACCAGCGATCCGTCGGCGCTTGCGCCGGTGCCCTGCAAATCCCATTTCTTGCGGCCATCGGGCGCATAGCCGGAGACGGTAAACGTGTCCATCGCACGCGCGTCCTCGGGACTCGGCACGGCCTGGACTTTTTTCGATGGCGCGTTCGAACATCCCGCGGTGAGCACGGTCGTGATGAGGAGCGCCCACACGACGGCCATCACGGGTTCTAACTTGCGTTTCAGTGTTGGCGTGTGGGGTTGACTCGCCGCTCGCCGCTCCTCACTCGTCACGGGTGGCGGCGTCTTCCAGCGCCGATGCATCCACACCCAGTGATCCGGATAACGGCGAATGTAGGATTCCACGACGCGGCTCCAGGCTTGCGTGATGCGCACCAAGTCCGCCTGGCGATCCTCCGTGCGCTCCACGGCAATCGGCGCTTCAATCTGCACGCGAAACCGCGGGCCTTGCCGGACGATGAAACACGGTATCAGCGCCGCCCCGGTCATCAATGCCAACGCCGCCGGCCCCACCGGGGTTGCGGTCGGATGGCCGAAGAAGTCCACGAAGACATTTTCCAAACTATCCATATCTTGATCGGGCATCATGCCGACGATCCGGTTCTGTTTGAGCGTGTGGGCGATCTCGCGGGCCGATCCTCGCTCCCACGTCTCCACGCCCTTGCGCGCCCGAAGCCCCCAGATAAATGCTTGGTACTCCGGATCCCGCAGCCGGCGCGCGACCACGCCATCCTTGCGCCCCTGACGGGCCAGCGCCATCGCCAATAATTCCCAGTTGCCGAAATGCGCGGAGAGCGCAATCACCCCGCGGCCTTGCGCGAGCGCGCGATCCAAATGGGCCGCCCCGTGCACATCCACCACCCGGCGAATTTGCGCCGGCGAGAGACGATCCAGCACCAACCATTCCAGGATGTTCTTGCCGAGGTTGACGAAGGTGCGGCGCGCCACGTAGTGACAGGTCATATCACTGAGCGCAGGGCCAAAGGCGTGCCGCAAGTGCGCATAACTCAAGCGCCGATAGGTGCCGGCGACCCCATACGCCACCAGGCCGACCCCGCGTCCCAAGGCCTGGGCGGCGCGCAGCGGCAGCCATCGCAGCGTGCTGCGAACCGCCACAAACACACCATAGACCCATCGTTTTTGGAGGGGATGTTTCACGCGTCTGCTCTCATGTCTTGTGCGTGTGCCAATGACAACAGCACGGCGCTCAGCCGCCGTGTCTGGTGAAGCGGTCTATGGTACTACGGAATGGCTGGAAGTGTCAACCTGACTGAGAGATGCGGCAAGATGCGCCCATCACAGAAACACCTTCTGCGTGGGGCCACACACGAGGATCACGCGGCAGGAAATCTGCGTGCAGAATTACCCGTTTTCGATCGGGTGGTGGCGCATTTGGGATTCCAACCACTCATCCAGGATATCCCGCTTAAACCGCCACTGGCCCCCGATCTTCGCCGCCGGTACGCGGCCTTCACGGGTCAATTTATAGACCGTCATCACGTGAAGTCCGAGATACTTGGCGACTTCTCGCAGGGTCATGATGTTCGTGGTTTTCATGGCTCCGTTGGCCTTCATCCGCACATCCCTCCTCTCTAGGATTTCAAGCCGACGGGTCCCGGATACTGAGGATACTCGGTCCCGTACCAACTAACTGTGCTAGTTGTTAGCATACCATAAAAGCACTCAATGTTCAATACTTTTGATATATTTTTAAAAATTGTGAAGTATTGAGCAAAACAAGCGTGCCTCTAAACTGTACTGAGAGGCTTGGCGGGAAAATTTCTGAACGACTATTCTCGTATCTTATTACTAGAGAATAGGTTACTTATAGTATGGCTTGACGGCCTCATCCCAGAGACCCTTGGCTTTGAGGATCAGATCGATGACCTCGCGCACCGCGCCGTGGCCGCCGGCGCGCGTGGTGACGTAGTGGCAGGCCGATTTGACTTCTTCAACGCCGTTGGGAACCGACACGGCAAACCCCACCCGGCGCAACATCGGCAGATCCATCATGTCATCGCCGATCGCGCACACATGTTCATGCCCCAACCGGAAGCGTTTCAGAAATGTGTGGTAGGCCTCGAGTTTGGACGGGGCGCCCTGCGCCAAATAGTCCACCTGCATTTCCTTGGCGCGCCGTTTGATGAGTTTGGCCTTGCGCGCGGTGATGATCCCTGAGCGCAGCCCCACGCGCCGCCAATAGACCAATCCCGCGCCATCTTGCACATTGAAGCATTTGAGCTCGTCCCCGAATTCATCATAGATGATGCGGCCGTCACTCAACACGCCATCGACATCCATGACCAACGCAAGGATTTTGGAGGCGCGCTCGCGCAGGGGTTGCGGAAGCTCATGCACAGTCGACATCACAGGTCACGCACGTTAGAACCCGGCTTTGAGTAAATCTTGGACATCCAGCAGACCCACCGGCCGGCGGCGGCCATCCACCACGACCAGCTCATCAATTTTGTATTCGCGCAGCAGCCGCAAGGCCTCGGCGGCCAACCGGTCGACGTGAATCGTTTTGGGATGGCGCGTCATCACCTCGGCGACGCGCGCCTGGGCTAAATTGGGCGTCGTCTCCAGATGCCGCCGCAGATCGCCGTCGGTGAAAATTCCCACGAGGCGCTTCCGAGCATCCACAATGCTTGCGCATCCGGCACGCGCTTTGGTAATCGCCAGCAACACCTCTTTGACTTTGGCCGTCTGCGGCTTGACCGGATGGGCGCTGCCTGTGCGCATCAGATCGCGCACTTTGAGCAAGAGGCGCTTGCCCAATTGTCCGCCCGGATGAAACAACGCAAAATCGCGTTCTTTAAATCCTTTGCGCTCCGCCGCCACCACCGCCAACGCATCGCCCATCGCCAGCATCGCCGTCGTCGATGCCGTCGGCGCGAGATTCATGGCGCAGGCCTCGCGCTTGACGCTCACATCAAGGACCACATCGCTGTGTTTGGCCAAATGCGAGTTGACATTGCCGGTGAGCGCAATTAACCGCGCGCCGATTTGCTTGATCGCCGGCAGCAAGCGCGTGAGCTCTTCGGTCTGGCCGCTGTTGGACAACGCGATTACGCAATCGTCTTTCGTGATGCGGCCCACATCACCGTGAATGGCCTCGGCTGGATGCACCCACAAACTCGGCGTGCCGGTGGAGGCCAGCGTGGCGGAAATTTTCTGGCCGATCAGGCCGGCCTTGCCCATGCCGGTGACGACGACGCGGCCTTTGCAGCCGACGAGCAGATTGACCGCGCGCTCAAACGCGGGGCCGATGCGCGGCACCAGCCGCCGAATCGCTTCCGCTTCGATGCGCAGCACGTCTTTGGCGCGCGAACGGATTGTGTGGTTAGCGCTTCCCATTGCGCAGCGCCTCATGAATCGCGGTGACATCGTCCAACAAATGCTGCAGCCGATCCAACCGCAGCATATTCGGCCCGTCGCAGGGCGCGTGATCCGGATCTTCATGCACTTCCAAAAACAGGCCATGGCAGTTGCCAGTGGCGATGGCCGCGCGCACGAGAGCCGGCACAAAATCGCGCTGGCCGCCGGAGGCATTGCCGAGCCCGCCCGGCAATTGCACGGAATGCGTGCCGTCGTAAATCACCGGATAGCCGAACCCCACCAGCACTTGGAGACTGCGCAGATCCGACACCAAATTGTTATAGCCAAACATGGCTCCGCGCTCGCTCACCAACATGTGCCGATTGCCGGCGGATTCCACTTTTTCAATGACGTGCTTCATATCCCACGGCGCCAGGAACTGCCCTTTTTTGAGATTCACCGGTTTGCCGGCTTTGGCGACGGCGATCACAAAATCGGTTTGGCGGCAGAGAAACGCCGGAATCTGCAAGATGTCCAAGACTTCGGCGGCCGGCTTGATTTCCTCGCGGCAGTGCACATCACTCAAGACCGGAATGCCTAATTCACGTTTCACTTTGGCGAGAATCGGCAGACCTTTTTTCAGACCCGGCCCACGGTAGGAGCGCATCGACGTGCGATTGGCTTTGTCATAACTGCATTTCAAGATGTACGGCAGGCCGGCGCGATCGCAGATGCGTTTCATCTGCTCGGCATGGCGCAGCAGATGCCGCTCGGTCTCGATCACATCCGGGCCGGCGATGACCACCGGCCGCTGCCCGGGGCCGATGCGAATGCCGCCGACGGTGACGGTGCGAATGGTCGTTCGAGATGTCGTCGTCTGTGCCATGGTGGACTCGTTAGGATCGCTGCAGCGCGGCTTTCACGAACGCTTTAAACAATGGATGGGGCGCGAGCGGCCGCGATTTAAATTCCGGATGAAACTGGCAGGCCACAAACCAGGGATGGTCCTTGAGTTCGATCAACTCCACCAAATCATATTGCGTGTACGACCCGGATACCAGGAATCCTTGTTTCGCAAATTGCTCGCGATACGCGTTGTTGAACTCGAAGCGATGCCGATGGCGCTCCATCACTTCCGCGGCTTGGTAGGCGGCGGCGGCCTTGGTGCCGGCCTCGACGCGGCAGGGCGAGGCCCCTAAGCGCATCGTCCCGCCCATGTTGTGAATCTTCTTTTGCTCTTCCATCATGCTGATCACCGGATCCGGTGTCTTGGGATCAAACTCCGTCGAGTTCGCCTGGCTTAATCCAAGCACGTTGCGCGCGAATTCAATCACCGCGCATTGCATCCCCAAACAAATCCCGAAAAACGGAATCCCCTTTTCGCGGGCGTATTTGATCGCTTCCACTTTGCCCTCAATGCCACGGTAGCCGAATCCGCCGGGCACGAGAATCCCTTGCACGCCCGCCAAGTGCGCGTCGAGACCGTTTTTGCCAAGCGACTCGGCGGTGATTTTCTTGATCTCCACCCGGGCCTCGTTGGCCAGCCCGCCGTGGCGCAGCGCCTCATAAATCGATTTATACGCGTCCTGCAATTCGACGTATTTGCCGACGACGGCAATCGTCACATCGTTGCGCGGATGCAGCGCCCGCTCGACCACTTGCGCGCGCCATTCGACCAGATCATGTTCGGGGTACGAGAGGCCCAGCAACCGCAGGATCGTGTCATCCAATTTCTGCTGGCTGAACATCAGCGGGACTTCGTAGACATCGTTGACATCCAGCGCTTGGATCACGGCCTCGGGCTCGACGTTGCAGAACTGCGCGATCTTCTGGCGCACGTGCTCGGAAAATGGCCGTTCGGTGCGGCACAATAGGACTTCCGGCTGCAACCCGATCTCGCGCAATTTCCCGACCGAATGCTGCGTGTGTTTGGTTTTCAATTCATCCGCGGCTTTGATGTAGGGCACGAGCGTGAGATGAATGTTGATCGAATTGCCGCGGCCCAACTCATTGCGCAGTTGGCGGATGGCTTCCAAAAACGGCAGGCCTTCGATGTCCCCGACGGTGCCGCCCACTTCCACGATGACCACGTCGATGTCGCCCTTCGCCGCGACTTTCATGATCGAGTGCTTGATTTCATCCGTGATGTGCGGCACCACCTGCACGGTCTTTCCCAAATAATCGCCGTGGCGCTCTTTCATGATGACGGAGTAGTAGATTTTTCCGGCGGTGACGTTGCTGTCCTTGTTCATCGTCAGTCCCGTGAACCGCTCGTAATGCCCCAAATCCAAATCCGTTTCGGCGCCGTCTTCGGTGACGTACACTTCGCCGTGCTGATACGGGCTCATCGTGCCAGGATCCACGTTGATGTAGGGATCGAGTTTCTGGAGCGCCACGCGCAGGCCGCGCGATTTCAGCAGCAAGCCGATCGACGCCGAGGCAATGCCCTTGCCCAGGCTTGAAACCACGCCTCCGGTTACAAAAATGTATTTCGTCATTGTTTACTCAGACTCACCAGCATTTGTTCGACGCGCTGCAAATCCTCGGCGGTGTCGACGCCGACGGAATCAAATGGCGTTTCCAACACTTTGATCTTCTGCCCATGCCCCAGCGCCCGCAATTGCTCCAATTGTTCGGCCTGCTCAAGCGCCGTCGGCGCGAGATGCGGATACTGCAACAGAAAATGCCGCTGGTAGCCATAGAGCCCTAGATGTTTCCAATGCGTCACCGGCGGCTGCGCGTTTCTGACAAAGGGAATCGGCGACCGAGAAAAATAGAGCGCGTAGCCATCCTCATCGACGACCACTTTGATCACATTCGGATTCTGCACGTCTTCCGCGCGCGTGAGCTTCGTCATCACCGTCGCCATCGGTACCGCGCGGTGCGCGAGTAAAAACTGCGCGATGTGATTGATCGGCTCCGGACGGATCAACGGCTCGTCGCCTTGGATATTCACGAACACCTGCGCGTCGAGCTGCCGCGCCACTTCCGCGATCCGATCGGTCCCGGAGCGATGCGCCGGACTCGTCATCACCGACCGCCCGCCAAATCCCGCCACGGCTTTCGCGATGCGCTCATCATCCGTCGCCACCAGCACCTCATCCAGCATGGTAGCCCGTTTGGCCTGTTCGTACACATGCTGGACCATCGGCTTGCCGCCGATCAACGCCAACGCTTTCGCCGGCAGCCGAGTGGAGCCATAGCGCGACGGAATGATCCCGACGACATTCATCCGTTACCGGCGCAATCCGGCGTGCCGCGATGCCGGGGCTTGCCCATTCAAGCGGCCCAACAATTCAGTCGGCGTGGCCACCGCCACCCCCAACTTTCCAACGACAATGCCGGCTGCGTAATTCGCCAGCACCGCCGCTTCCGGCATGGTGGCTCCGCTGGCGAGCGCAAGCGTAAACGTGGCAATCACCGTATCGCCGGCTCCGGCGACATCAAACACTTCCTGCGCGACGGTGGGAATCCGGGTGCGGCGGCCGCTTCGCTCAAACAACGCCATGCCGTCCTCACCCAGCGTCATCAGCACACTTTCGGCGCCGAGCCGGCGCACAAGCGCCTGGCCGGCCCGCGTGACATCGGCTTCGGTGGAGAGCTCGCGCCCCACCATGATGCCAGCTTCCACCCGATTAGGCGTGAGCGTCGTCACGCGACGATACAAATCAAAATGTTCTTCCTTCGGATCGACGGTGACCAGTTTGCGCTGGCGGCGGGCCATCGGTATCACCGCTTCCAAAAACGCCCGGCTGACCACCCCCTTGCCGTAATCTTCGATGATCATCGCGTCCGCGCGCGGCAGCTGCTTGCGCACCGCGTCAATCAATCGCTTGGTCTGGGCGGCCGACAGCGGGGTCGGCTGCTCACGATCCACGCGCACGACCTGCTGATGGTGTGCGATCACGCGCGTTTTCACCGTCGTAGGACGCGCCGGATCGCGCAGCAACCCGTTGGTGCCGATGCGCCGTTTGCGCAATTCCGAGACCAACCGGCCGCCCCACGCATCTGCGCCGACCAGACCGGCGATGTCCACGGACCCGCCCAGCGCCCGCACATTATTCGCAACATTGGAGGCGCCTCCTGGCATCAGCGATTCGGACTGCACCCACACCACCGGCACCGGCGCTTCCGGACTGATGCGGCTGACCTTGCCCCAAATAAACTCATCGAGCATCACATCGCCGACCACCAGGACGTTGGCTCGTCGGAAGGCGGTGATGAGCGCTCGGGCTCTCGCGGGTTGCAGCATCGGCATGTTAGAGGACATCCGTCACACTCGCTTACAGCTCTTCGATGATCGCTTGGACGAGCAACGGCACCAACAACTCGTGGTGGCCGGTGATGTGCACTGCCGTGCCGCCCAACAGCGTCGGACGCTTGAGCACATTTTCCATCGGGCGGTAGTGGCGGATCATGTCGAAATCAAACGCGGTGAAATCTTTCACCGAATGGCCGAGGTTGCGCGCGGTGGAGACTGCCTTCAAAAACACCTCCGGCAACACCACCGAGGAACCGATATTGCCCACGACGCCGCCTTGCAAGTCGGCCACCACGCCGGCGAGCTTGCGAAAATCCGCCAAGGAGGTCTTGCCAATCGCGGCCCCGTCGGCGCTGGATTGCTGATGGATGATGTCGGTGCCGATGGCTACGTGCACGGTCGCGGGCACGCCCAGCTCATGGCAGGTGGCGAGCAGACTCAAGCGCCGATACGGCAGGCGCTTTTGATTGATCATCGCCCCGACGGAATGCCCCAGCCCCCATCCTTTTTTGGCGCCGGCGCGGATGGCGGCGTTCAACATCGAATGGGTTTCCTCAGCCATCCCGAATGACCCGTCGGCCAGCGCGGCCGCCACATCTTCGGACGTAGAACCCATGAACGCCAGCTCGAAATCATGCACAATGCCCGCCCCGTTGAGCGCGATCGCGGTGATGACCTTGCGCCGGATCAGGTGAATCAGCAACGGGCTTAAACCCACCTTGATGACATGCGCGCCAAACATCCACACCACGGGTTTCTTGCGGCGATGCGCCTTGACGATGGCGTGGGCGACGAGGCGCAAATCTTTTGCGGCGAGGATGTCTGGCAAGGACTCGAAGAACGTGCTGAAGGATGCCCCGGGCCGGTTCACTCGCGCCAGCAACTCCTGATTGACTTTGCTTTTGCGCGAGGCGACTGGATAAGTCTTGAGTTTGCGTAGATCGAGGGTCTGCACGTTCAGATTTTAGCGGAGGCCGCCGGAGGTGTCAATTAGGGCCTTTGGGCCGGGACCGGCGCCTTGCCGCGTTCCAACACCCGGACGGTGGCTTCATAGACTTCGTCTACGGAAATTTCCTGAATATAACTCGAGGCCTGATAGTCCGGCCGCTCCAACACCACATGCCCTTCCCCAAGCGGACGCCAGCGGATGGCGTTGACGCCCGGCTGATTGCGGCCAAAAATCGCCACCACCGGCGTGCCGACCGCCGCCGCGATATG
>OBEQ010613692.1_pt1 | contig 14883 bp, 17 predicted proteins | sample 1670901 | NCBI WGS metagenome assembly OBEQ01 (sample SAMEA104232315, study PRJEB22302) | groundwater metagenome | biome: forest; feature: aquifer; material: groundwater | place: USA | collected 2011-08-07 | depth 5.4 m | reverse complement strand
GCCGTGCACAGAACGAATGCGGTGCAATCCCCCGTGAGTCTTACTCTTTCAAGTGACAGGGTCTGGGTTCGCAATGCCGCATCCGGTCTCTACATTCTAATATGGAATTTCGCTTATCCACTTGATATATTTTCTCATACTGGGTTAGTTCGTCGCAACAACCCCCAACCTTTTATTATTTATAATTTAAAAATTAAATGGAAAAATTAAATGGAAATTAAAAAAGAAGATATACAAGAAAAAGTAATGTCAGAGATTAGTAAAGCAGAAAAGGAAATTTTGGCTACGATGGATATCACAGAGGAGCAACACTCCCCATTACCTAGGGAATATTTTTCTTTACTTGAGAGAAAAATTAAAGAAGGAATTAAAGTCAGAAGAATTATTTTTGGCTCCAAAAAATTTAAAGATAATAAATTATTTTCCGGTAAATGTGCAAAATCAAAAAATTACAAAAGAATGCTAATGATTGACGGAATAAAACTTTTTTTTAGAAAGAAAACAAATGGCAAGGAAAAATTTTACTTTACTACAGACGAAAGATATATAAAAAAATACAAAAATTATTTTAATAAGGCATAGAAAATGCCATTTGTTCTTTAAAAACTCAACAAAAAGGAAAGGAATATATGAAAAAAGTTCTGATAGTCGGTTGCACTCACGGTAACGAAAGCATTGGGTTTAAAGTTATTAACTCATTGCAAGCCCTACTTGGTCGTAACAAGAATGTTCACTTCTTGATCGCAAACCCATATGCATTTTCGAGAAATGTCAGGTTTCTGGAAACGGATTTGAACAGATCGTTTCCGGGGAAAATTGACGGCTCTTTCGAGGAAAGACTCGCCCACCAAATTCGTCCTATGATTATGTCATATGATATTGTCGTGGATGTTCACTCCACTTCAAGTGGCCTAAGATATGCTGTCGTCATCAAAAAAGTTAATGACGAGACCATTGCTTTAGCAAAGTGTACAAATGCGAAGTATGTTTTGCACATGGATGCTACGCAAGGCAATGCTCTAATATCGGACGCAAAGGTTGGCATAGCCTTTGAATATGGATCTGATAAAGACCCTCGAACATACAGAGATACATTAAATGGGGTTTGTCTTATTTTGCAATCTCTTGGATATGTTGTAAAAACAAATGCAAAACCTCCTGCTCGTAAAATTTTCTTTCGAATTTCGGAAGTAATTCCAAAGCCAAAGGGTTTTATTGCGATAAAAGGCGTCAAAAATTACAAGCGATTGATGCGTGGACAAGTGTACGCGCACAATCCTATGAGTAAGAAAGTTTTGAGAGCAGGGGAAAGTTTCTGTCCGATTCTTTTTGGCGAGAATAGCTACAAGGACATTTTCGGTTTTAAGGGAGACCGAGTGTTTGAAATGGAAGAAAAGCTCAATTCGAGCAACAGGTGAGATCCTGATCACTCTCAAAGAAACCAGCAACACTCGAAATGAGGAAATCGTTGCCGGTTTTTATTTTATTAGGAATTTAAAAAATTATTCAGTATAATAAAACTAATTATGAAATCTAAAACATTAAATAAAGACAACAAACTTAATACAATCTTGCATGATAAAGAGCAAGAGCTTAAAATACTCAAAAAACTTGTTTCTTTAGAAGAATTGAAACAAAAAGTTAAAATTACTCCGCGCAAGATTCTGGATTTTAAAAATGCTTTAGAAAAAAAATCAAAAATAAGTTTAATCGCCGAAATTAAAAAAGCTTCGCCGTCATTAGGGGATATAAATACAAAGATAGATATTAAAGAACAAGCCAAGATATATGAATCCGCGGGAGCTAGCGCTATATCAGTTTTAACTAATAGCCATTTTAAGGGGGAAATTTCTTTTCTTGAAGAAGTAAAGCAGGTGACAACTATACCCATTCTTCGCAAAGATTTTATTTTTGATGTTTATCAAATTTACGAGTCATATCTAGCCGGAGCTGACGCGCTTCTTTTAATAGCTACTGTGCTTGATCAAAAGACACTTAGCACACTCGTTGATTTGACCCACAAGCTGGGTATGGAATGTCTAGTAGAAACTCACACCAAGGCAGACATAATTAAAGCTCTAAAAACAAAAGCAAAAATTATAGGCATCAACGCTCGCGACCTTAAAACTTTTGAAATAAGTTTGGATAATATTTTAAATTTAGCCAAAGAAATTTCTAAAGATCGTATTATGGTTGCCGAGTCGGGCATAGAGACAAGAGAAGATGTTGAGCGTTTGGCAAAAGCGGGAGTTAGAGTGATTTTAGTCGGAACTACTCTTATGAAAGCTTCTGATGTCGGCGCAAAAATTCAGGAGCTTTGTGTGAACATAAATTAATCCCCTTTTTGAAATTTTGTGTTAAAATAATTATATGAAAAATATCATAAATAAAAATCAAGATGATTTTGACGATGATGACTGCGAAATTTGCAAGCTAATGAAAAAAGGCGAGCATAATTATGGAGATTTGGCGGAAGCTTTTGCCAAACAAAACGCCAAGAATAAATTAAATGAAGAAAAACAAAATAAAAAATAATATTGTGATTTATCAAGCGAAAAATGGAGCCATTGAGCTTCGGGGTGATTTTACGCATGAAACTATTTGGGCGAATTTGAATCAAATAGCCAATCTTTTTGGTCGTGATAAATCAGTTGTTTCTAGACACATTAAAGATATTTTTGTAAATGAAGAATTAAACCCAAAGACAACTGTTGCAAAAAATGCAACAGTTCAAATTGAAGGTAATAGAAAAATTAAGCGCGAAATAGAATATTTTAATCTTGATGTCATTCTTTCTGTTGGTTACAGAGTAAATTCTAAGCAGGCAACAAATTTTCGTATCTGGGCAACCAAGACTTTAAAAGAATACTTGATAAAAGGCTATGCTATAAACGAAAAATATTTACTTGAAGCAAAACAAAAATTCAAAGAGTTACAAAATACTGTTGCATTTCTGCAAGAAAAATCTAAAAAAGAATTGCTTTCCGGACAGGAGGGCGAGATTTTAAATTTGCTGGCAAGTTATGCAAAGACGCTTACTATTCTGGGCGAGTACGATAAAGGCGAACTCAAAGAAGCAAAAGGAGAAAAAGGTAGTTTTTTTATCACTTACGAAAAATGCTTAGAAATAATTGTTGAAATCAGAAAAGAGCTTACTTCTAAAAAAGAAGCGAGCGAGCTTTTTGCGAGCGAACGAGACGGATCTTTTGGTGGAATTATTAAAGGTCTTTATCAAACATTCGGCGGAAATGAACTTTACAAAAAGGCGGTGAAAAGAAAATCAACGACAATGCGTTGACAGCTCTCGCGCTTCTTGTGGCTGAAAGCAGACCGGAGGAAAAGGATCAAATGATTGCGTTAATTACGCAACTGTTGAAATAGAAAGGTAAAATTTATAAATTCAATGAAGTTAATAAAAGGTGAAAAAATAGGTACGCCAGTAAATGACCAACAGGTTTGGAATTTTGATGTGCCTGAAAATGGAGCTTATGTTATATTAATCTCAGCTAGCTGTAAAAACTGGTTGCAAAATTACAAACATCTATTCAACGACGATGATTTGGCACTACAAATAGACGATTATTTGTTTGCTGAAATCAAGGGAAAAATGCGAGAATTTGCCAGCTATGGTTCTTGGAACGGGAATGAAATTAAAAGCGAAACAAAGGATGTATTGTTTATTTTATCTCTCAAAGCTGGTTCCCATAAAATAAAATTTTGGGTCGGAGAACAGCCAATTTTAGAAGAAATAAAAATTTACAAAATTGATGAATCTGAAATTGATCTAATAAAAAATGTTGTTTCTCCAAACAACTTCTTTGATGTAATTTTCAAAAATATAATTGTGAAAAAATTGGAAATTAAAGCTAAGGCAAAAATTGGTTCCAATTTAGAAATAAAAGTCGATGGCAAAAGAGAGGAAAATTCAAAATATAAAAGATTTGCAAAATGGTATTGGTACGGACAAGAACTAAAAGGAAGAAGTAAAGAGTATAATATTTCAAATTGTTTGAATGATGAATTGCATTCAGTAGAATTTCATGGATATGGCAGTCCAGAAATAGAATCTATAAAATTAAAAATTGATTTGGATAATATAGTATACAGCCATGGTTTTGTTAAATTATATAAAGATATTGTGCCGAATGATTCAGTTAATTTAAGGCTAGGATCAACAGACGAAAGCGAAAGTCTGATGATGCTTCAAGATGCTGAAAAAGTAAATATTCTAAACGAGCAAGTAGTAGGAAAATACATTAAAGACAAGTCGAATATCTGGCACGAAGTAATTGTTCACAACACAAGAGGCTATGTTTTATCTTCTTTTATTGAAATTGAAGGACAAGAAAGAGAGAAAATAATCGACTTAATAAAAGAAAGGTGCAATCAGTATAGTGTTGATGCAAATATTATGCTTGCTATTGCCTCTCGAGAATCGCACTTTAAACCATTCGCCAGATCATTTGGAGGCGCTAGAGGAGTTTTTCAGCTATTTGAAGATGCCATGAAAGATGTGGAAATTGCGGATGCTTATGATTTTTATCAAAACATAGATGGCGGAGTGCGATATTATAAGAAAATAGAAAAGAGGGTTACAGGACGAGGCGATATTCTCATAAAAAGATTGGTGGCTTGGCATGATGGTCCGACGATTACAGTGGCAAAAATAAAAAATAAGACATTTGATTACAACAAACTTTCTGATGAAACAAAAAGCTTTGTCAAAAATGTCCAAGCGAATTTAGAAAAGAAAGATTGGTATCATATAATTTATTTACCAATAATAATTTTATTTTTTGTATCGTTTCATTTATTTTGGAAAGCTTTGCCGCCAAGGCAAATAGTTATCCAGAATCAAACAGCAGATGTTATAAATTCTAGTGTACCAATAACTTATCTAGGTGATTCGGAAAAAATTGTTCATTATTTTTCTGAAATAAATAAGAACAGAGGTATAAGTTTTTCTTCAGTTTTCGACGACGTCAAAGATTGGTCAGAAGATTATTACTCCTATTCTCCTAATGTGTTTTGGGACAAAGTAAGCAATCAGGTTATTTTCTTGAATTTAGAAAAAAAAGTAGCTGGGAAAATCGATCCAAAGTTGCTCAATACAGATAAAATTTTAGGAGTTGATCCAGTAGATTCATTTGACCATGTGAGTATTGGTTCTGTGGTACTAGAAAATCCGAAAGATTTTTTCTATTTTTCAGCCATAAATAGTTATGGTTGTGGAGCAAGTAATTGTCACTTCGCGCTATATCGATTTGACGCTCAAAAAAAAGATTTGAAATTAATTGATGCAGAAATTTTCGGACAAATAATGGGTTTGTATCTTTCGCCTGACCTGAATCATCTTGCTGTTGTTTCTGGAAGCACGGGAGGTGTTTGTAATAACAACGAGAATTTAAATATTTTTAGCACGGCAACTTTTTCAAAACTGACAGCCAATGGCTTTTACGATGAAAAATATAGTTCTCAAATTTTAGAAAATTTTACTTGGAAAAATAATAATGAAATGCAATTTGACTTAAACTATTTCAAATGCGCTGAATTGGACTATGTAAAGGCGACATGGTTACACAATATTCACGACACAGTAATAAAAAAAGTAGACAGTAAAGTTGTTCATCAAGATTTGTAATTTTTCGCTTGCATTTTTATAAGGGTATGCTATAGTAAAAATGTGAATAAAATTATACAGCAAAAAATAAATTCCGCGAGCAGTGTTTTCTTTTTCAGCCCTCAAATTAGAGAGCTGATATTTGCGCTGTAAAGACTAACTAAACTTAAACTACAACCCAAACACCAGCCCTCTAAATGGCTGGTGTTCTCGTTAGAGGGTGTGGAGTTGTTCCAAAAAGTAAAAACAAAAAAGATCTATGTCAAAAAGTAATGGTCTCGTAGATAGCGACCACTCGGAAGTGGCCGCGCTTATTGAAAAAGCGGGGGCGTTTGTTCGCTCACAGGAAGTCGCCGCCAAATTTAAAAGGCGAAAAAAATCCAAGAAAGGAGAAAAAGAAGAAAAGTAGATCAAATAGCGGGCTCTGGAAATGAACTTTCCACCCCGCTATTTTTATTTTTAATTTATGCTAGAATGATTCTAATTATGCGAAACAGAATTTATATCAAAGATTTAAAGGATAATGTAGGCAAGGAAATCACTATCGCCGGATGGGTGGATGTGCGGCGCGATCAGGGGAAAATGGTCTTTTTTGACATGCGGGATATGACGGGCCGGGTGCAGTGCGTTACATTGCCGAGTCATGTGAAGGCATTGGAAAAAGCGAAGGAAATTCGTCCTGAATGGGTCATTAGTGTGAATGGATTGGTGAAACACCGTACCGATAAAAATGCCACGAAAGACAACAGCGTTGAAATGGAGGTTTTGGATATTGAAGTTTTAAGTAAAGCGGAAACTTTACCTTTTGATATTACGAGCGATACCGGAGGAGTCAACGAAGAAACCCGTCTCGCTTATCGCTACCTCGATTTACGTTCGGAGAGGATGCAGAAAAACATCAGATTACGAAGCGAATTTGTGAAAAGAGTGCGCGAATTTTTATTTTCCAAAAAGTTTACCGAGATTGAAACTCCGCTTTTGACCGAATCTACGCCGGAGGGCTCTCGGGACTTCGTTGTTCCATCTCGGCTGAATCCCGGCAACTTTTACGCTTTACCTCAATCTCCCCAGCAATACAAACAGCTTCTGATGGTGGGCGGCATGGAGAGATATTTCCAAATTGCCCGCGCTCTGCGTGATGAAGACCTCCGGGCAGACAGAGGGTTTGAGCATACGCAAGTGGACATCGAAATGTCCTTCGTGGAAATGGAGGATGTTATAAATCTTGTGGAAGAAATGATAACTACAGTTGTGGAGTCTATGGGTTTTACCATAAAGCAAAAGCCTTTCCCCAGAATCACCTACAAAGAGGCGATGGAAAAATACGGCGCCGACAAATTTGATATGCGCACGGAAGAAGACAAGAAAAATAAAAAACTGCTCGCTTACGCTTGGGTGGTGAACTTTCCGTTTTTTGAAAAAACCGACGGAGGTAAATGGACTTTTACGCACAATCCTTTTTCCATGCCCATACCGGAGCACATCGACTGGCTGCTTCAAGGCAAGAACATAGAAAAAATTTTGACCACGCAGTACGACCTGGTTTGCAACGGCTACGAATCCGGCGGTGGCTCGATTCGCGCTCATAAGCCAGAAATTTTAAAGGCTACCTATAAAGTTATGGGATACCCTGAAGAGGAAATAGAAGATAGAATTGGTCACATGCTTAAAGCATTTACCTACGGCGCGCCACCGCACGGAGGCATTGCGCTCGGAGTGGAACGCAACCTGATGAACTTGACCGGAGAATCGTATCTGCGCGAAGTCGTCGCTTTTCCGATGACGAGAGGAGGCAAGACAGCGGTGATGAACGCGCCTAAACCATTGGAAGACAAACAGCTTAAGGAACTGCATATAAAAGTAGATAAAGAAAAATGACTTATGTAGTCTCCGGACAAGTAATAAAAGGCGACGGTTACGGCAGAAAATTGGGTTTTCCGACGGTGAATTTTGAAACTGGAATGGCAAAATTGCCTCCAGCCGGAGTATATGCAGGAAAAGCACTTTTGGACAAAAAAAATTACAGAGCCGGTATTCTTATAAACCCAAGCGGTAAAGTCGAAGCGCACCTTTTGGAATATGTGGGAGATGCTTACGGGCGTGAGGTGACTCTCCAATTAAATAAATTTCTTCGGGAATATAAAAAATTTAGTACCGCAGAAGAATTAATTAAACAGATTAAAAAAGATTTACTAGCATGCAGATAAGAAATTTCTGAAACTTCGCCCTCGGAGACAAAAGGACAGGGAACCCACGTTTCTTAAAATTTCTTATCTGCATGCTACAATAAATTCAATGTTCACAGGAATAATAAAAAAAACTGCAAAAGTAAAAAATATCAAGCCGCAGGGCGGCGGTTTTGTCCTTGAACTCCGCAATAATTTAGGAAAAATAAAATTAGGTGAAAGTATTTCAGTAAATGGTGTCTGTTCGACCGTGAAAAAGATTGGTAAAGATATTTCCCTTGAATACATGCCTGAGACTTTGAAGCTATCAAATCTAAGCTTGTTAAAGAAAGGTGATATAGTAAATCTGGAGCAGTCAATGCGTATGAATGACAGGCTCGACGGGCATATAGTGTTGGGGCACACAGATGGCAGGGGAGAGATTCTCAATATAAACAAGGAAGGGAATTCGCAGGTATTTAATATAAAAGTTCCGAATAAAAAATTTAAGAAATTATTGGTTTACAAAGGTTCAGTTGCGGTAGAGGGTATCAGCTTGACAGTGGCAAAAGTTCTCAAAAATTCTTTTGTGGTTAAAATTATTTCGTACACGTTTGCACACACGAATTTGAAACATAAGAGAAAAGGTGATTTTCTAAATTTAGAATTTGATATACTGGCTAAATACGCACATGCAAATAAAAAATAAACAAAAAGAAATAGTTAAATATCTGGACGGTTCAAAGCAAAAAGCCTGCATCGTCGTTGCGAGATGGAACAGTGAAATTACAAACAAGCTTTTGGAAAACGCACTATTGGTTTTTAAAAAATGCAAAGTGCCGGAGAAAAATATCAGAGTGGTGAGTGTCGCCGGTTCGGTGGAAATTCCTTTTGCCCTGCACAAAATGGCGCAGTTGAAAAAACCCGCCCGCCCGAACGGTCGTTCGGTCGGGTATGATTTTTTGGTCGCGCTTGGATGCGTGATTCGCGGGGAGACTCCGCACTTCGATTATGTCTGCAAAATTGCGCAAGAAGGAGTTTTGAAAGTGATGATTGAAGATAATATACCCATAGGTTTTGGCGTTCTTACGATGAATAATCTCGCACAGGCAAAAAAGAGAATTCACGTTGGAGGCGAAGCAGCTATAGCCGCGCTGGAACTCAGTTTACTTAAATGAAAAAGAAAAATTTGATAAAGAAGGAGGTTGAAGTTAAGTTACCATCCAAATATGGAGACTTTAATTTGCACGCTTATCGTTTAATCGGTGTAAAAGAAGTAGTTTTGGCTTTAGTTAAGGGAATGTGGAAGAAAGATGAGCCTGTCTTAGTGCGTATTCACTCTTCATGTATAACGGGGGAAGTTTTTGGATCGTTCAGATGCGATTGCGGACCCCAGCTGCATGTTGCCATGGAGAAGATTGCTCGAGAGGGAAAAGGCATAGTTGTTTACATGAATCAGGAAGGCAGGGGAATCGGTCTTTTGAATAAGTTAAAAGCTTATAAACTGCAAGAAGAGGGGCTCGATACCGTGGAAGCAAATTTAAAACTCGGTTTCAAGATGGACGAGCGGGATTATGGCATCGGAGCGCAGATTTTGCGGGATTTGGGGGTTTCTAAAATACGGCTCATGACAAATAATCCAAAGAAACGCTCTGGGCTTCTCGGCTATGGACTTGAAATAGTGGAGAATGTGCCGATAGAGATAAAGTCAAATGAATATAATAAAGATTACCTTTTAACCAAGCGCAACAAAATGGGGCATGCGCTCTTAAATTTAGACGAGCTTTAGAACGGGCGCTTTGACGCCGTCTTTAATTTTTGTCTTCGAGGTAAAGACGCGCGTTTCATCATATAAATTATTTTTAATAAAACTGTTTAAAAGCTGCGCTCCGCCTTCGACGAGGAGCGACTGGATATTTCTTTTGCAAAGCTCCCTCAAAATCTGCGGAATTATGTTTTTTTTGAAATTTATTTTTGCGAATTCTAAATTGCGCTCCCGCGCGACCTTTTTTGCCGTGAAGATCAAAGTCGGCGCGCTTTTGTCGAGCAGGTTGAACCGCCTCGGTATTTTTAAATCTCGGTCGATGGTTATGCGCAGTGGATTCCTGCCTTTTACCTCGCGCGTCGTCAGGCGGGGATTATCTAGGAGCGCCGTATTGGTGCCGATCATGATGGCTTGCACTTCGCTCCTTAATTTGTGCGTTGCTATCTTGTTTTTCTGATTACTTATTTGCAATGCTTTTTGGGGACTGCCGAAAGATCGTTTCCGGTCGATAAATCCATCGGCCGTTTGCGCCCATTTTAAAATGATGTAGGGGCGTTTTTTTTCGTGATAGGTAAAAAAAGTTTTATTTAAAATTCTGCATTTGTCTTCGAGCACACCCGTTTTTACATCAATGCCAGATTTTTTGAGCTTTTTAATCCCTCGCCCGCTTACTTTCGCGAAAGTATCGACACAACCGATGACAACGCGCGGAATTTTATATTTGATGATTAGGTCAGCGCAAGGCGGCGTCTTGCCAAAATGTGAGCAGGGTTCTAAATTCACATACAAAGTGGCTTTTTTCAGTAATTTTTTATCTAAAACCGAATTTACCGCATTTACTTCCGCATGAGTTTCTCCAAATTTCTTGTGGTATCCTTGACCAATTATTTTTCTGCCAACCGCAATCACGCTGCCCACCATCGGGTTTGGAGTCACATTGCCTAGACCTTTTTTTGCCAATCCAAGGCAAAGCCTCATGTATTTTTCATTTTTTGTGCTCATTATGTTGTGTTAAAAAAATTAAGAAAAGGTTTTTGCAGGGGTTTCGAGGCTGGCGAGCCGAGAACTTCAGAATTTTTTAAGCTTCAAAAAATTCGTACCAGAAAAAATCTTTCCTTAATTTTTTGGTAGCTCTAGGGTTTCCAAGAGCGTGTCAAAAGCGGCATTTTTCACCGCGATGGAGTTGGTGATAAAAAGCTCATTGCAATTATTATTTAAGATTTTTTCCGCGATTCTCTGTCCGGCGAAAACTCCATGCGTTGCCCCGACGATTATTTTTTTCGCTCCGCGAGCTTTCAAGTGCTCTATCACGCGTACGATTGTCCCACCGGTGGAAATAATATCGTCCAAGATGCAGACATTTTTTCCTTCCACATCTATTTCTCCTTCCATCGTGGCTATCTCGGCATGAATTCCGGTCTCTGTGCCGTTTTCTTTGCTGTCGTGGCGAACTTTTTTGAGTGAGTGCACATTATGACCTTTGGCATTTTCTGTAAAATATGAAGACCCTTCGTCGGGCGACACGACCACGAATCCTTCTTTATTTTTATCGAAATATTTTTTCGCGTAAGCATAAAGTTCCGGTCCAGCGGATCTATTTTCTATTGAAAGCCCTTCTCTCTCGAAGTTTCCCGGCTTAGCCAAGAAGTGGCAGTCATAAGTGATTAATTTTTTCACTCCGAAAGAACTCAAAAGCCCGCACAACAAATCTGCGCTGACCGCTTCGCCAGCTTTATTTTCTCTGTCTTGTCGGGCGTAGGGAAGGTAGGGCGCAAATAATTCTATGTCTTTTGTTTCTTTTTGCAGACGGGACAAAATGAGCATCAGCTCAAAAATTCTTTTATCCTGCTCAGGATAGAGCCGGTGGTATATTCTGACCGGTTTGTTTTTCAAAGCCTCAATTTTAGGAATAAGCACATAAGATTCATTGTCCGGAAAATGCTTGATGACAACATTGCTTTTCCCGAAGTCCTCGCAATACGGGGTAATTAACTTTTGCATGTGGATATATTAGCATAAAAAATAAAAAAGAGCAGGCCGCTTAGATAAACGATCACTACTCTTTTTTTTGCGTTGGCCAGACGCGATTAATTTTCCCCGAGACATTTTCCTGTACGCTTATTTATTCCGCAATATTTACAGTAGTCGCCAGGAATACAGCCCCAATCACCTCGAGGCCATTTGATTCTATCTTCCTCGACCTTTTCCCACTCATGTTTTCTCGTTGGCGATTTCTCGCATTCAGGTTTTTCTTTCATAACTAAGAACTATCACACCCTGTAATGGCGGGCAGCCATGCGGTTGTGTCGGGACAACAACGCAAAACCCCTTCCTAAAAGAAACTTAGGAAGGGGTTAGTTTCGAAAAATAATTAAATATAATTACGAGTTCAAAAGCAACCCTTTCCCAAGTTTGGAAGAGTTGCTATGCCCCGTACCGAACTTGTTCTGGTTCGGGGTGATGCGATTCAAAATAAGTCGATACCCGCCGAGGCTGCCTTTGAGCCACTTGGCTATTCGGGCGATGGTGGTGGAAGAAAGTCCGGTGCTTTCGCTGATGGCGTTGTATTGGACATCTTTAGAGAGCAGGGAAGCGGCCTCGAGACGATTGGCGAATTCTTTTATTTCCGCTTCAGTCATCAGGTCACGCAGAAAAAGCTTGGCTTCATCGGCATTTTTGAGAGCCAATACGGCCTCAATTAACTGTTTATTTTCCTTGGTATTCCAGTCCATTACAGGTCCAATTTGCTGAACTAATTTGACGGTCTTTATTGATGTTTTGTCATTCATTCCTTTACTCATGCCATGACTTTAGCAAACTAAAGTGACTTAGTCAAGCATGCCCCGCACCAAATCTGTGGAAAACTTTACTTAACTAAAGTAGCTAGGAATGGTCTATATAAATTAGCTTTAACAAAAAATTATTAGTCAGATTTTGGTGCTGGGGTAAAGTAGTTCTAAGTCTTGAATTTTCCTTCGAAAATTATTTCTTCTAGGGGGCGGCGGTCGTTTGGTTTTTCCATTGCGCGGAGGGCTTCCGGCAGGTTTTCCGCTTTGCCGGGTTTGCCGATGGCGATCATCATTTCTACATTGTAGTCTTCCGGCACGCCGAGCTTCTCGGCTGCCATTTTGAAATCAAAACCGGACATACCATGGGCGACGAGGTTCATCTCGAAAGCTTGCAGAGCTAAATTCTCCCACGCGGCGCCGGTGTCGAAAGAATGGGTGACGTTTGGTTTAGTTTCTCCTTTCGGGGTTACGCTATTTTTTGCGGAAATGGTGACGATTAATGCCGCCGCATTTACGCACCAAGATTTATTGAAGTCCACCAAGCAAGAAAAAATATTTTCGAATTCCGGTGTGCCTCGCACTGCGTAAACAAACCGCCAAGGCTGAATATTATAAGCCGAAGGTGCCCACCGCGCCGCCTCGAATAAAGTCATAAGCTCCTCCGTCGACAATTTTTCTCCCGACATAGCCCGAGGCGAATGCCGTTTTAAAAACCTGTCGTCTATCTCGTATTTCGTTGTCCTTTGGTTTATGGTTTTCATATAGTTTCATTATACACCATATTTTGATTTTTTTGCTATAATCTGTTTTATGGAAAGTATGGAACTTAATAAACCCAAGCAAGAATTAAAGAAAGTTCCTGAACACGGGCACGATATTTTAAACTTGAGTGCCGCAGAAGCAGAGCAGCTTAAAAGCAGAATCGAAAAATGGAAAGGGCTAGTGAGAATGTTTGTTCATCCTATGTACGAAAAGTGGAGATATCCAGAAGAAGAATATCCTAAACATCCCGACATAAAGGAACTTCTTGAAATTGAAAAGGTCCTTGCCAAGCTTTTGGCTATGCCGGTGGAAAAAACGCCACCTATACTTATTATGGAAGAAACAAAGTATGTGAACGAGCTTCAAGATTGGTTAAGAAAAAATCCTCAGGGAAATTCGCAAAACGAGGTTTATTTTATTAAAACCTTTCCAAACCATCCCATGCCGCAGTTGGAAAGCAAAAGCGAGAAGGACGCGTGGAATGCCTTAAGTGATACACTTAGTAAACTGGGGGTAAAAAAAATTTTAATGGGCGGAATGCAGTTTGATGTATCTGAGTTTAAGAGGGATTGGACTAATAAAGGTCCTTGGGTCGGCTATTGCGTAGGCATCGTCCTCTCGCATCTTTCTAAAGATAAAGCAGGGAAGTTTGAAGTTGAGTTATCTGCGTTGACCCAACCACGTAGTAAAAGAAAATATTTTAATTCCGTAAAGCATAAAGATGGTCTGATAGGAGGAGGAGATTGGTGAAGTAATTATTTTAAGAACTCTTCTATTTTCTTCCCATCTCGCTTTAGCCATGCGACATTGCCTTCGAGTCTCTCTATGACTTGTTGGATTGCGCGCTTGGCGCCCGGAGCATCGTGGGTCGAAAAGAATTTTTTGAAAGATTTTAGGTGGCGAATTTCGGCGCTACCGGATATTGCCTTGACTAATCTCTGAAGTGTATGTCCGCCGTCGCCGTAACGATAAACAAGCGTTTTCCAATTTTTTTGGACGAAGTTCAACCAAATATCTCGGCCGAGCGGGTTTGCTCCGACAGAAGAAATAATGCCGATGGTGTCTTGCTTGCGGACGTTTTGGGAAAGTGCGAATTCACATGCGAGTTTTAATATTTTTTGATCACGAAAATCACCGAGTGCCCCGCCAATTCTGTTTTTCTCTTCATGTAATTTTTCCGTTTTATACATTTTTAGAAAAGTATTATATTCTTTTACCCCGCCATTGGTTGCAACCGTGACATATACCGCGCCTCTGATGTCTGGATTTATTTTACCTGCTGTAAATTTTTTCTTAGCCATAGTCAATATTTCTTTATGATGAGCTCGTCCGAGCTTGGACAAGACAAGTGAGCGCAGAAGGGTATCGGAGTGCAGTTCGTTTTTCCTTGGAGCCCAGCCGAGCCTTACAAAAACAGGGGAGAAGAGTTTTAAGATGAGACTATTTAAATTTTCCCTGCAATTTTCTTTCGCCAAAATTTGCTCAAGCCTTCCAAGTCCCATCGCAAGTTCTAGCCATACGGTGTAATTATCTTCCTTTTTGTAGGCAGACAAAAATTCTAGCGCATCCGTAGTTGGGATAGTGCCTGCTTCAGCCAGAGCAAAAAGGTCTCTGATTATGCCGAGCCGGTCGCGCGCGGACAGTAACTTTTTTTCTACCAGCATTTTTAATTTTTCTAGAAGTTCTCTGGAATATGCGGTCCTGTAAAATCCCGCTTCGCCAAAATTTACTTTATTTTTTTTGAAAGTTATCGGAATTTCCCACTTAGTTCTACCTTTTGTT
>OBEQ012238422.1_pt1 | contig 14884 bp, 10 predicted proteins | sample 1670901 | NCBI WGS metagenome assembly OBEQ01 (sample SAMEA104232315, study PRJEB22302) | groundwater metagenome | biome: forest; feature: aquifer; material: groundwater | place: USA | collected 2011-08-07 | depth 5.4 m | reverse complement strand
CGGGCGCCGAGCGCCCGCGCGCCGAGCGCCCACGCGCCAAGCTGGCCCGCGCCGAGCTTGGCCCGCGCCGAGCTGGCCCGGCGCCGACCTGGCCGCGCCGACCTGACCCCCGCGCACCGAGATGAGTTGCGGCATGCGCCAAACAGACCTACTCAACCCGCATGCGCTCTACGTGCACCAACCCGTGTTCGATGAGCGTCACTAGCTCAAGTGCGAGCTGCTCGCGTGACACAGACTCGACGCCGAATCGACGAGCCACGGCTTCGGCACGTACGCTGATCTCCTCAAAGGTGCGGGGCACACTAGGTGACAACAGCTTGCCGACGTTGGCTGCAAGAATGTCCCATACCAAGCCCTGCCCGAGAGTAATCGGACGGCCACGGCCAGGCGGCTGGGTGTACCTACAGAAGCCGAAGCGCGAGGGCTTGAGCATTTGGAAGACTCCAAAAGGCTAGCGGGTAGAAGTGGGCGAACGGTTCTCATGCACACGCCCCTTAATGCACTGGCAGCTTAGTCATACCGCCACGTGACTTCGTCACCGGCGAAGAACACCGGGGCCTTGCTAATCCTCCGCACAGCACCCAATCCACCAACTCGCCACGTCGTCGACTCGACCAAATCGGCGAACCTTCCAAATTCACCCGGATCCGGATCCTCGCCCCGACGTACGCGCTCGTTCCACTCTTCACTAAACGCGATGAATTCAACGACGCGCGCAGCCGCCGCGCCCTGCCCCGCAGCGACTGTCCGCTCAAGCACACCGTGCCAGGTCGCATCACTCTCAATGACACCCTTGACGCGACCGACCAACAACCCACCGCTCCACAATTCAGCATTGGCCATCAGCAGGGACTCCTAGACGCTCCGAAGTACAACTTGATCCACTCGACCCACCCCGAGGCGTCAACGCCTCCGCACGCGGGGCGAGACCGATGCGCTGAGTAGGACGTCCTAGAAGAGAGAAGGCCGGCTTAGCGCAATCGGGTCAACGCGTGCGCCTTGGAGAGACGTCTCAAAGGCTTCCACGCCATTCTCCCGTAGGAACTGAGCCTCTGGCTTCGACAGAAAGACCGCTTGAACTAGGCTTCCATCGTTGTCGCCCCCGAGTTTGACCTTGGAGAAGTCAGAAGGAAACCCCTGGCAACTTGTCAGATAGAGCGCGCTCTTGCCAAACCGCAGAGCAAACTTTGGACTCAAGTTGCCTAGGCTGTCGACGAGTGTTCCCCTTCGCATCGCGGAATGCCGCTGCGCGAAATAGAAAAGGCAATTCGCCAGGAGCGCGGGCGCAGTCTCAAGCGCATCGTCCACGACGCAAACCACCTCAGTGACGTGGCCAATGCAGTCAGTCCACTGACTAACCCCGAGCGATGCAAATACCATCGCCTGCGGGAAGACTCCGTCATAGGCAAGGATCTGCACCTGCCGGCCATCATCCCCAGCGAACTTGCGCGCACCTATCGGCGCACGCATGAAGCGCTCGTAGTGATCGAAGTATGCTTCACCAGCGTTCATCGTTTACCCCTTGTGCCTAGGGGCCGGTTCCCGAAGTCGGCGGCTGCGGGCGATACGGCCCTGGTATTCCTTCCCACTCATGAGACTGATTGCAGATGGGGCAGATGTACCGAAGCCGCTCGTTGAAGGCGCGGATAACTTCCTCACGGGTAGGGAGAGGAAATCTGTTCCGCATCTCCGCCACGCGTTCCGCCCAAGTATCCGGGAAGTGGTCCAGGTCACCCCCTCGTCGTAGCACAGGTCCCCGGCTAGTATTGCGCGTAATCGTCTCGGGGACGACCTCCCCGCAGGTCTCGCACACAACGTTGCCGAGGTCGTCAACGGGAGCGGCCGCCTTGGCGTTCTCCAGCGTCTCCTTCCAGAAGCCAGGCCGCGAGAAAAGGTCGCCATAGCCTCGAACCGTGTTCAGCGCCTCTGCACCGAGACCTGGCAAGGCAGCCCGCGCCGCCGCGCGCTCGCCTGCGACGAGGCTGTTCAGTATCGCCGAGTCCTCGACAAAACCCAGGCCGGCCTTGACCGCTGCGCTAGCCGCTGCCGTACCACCAGCACCCGCCAGCGCGCCACCATCAAACACTCCGGCAGCGTGCCCAGCTCCGTATGCAACCTCAGACGGATCACCCTGAATGAGCGCCTGTTCGACTCGGTCCGCCATCGCGCCAAGGTCGATGCCACCCTCAACGCTCATGTAGAGCTTTGCACCCGACTCACCCAGGAATGTCCCAAGCGCGTTGACGGTGTTGACCGGGTGCAAGAGCGCGTGCGCGGTTCCCCTCACGCCGTCAACCGTGCCCTGGCTGAGACCCTTGACTCCACGCCAGGCGTCCGCCGGCATCTCGCTGACGATCTCCATCGCGTCACCGAGCGAGAAACTGCTCTCACGCTCGAACATCGCGTCCACCCTCTGCTGCTCCAGGAGGTTGGCCAGATCGCGTTGAGCCTTGAGAGCAAGTTCGTTGTCCCTGGCACTCAGTCCAAGCGGATCCCAGAAGGAAAGCGCCGCTCCGTTGACGAACGAATAGAGGTTCGAGCCTCCTCGATATCCGATCGGATCAGGAGACACGAACCGTCCCCAGGTTGGCTTGTACGCACGTGCGCGCATGTCGACCAGGCCGAGTTGGAGATCGACCGGTTGGCCATGAAAGCCAAATCGGTTCGCGATCGCGCTGGCCGTTCGCAACGTCCCGTCGGGCGCCCGCACGGCCATTTCACCGAAGGCCGTGTAGTCGTACCACTCAGCGACGTGACCGGTGCCGTCCGTCACCAGATAGACATTGCGAGCACGATCCTGGTGATAGAAATGCCGCACCGACCCACTAACGCGCACGATGTGCTCGTCCCCGTCGCCATCGATGGTCACATCAGTCTGGCCGCTCGGCGCTCTGCGAACCGCACGCGCAAGGCCGTCGTATCCGTAGCGCGTGACACCCTCCGGGCCTTGCTCGCTTACCCGCCGTCCAAACGCGTCATAGGCATACGTCTTGGTGATCGGCCCCTTTCGAGCCATAACGAGATTTCCAAGAGTGTCGTAAGCATACTGCTCACTCGCTGGCCCAACACTGGTCAACGCCCCACGAGCGTCGTAGTTTGCAGGCACACCACTGCCAAACGTGGTGTACGCATCCTTGTCATCAACGGTGGGGAAGGTATTGACCAGGCCAAGCGTCGGCGAGAAAGACGTCTTCTGAGCCCAGTTCGATCGTCCGTCGTAGCGATACCTGCTTGCGAGCCCCATGGACAAGAAAGGCTCTACCATCGAGTTACTCGCCATTGGAGAGGCATCGGCAGCCAGCGACAGACCATCAAGACCAACGACGGCCTGGCGCTCAGCAATGACGCGGCGAGCGGCATCCACCTGATAGACCGACGACGTCTCCGCGCCACCATTGCGCCGCAGACCAGCGACCCGCGGAACGCTGTCACTCCCCTGCTCCCAACGCCAAGACGCCAACTGCGCCGCGCCGCGCGTATCCTTCTGCGTCTTGAGACGTCCCAGAGGATCGTATCCATACGCCGTCACAACGCCTGTAGCGAGAGAGCGCGTCTTCGGGCCACCGAGGCCGTCGTAGTCAAAGTGCGCGGTGCTGACGGCGTCACCTGGCAGGCGCAGATCAGTTAGCCGACCGAGGCCGTCAAACTGCCGCTCAAAGGTCAGCGCCCCGTAGATTGACCGCTTCGGCCGACCTACAGCATCCGGTGTCGTGCGGACTCCCGAGGACTCCCCGAGCTGAGAATTCCACTCCTGAAGTTTGTTGCCCAGTGAGTCATAGCTGATTGTGGTGACGACGTCGTCGCCACTTGCGGTATACGACGCACCGGTATGCGTAGCTACGACGGGCCTGCCAAGCGCATCCCGTGCATAGGAAAGTCGCTGCGTCGCCGTGGCAGCATCCACCGTTGGAACGGCCGTAAGTGAGTCAAGCAGACCGCCCGTATACAGATAGTTGAGTGTGACTCCGCGCGGATCATGACTCGTTGCAATCAGGTCAGAGCCGAGCTTGTAGGTGAAGTCCTCCGTCCGGCCCCCCGGATAGCTTGCGGCACGCAACCGACCGAGCACGTCATAGGTGAAAGAGCTTGCGACGGCGCCACGTCCGTTCGCTGCATCGCTGCTCCGGAACAGGACTCGACCCATCTGGTCATAGTGGATTGCCACCGTTTCCGCGGGTTGGGTTCCCACCCGCTTCTCACTCGCGACCACCTGTCCGAAGGCGTCGTAGTGGATGGCCTGGGATGCGCCATCTATGCCCGTAACCCCGATCGGGCGACGGTCTCGGTCATACGAATACGTCTGGATCACCTGCAGTGATCCGGACTCCGTGTTTTCGACCTGCGAAGGCGCGCCCCATGCGGTTAGCCGCGTTCGCTCGCTGAGCATGCCGTCTTGGGTTGGTGCAGACCACTCACGGAGAACCGATCTCCCTCCATCGAGGTAGGTGATCGCCTCGGTGTCAGATGTTGCAAACTGAGTAAGAACGAGTCGACCGACGCCATCGAACGTCTGCACTGACTGCTCGCCGACCGGGTTCGTGATGGCCACCTGATTCCAATGGGGGCGATACTCGTAGGTCGTGATTGCATGGCCTGCCGTCGGGCCTGTACCAATTGGCGCGCCAGCGGGATCAAACTGCCAGATGTCCTGCGTCTTGACCCTGCCTATGGCGTCGTATGTCGCGGTAGCAGCTGCTACCAGCCCATGGCCCGCCTCGGCATAGGTCGGCAGCTTATAGGCTGCATCTGCCGCGCTCGGTGCGTATTTCGCTGTCCAGACGACATTGCCCATCGCGTCGTACCCAGCGCGATGAGACGTGCCCCGGGCGTCAGTTACCGTGGCCACCCGCCCGAAGCCATCGTAGACAAGGTGCGTTTCCTCGCCGGACGCGTCCTTTATCAGAGTCGCACGGCCGTTCTTATCGTACGTAGTCGTCCCCAAACTTCCAGCAGTGAACTCGCCCGCACCCGGCGTTGCCACGGCGCAGACCGGATCGAGCCCGTCCCCTGCCGTTCGCGGCCAAGAGCCAGCAAACACTTCCACAAGACGGCCCTCCGGATCGTACGAGTAATGAACGCGGGATCCGTCCGGTCGGATCTCATCCAAGAGGCGTGCCCCAGGCCCGAAGTTCGTGCATGTCCTCCGATCTGAGGCGCTCCCATCGAGGGCCGTTGCCCGGGTTACGCGCGGCAGGCCAAGGAGATCGTGACTTGTCTCCACCCGACGCTGATCGTGAACCACCGCGCGAACGCGACCGTCGATGATCTCATACTTCGTCTGAGCCTCCACGCCATCAGCACTCGCCTGCGTGGCGCTCAGCGTTCCGCCCTCCCAGTACCACTTGAGCTGTTCCCCAAGCGGCCCGATGGCCTCCATCGGCCGACCAGCTGCATCATACGCAACGGTTCGCACGACCGGCGACGCTCCGCCAGCATCGGTCGTCACTCGCCATGGCAGACCCGCCGACTCATCGTACTCGATCACCTCAATGGCACCTGACGGCCCTACAATCTGGCCAGGCAGCCCATAGGCATTAGGCGTGAATGTCGTCACCGAGCCAACAGCGTCGGTAATGGATAGCAAGCGCCCGAGGCCGTCCCATGCGTACGTGGTCAACACGTGCGACGGATCGCGCGGGTCGGAGACTGTTTCGAGTCGACTCGGAAAGCTCTTGTAGCTCCACCTGCTTTGAATCGGCGCGCTGTCGCCGAGAGCGCCAGGCTCCGGGAACTGGAACGACTGAATCAGGTTGCCGCTCGCATCATACTTGAGGCACATGCGATCGCGCAGTGGCTGCTCCACGCCAATCAGGTCGCCAACGCTGTTGTAGTCAAATGACCGCACCGCGCCAGTACCCCAATTCACCTGACGCAGGGTTCGACCGTGACTATCATAGTAGAACGTCCACGTCACTCCATACGCGTCGGTGACTACGGTCGCCGAGACAGGCAGTTGACTCCTCGGCCGGAGGCTAGCCTCCCGCCTTGGTGCCAGCGGCGCCTCGAAGCCCGTGCACGTCCTACCATCGGAGTTCTTTTCTCCGTCTTTGCACGCCCGCGGGCAGATCTCGACACTCTCGTATTTCGTTAGTGCGCTCGCGAAGCCGCCGATCTTGGTCCCTGGCAGAGGCATCGCGACCACACCCGTGACCTCCCCCATTAGATCCCGATACTCGAACGACATGGCGTGACCGGCATTCACCTGCGTAACGACCGCGTCAAAATCAGCCTTTCCCGGGTCGTCGCCATACGTATTGACGAGATACGGCACCCAGTCCGCATTGAACACTGTGGTCAGGTTGTGATTCAGATCGCTGAGGTGGCCATACTTTGGCGGCGCCCCATTTCGCCCCTCCTTCTCACACTCCTGGGCGCAGCCTTGGCGGCATGCGCCCACGTAGTCAAGATGCTCGCACTGAGTCACGCAGCTCCCATCCGTCACGCCGCACGCGTCAGCGCAAGCATCGCCACACTGCGCATTGCAGCCTTCCGTGCAAGGCTTCGCACAATCGCTGTCGCACTGCCCCATGCACGCCGGAGGAAACGTATCTAGGCATCCCGGTGCAGCGTTGGAATTCTGGCAGGTGCCGCCGTGGTCCCCAGCTGCGATCTCATGTCCATAGAACGCGTCGCGGCAATCGTCCTTGCAACGATGGCCAGCCTGACAGCTCGTATTCGAACACCGATCGCCATATGCACAGCAAGCCGTGCATGAGTCGTTGCAGGCCCCTGCCATTGCCTCGCGCGTGTTTTCGTACTCGCAGTCTCCGCAACTGGCGCCGAACCAGCCGCAAATTGTATCCGCAACACACTCGAAGGTCTCAAGAGCCCCAAAGAATCCGGCCTCCGCCGCGTCTGTCAGATCGTTTAGCCCATCTTCGAAGCCGTATGTTCCGAAGCAAGCGATTGCGCCTGCGACGCCACCCGCGCCAGTCGTGACAGCACCGAGCACGCCCGCGCCGAATAGACAGACCGCAATGTTGTTGCACGTTGTGCCGCACGCCTCGTGACAGTCTTGTTCGCAATAGCCGCATTCTTCTTCAACAGAATGAGCAGGCGGCGGCGTCGCTGGATCAAGTGAGTCTCCGTGCCAGAAGGCATCGCAGGAGGGCTGGGTCTGTTCTTGACAGGCACCCTGACACTGCTGACTACAGCTCGGCTGGCCGTTAACCCCTTGCTGATTGACGCAAGCCTGCCGGCCCTCGCCAAGGGAGTCGGTACAGTACGAATGACACTCTGCACCGCACTCGACGGGGCATGTATTGCAACTCGCCTTGCACTGCACCATGGCCGCAGCGGCAATATTGTCGCACACGCCAGCTGCGTCGCACGCGCTCCCAGCGGGACCGCAGACCCGCTCACACGCATCCCGGAGCTGCCCTTCGGGGATGATAGTCGCCGCATCCTCTGGGTGACCATGGTCGTAAGCATAGTGCTCGGTCCGCCCATCGCTCGAGGTGGCAGAGATCAACTCGCCATTAGCGTAGTCGTACGTCACCTTGAGACCGGATGCCTCATGCCTGAGCGCTGTGAGGTGGTCGTCTCCGTCGTATTCGTACTTGATGACTCGTTCGACACTGTCGGTCACTTCGGCGATGCGGAGATTTCCGGGTGCGTGTCCTTCCTCCCATGTGATCGAGAGTCCATAGTGATTCGCGTCCTCAATGCGGGTAAGCACTCCTCGCTCGTCGAAGACTTCGACCATGCCATCTGCCGTTACCAGGCGCCACTCGCCCTGCGTAATATGCGGCGGATTGCCAACGTCACCCTCGATCTGAGTTCCCGCTGCGTGAAGAGTTACGCGCACGCCAGGCGGCGACTGATAGCCAATCTCAAAATGCTGGAGATTGCCGCTGAGAGGAAATGTCTGGGTTAACCCGGCGACGAAGTGCAAGGAGGTTCCATCGCCTCCCGAGTACGTCACGCCCGCGCAGGAGCCATCTGCTTCGGATATCAGCCGTCTATTGAGGCCATGGTCCCATCCATGGCCAAGCGGCCCATCGTAGTCGACGCGACTCCGGTAGGTTCGCGTATGCCGAAACGGGACGCCGAATCCGGGGAATTGAAGGTCGGTCTCGGCAATGACCAGTTCGCCATTGGCAGGATTGACCGGGTCGCTGTTCGTTGTGACGCCGTTGGTTCCTGCTGCGTCGACGGCACCCGGCGTCCTCGCGGGGCCTTGGGAGCGAGGCGCCTGCGCAGATCGGTCGAAGGGCGGTGGTTCAGGCGCCAGGCTGGCACCCTTGATCTCGCAGAACTCTCGATTGACGTGCTTGTTGGGATCGGCCAAGAAGGCGCGGGCAAGGTCAGCGCCTAGCTCGACAGCATGGGAAAGATCTGGAGTTACGGTTGGCACCCACGCGTCTGGAATGCCGGTAACCTTGAGCCCCTTCGCATATGACTGACCGACCGCAGCGCCGGGCGACATCTCCCACGTGGTGTTGAGGCTGTTGCCCTCCGGCGTGAGATCCGACAGTTGCGGAAACTCGTTTCCAGTCCCGGGCGTGATGACGATGCCGCCACCGTGCGCGTTCTGGAACACTGACAGATCCTGAGCGTTAGCGTGGCCTCCCAGTGCGGCCAAGATCGATGCTGTGAGAAAGAGTGACCAGCTCGGCTTTGCCCGTCGACGATGTGAGATGTCCATGCGCCTCGCTCCCCGATCCGTGTGAGGACGAGCTGATGCCCGCCCGGCGCATTCCCATCGCAACAGACGTGCCAAGGCTCACGCCGTGCCAACGGCAACAGTTACGTGGCGAGGCGCTCCCCGAGCGGTAGTGGACTGCAACTCGAAGGTGCAGAAGTGCAACCGCGGAGTGACAGAAGGCTGGCGGGCGGCAGAGCTTAAAGCAGCTCAGCAGAGAGCTAGGTCTTGGGGCGTAACGATTCCACGTCGATGCCGTGCGCCTTGATCCACTTGAACAACTGTTGGTGCTTCTTGCCGATTGACCGCGCAGCCGCTGAGACGTTGCCTCCGAAGCGCCGCAGCAACTCCACAACAGCTTGCTTGCTCTTCGGATCGAATCCCTCGCGAGAAGTCGCGCCCACACGGCTGGCGCCGCTGCTAGGCTGGTCACCGGTTAGGCAGCTGCGGAGCCCCTCGGGGAGATGTTTGGTCTCAATAGGCGTGCCGCGCGACAGCGACATCGCAGCCGTCAAGACCTTCTCTAGCTCGCGGATATTGCCGGGCCACTCGTACAGCATGAGGGCACGAGCTGCCAGGTTACCGAGAGTGACCGCGCCCGGACAGGGTGACTCGCGATGAACGATTTCGCGGATGAGAAGGCCGAGGTCTTCGCGACGATCAGCGAGTGTGGGCAAGCGGAGCGTCAAGCCTTCTAGTCGCGCCAGGAGGTCCTTTCTGAACCGTCCTGCCTCGACCAAGTCAGGCAAGTCCTTGTTGGTCGCGGCTACAACGCGGACGTCCACAGCTACCGGCGAGCTGTGGCCGATCGGGAGGACTTCTCGGTCTTGAAGCATGAGAAGGAGCGCGGACTGGGCAGCGGCTGGCAGGTCTCCGAGTTCGTCGAGGAACAGCGTTCCGCCATCGGCGGCGCGGACCAAGCCTCTGTGGTCGGCAACTGCTCCAGAGAACGCGCCCTTTCGGTACCCAAAGAGTTCAGCGGTGAGGAGATTCTCGGAAATGGTCGCCAGGTTGACGGCAACGAAGGGGCTACGTCCGGACAGCTCATGGAGCGCTCTCGCCAGCACCCCCTTGCCGGTTCCCGTCTCACCCAAGGCAAGGACCGAAGTACGCGAGCTCGCGACCGCGGCAAGCTTTGCGAATTGTGCTGCAAGCGCTCCGCTGAATGTGCGCAACCTCATGGACGGAGCGGCTAGCTCGTCGTCACTGACAATCGGCTGCGCGTCGTGGACCTCCCCTATCCGATACAAGAACATGCTGCGCCCTATCTCGATGAGTGCTTGATCGTAGAGAGATGCCTTTACTGTCCGCTCGCCGTCGAGGTAGGTCCCGTTCTTGGATCCGATGTCCTCGAACCACCAGCCTCCGTTTGCCCTGGAGAAGCGGACGTGCTGCGTTGATACAAAGTCGTCAGCAAGAGCAACCCGGAGGGACTGTTTTCCTCGCTGCCGCTTGTCAATCGTGAAGGCTCGCGCCGGGCCACGGCCGACCAGAACCTCTTGGAATTCATCGAGCAGGACTCTGACTGTCGACTCTGCGGGGTTGCTGCTGTTCATGACGAGCACGAGCTGCGGGGACGGCTCGCCTGTCCCTGTCCGGAGCAGCTCGCCAACGGGTTGCGTGCGCGTGTGGTCGGCCACGTGCCGATAGTCGACCTAGAGCCGCTGCTTCGCAAGCAGCTGACACTTATGGCGTGCAACTTGCTTCGTGCTTCGTGGAGGACGAAGGAGGTAGCCAGGCATGGAACAGCGCGCAAGAGACGGGGGCGGAGGTGAAGTAGTCGTCAGAAACGGTGGCGCCCGGCAGCTACAACTCGTGCTCCATCCTGTGGGCACGGTGCACCAGCTCGATCCGGATGCGGCGTTTGAGGTACGCGCGCGAGGCCCACTGCCAGGAAGGCTCACAGTCGAGCATGGAGACAACGCCATTATCGTGAAGGGGCCGCGCGGTGCCGTTCTCGTCGCGCGCAGGATCAACGGACTGGTCGATGACGAAACTCGGCGCCTCTATCCCGCCGCCCTGGTCTTGGTCGCTCAGCACGAGCTGTTCGCCGACGAGGAGGAGCCGGAGGAGGGGGGAGAAGCGTGATGACCAATGCGGGAGCGGGGCCATGGAAGTGACGGAGCGGGACGGCAAGGTGAACGCCCAATGCTCGCAGTATCACCCGTTCCGCAGGCCGGAGGTTCCATGTGACGAGCTGGCGTCGTATGCCTGCGATGACTGCCAGCGCCTGCTCTGCCAGTTTCATCTGATGCTCGGCCCGCGCCCGGACCACGCAGACCTGTGCACCGGATGCTGGGCGCGCCGGCACGCGTCGCAGGTCGCGTCGATGTTGGAGCCCAGCGACACGCTACGAGCGGATCCATCGGCTGAGCGCCGTCTCTCAGTAGCGGCGGCGCTCTGTTGCTTGCGTAGGCTCGGCGCGTTCATAGCCGGTCTCCGAACTCCTTCGCCCAAGGGGACGGGGAGTTCGAGGACGCGACGATGACCAGGCTACCCGTAGGCGATCACGAGACGCATGCCCGAACGGTGCTTGACGAACTTGGCGTGCTCTTCGCGATCTTCGCCGATGCCGCCCGAGATCGGGGAGCGACCTCGGCGCTCCTCGCGCTTCTCCAGAACCCGAGCGCACCCGTTTTCGGGGTACTTGCCGACTGGGTCGCGCGCACGCAAAGCCGTGCGGCTCGGGCACGTCGGGCGCTCGTCACAGTAGAGAGCGCCGCGCCCGATCTAACCGCGATGTTCTTGGTGACAGCGCGCCAGGCTGTACGCGACCTCGAAGAGGCTGCAAGGAACGTCTTGGCTGTCCTCGAGCAGCGCTGACCCCCCGGTCCCGTCCGCCTGGCCCCCGCGCCGAGCTGGCCGCGCGCCGAGCTGGCCCGCGCTGAGCTGGCCCGCGCCGAGCGCTCGCGCGCCGCGCTGGCCCGCGCCGCGCTAGGCTGGCTGCCACGCGAGGCGGACTGCGGGCGGCCTGCCGACCGCATCAACGCGCGTACTTTCATGCGGTTGCGCTTGAGTCGCCCGCCGACTCCATGGAAGATCCCGGGGATGTCGGTGCTCAAGCCAGGCCAGACGTTTGGTCGCGACCTGCGGATCAAGAAACTGATCAGCCGTGGCGGCATGGGCGAGGTGTACCTTGCCACTCGCGAGGGTATCAGCGGCTTCCGCCGCGACGTGGTCCTCAAGACCATCCTCCCGAGCCTCGCGGACCACGACAACTTCATCGCTCTGTTTCAGTCGGAAGCGCGGATCGCCGCAAGGCTTGATCATCGCAATATCGTCTCAGCGCACGCGTGCGGGCGCGAGGGCGACCTACTCTGGATCGAGCAATCGTATGTGCGCGGCCTCAACCTCCGAGACTTGATAAAAGAAGCGGGACGGCTTCCCATCGGGCTTGCTGCGTTCGTCGTCGCGGAGGTCTTGAGCGCGCTGGACTACGCGTACGACAGGCCAGGCGCGGACGGCCAACCGCTTCGGGTGGTGCACCGCGACATCAAGCCGGCCAACATCATGGTGTCGCACGAGGGCGAGATCAAACTGACGGATTTTGGCATCGCCAAGGCCCTTGGCGAGACGCACGCAACCAAGACCGGGACGATTAGAGGATCCGCGGGCTATATCGCGCCGGAGATACTGGCCAGCGAGGAGGCAACCACGCGCTCCGACCTCTTCTGTGTGGGACTGGTCTTCTGGGAAACCTTTACCGGGCGAGCGCTGTTCGACGGAGCAGACGAGAAGACGCGGCTACTCAAGACCGTGGAGTGCAACGTTCCGCCACTACCCTTCCCCATTCCCGCTGACCTAGACGCATGGCTCCGGCGCCTCCTCGCGCGAGACCCGCTCGCCCGCTACGCGACGCCCGGGGAAGCGTTACGCGATCTTCGCGCCCTGCCCACGATCCGCGACGTTGCCGCGCCGGAGATGCGAGCGTTCGTCGATGCTGTGGCGCCGATGACCATCGAACTGAGCGCAGCCCCCGCAGGGGTAGCAGATGGCGTGCCTGTCGAGATCGTCGATGATGCCGCGGAGCCGCTCCGCGTAGGTACAGGCACCAAGACGATGGCTGGCGAGGTCATCGCGCCAGCCGCTGCCGGTCGGGCCTGGAGGTTCCTCCGATCGCGCGGTGGCAAGGTCGGTGCAATGACGGTCCTCGTCGCAAGCGCGACCGTGGGCATTCTGTTAGGGTTGCCAACAGTGACTCACGCACCAGCGCATGTTGGAACGGTCAAGATTTCGACGCCAACCGAGGAGCATCGCGATCAGGCGGCGCCACTAGCGCAGCCGGCTCCGAGCATCCCCGTGACCGATCTTCCCGACGCAGCACCTGCGATCGGCGACGCTAGCAAGGCGACCGTCACAGCGCCCGACGCAGCTCCGCCGTCGAACCCGCCCCCAATCCACCAATCTGCAAAGACGCAGCACCACCGTACGCGGCCACAGCAAGCACCGCACACAGAACCTGGAAGCCTCACCGAGGACTACGTTGCGCCGCCTCCAAAGGACTAGCCTCATGAGGCTCGCTCACGTCGCCGTCCCGCTATTCCTGCTCGTCGTGGCGGCGCAGGTTGCTCATGCGGATGAGAGCCCAGCGGAACGCCGGAAAGCGGCCCGTGTCCTCTGGGCCGACGGACAGGCAGCATTCAACACTCAGCGCTACGACGAGGCAATCGACCTCTACTTGCGCGCATACAAACTGAATCCAGACCCGCTGCTTCTCATGAATCTGGCGCAGTGCTACAGGAAGACGCGCGATCACGAAAACGCAATCTTCTACTATCGCGCCTATCTTCGAGATTACTCGGCAACGACGCGGCGCGCCGAAGTGGAACAGATAATCACCATTGAGCAGGGCCTGCTCCAGCAAGAGCGTGCCAACGAAGCCAAGCCGCCCGATGGCGTAGAGCCTCCTTCTCCGGCAGCACAAGAAGCAGAGAAGACCGCCAAGGTAGACGCGGACAGCGCTTCCAAGGCCGACCCACCGGAAACCGTGAAACAGCCGAGCGCCGCCGATCCTAAAGCACCGGCTTGGTATCAGGATCGGTGGGCATGGGTCGTCACGGGTACAGGTGCCGCGACAACCCTTACGGGCGCCGCGTTCCTACTGTCCGCAGCACTGAAGCGTTCCGACGCCGACGCTGCACGAGATGAGTTTTCGCGACGTCACCTCAATGATGAAGCAGACACCCGTCAAGGTGTCGGCATCGTAACGCTCGTCAGCGGTGGAGTCGTCACGCTCATCGGCGTGGGACTGCTGATATACAACCCTCGCCCGAGCGTCCACATCTCTGTCAGCCAATCGGAGGCATCGATTGGCTTTAGTGTCGCTTTCTAGCAGATCGTTGGGAGAACAAACATGCGCACGCTATTTGCCTATAGTTTTCTGCTCACGATTGCGGCCTGCGGCGGCTCAAGCAACAACACTATCGAGTGCGCTGTTGCCTCCGAGTGCAACTCGCATCCTTTTGCGCAATGTGCGCCTGCCAGCTCAGGGAAGATGTATTGCCAATACGGTGGTGACTTTGCAACCGGATGTCCTTCGGCCCTCCGATGGTCGGGTCAGGCTGGCGAAGGGCTTGCAGACACCTGCGTTGCCGAAGCGGACGGCGGCATTCCTGACGCAGGAACGGACGGACACACGGATGCCGCACCGCCCGACTGGACTCTAAGTGTGATGGTTGGTGGCAGTGGCGCGGGTTCTGTCACTTCCAGCCCGGCGGGAATCAACTGCGCGACCGCGTGCACTACGTCCTATGTCGACGGAGCCATGGTCGAGTTGACCGCGACGGCCGGGGCTGGCGGCTCGTCGTTCCTGGGCTGGTCTGGCGCGTGCGCAGGCACCAGCACGTGCAAGGTCACCATGACCAGCAATAAGGAAGTGGGTGCATTGTTCGGCGTACCAGGAGAGAATCTATGGCTCAAGCAAATCGGCACTTCTGGCGCCGATAGCGTCGCGACTGCCACCCGTGACCCCGACGGCAACATCGTGGTCGTTGGCACGATCGGCGCCAATGTCAGTCTGGACGGCATATCCTTGCTGGTTTCCGGCGTAAATGACGCTTTCGTTGCTAAGTTCTCCGCGCTCGACGGACACGCTATTTGGGCCAAGCGACTCGGCGGCACCATGAGCGACACAGCAACGTCCGTAGCTGTGGATCCGTCTGGCAACGTCGTCGTGGCGGGTTCATTTAGAGGGGCGGCCAATGTCGGGGGGGGGATGGTGGCCAGGGCCGGGGGAAGCGG
>OBEQ011718944.1_pt1 | contig 14885 bp, 16 predicted proteins | sample 1670901 | NCBI WGS metagenome assembly OBEQ01 (sample SAMEA104232315, study PRJEB22302) | groundwater metagenome | biome: forest; feature: aquifer; material: groundwater | place: USA | collected 2011-08-07 | depth 5.4 m | reverse complement strand
GTGCAGTAGGGCCTTGCCCAATCCGGCTTGAACGAGCGCCGAGAGCGGGTTCGAGGGGGGCGCGATCCCATCTTCCGGGCGCGCCACCTGGAAGCGGTTCCTGTCGAGGTGGGCGAGCATGCGTAGGAGAGCCCGCGCGTTTCCTGGCCGCGCGAGGCCGGCATTCGTGAACAGATCGTCGTTCGCCACACCGAGGACGGCGCCCGTGCCGTGGCGCCAAATCGCGCCGTAGAGCGCTCCGTCGTCGAGGCGCGCGACGTACGGCTTGTCGGCGTCCGGCCAAACGAGCATGGCCCCGCGCGCGATCGTTGCCGTGTCCGCAGGCGGGGCCGGAGCGTGGATGGGTGCGTCGTCCCCGTCTTCCTCCTCCAGCCAGTCGCGCACGTGGACACTGCGTGACGGGTCGCCACCCCCCTTTGCACCCAACTCTTTGGGCCATTGCTCCGGCGACCCTGCGAGCACCAAGACGCCCCCCTTCTCGATCCACGAAATGAGGTGCGCGCGCGTTTCCTCCTCGAGGGCGACGCGCTCGGCATCGACGATGACGACAGGCCCGAGCTCGTCGGGCTGTGGCGCCGTGAGCGTGGCCAAGGATCCTCCAAGGCGCGAGACCTCGGCACCCTGCCGTCTCAGAAGGTCGAGGAGGAGCCCATCTTCCGACGGATCGGCCCCCATGGCCATGCGCTGCACTTCTCCGCAACCGAGTAGACCGAGCGCGAGGAGCGCCATGGGGACCATGCGTACCAGCGCCATGGCGCGGTCTTTCGCACGCGAGACGGTCACACCATCCGGGTGAGCGCCGCCGAACTTGACGCGGTCGACTTCGCGTACGAGCTCTCGAAGAGGCAGTCTCGCGCCGTCTTCTTTGCACGCGCGCACGTATTCGCCGTGCGTTCGGTGGCGCTCGATACGGATCGCTCCTCGCTGGTCGAGAGCGCGGAGCGACGCGTGAAGAAATGCGAAAAGCGCGCGATCGAGCTTGCCCTGACGGGCGAGCTCCTCGGCCTGTCGCAAGAGGCGCTCGGCATCCGCCATGCTGACGGTCTCCTCAGGGGCAGTCTTTTCGGCGGCTGTATGCGCCGGATCGGTCGCACGATCCCGAAGTTTGCTATTTCGTCGTGCGCGCAACATCGCTTGCACGATGGGAATGGCGAGCGCTGCGATGACGAGCGCGACCAAGACCCAGATGCCGATGTTTGCAATTGCGGCCAGAACCTCTCCCAACCACGAAAGCGAGCTGGGCTCCTTTCCCTTTTTTCCCTGACACGCCTCGACGAAGGCATCGCAATCGGGAATGTCTTTCGAGATGCCGCAGAGGGCCTGCGCGCGCGCGGGCAAGGGGGACGGCGGCCGCTTGCAGAAGCTATACGGTCCGTTCGCGAGCGCCTCCTTCACCTGGGAGTCGGCAGTTTTCGGATCGAGCGCGAGCGTCGGCGAGGTGGCGAGGATCGCGACACCAACGAGGACGAGAGCGAAGGCGCGGCAGTTCACGTCGCGGCACCGTCTTTTGCAGCGCGCGCAGCGATCGCGGCGAATCTGGTCTGAATGTCCCATCCCTCGCGTCGCGTGCGCAGGTTGAGGTAAACGAAGAAACGCGCCGTGGTGAGGAAAGGTAGCGCGAGCCACATTCCGAAGAGCGCCAACGGTCCTCCCATCTGGTCCTCCGACCGGCGCATGCGGATCTGCAGGAGTCCCTCCAAAAAGGCGCTCCCAGCCGCGGAGCCGATCGCGACGGCGAGGAGACACAGTACCCAGAAGAGCAGCATCGCCATCAGCACGTCGCCGAAGTAGCCCGACACGAGGCGCTGCATGCGTGAGACCGACGCGGTCACGCTCGCCCGTTCGAGGACAGTCACCTCCGTTGCGAACACGAAGAGCGTGGCGACCCAGAATCCGGGCAATACGAGAAAGATAGCTCCGGCGAGAATTCCCGATGCTTGCAATACACGCAGCCCGAAGAGTCGCGGAATGGCGGAGAGCCCCGCACCGAGCGCCTCGCGCGTGGGAACAGTCGGCTGGAACACCAGGCGCGATGCGAGGGCGACGAACGGCGCTTCGGCGAACGACGCGAGTACGATTGCGGTGACCCACCCGAGCCACCATCCAAACGTCAGAGCGGCGAGCCACGAGACGAAGAAGGCGGGTACCGATACGCAAGCGCTCATTTTCGTGAACGCAGTCTTGTGGGAGGCCAAAAACCGGAGCGAAAGGTCCAAGACGTCGAGAAGTGTGCGGTCACGGAGCGCGACGCGTGAAGAAAGAACGTTCATCGCGCGGCCCCCGTGCGCTCTTGTCCCCGACCGCCCAGGACGAGATAGCCGATGACGAGCGCGAAGAGCGTGGCGCCGACGGCGCGTTTTATCCCCGTCGGCACGGAGGACCCCGACCAAAAAGCCTCGATGGCGGCAGCCATCGCCAGCATGATGGCCGCGCCGCACACGATGACGACGACGCTCTTCGCTACCGATTGAAGCGACGCAAGGCGCGTACGCTCGCCTGGCGCGATGATGCTCCAACCGAGCGCGAGTCCGGCGCCGCCTGCGAGGACGATCGCTCCGAGCTCGAGCGAGCCATGGCCTACGATGAAAGTGACGATGTTTCCGCCTGCGCCTTGCGATGCGACGTATCCCAGAACGGCACCGATCGAGAGGCCGTTGTGAACGAGATAGAAGGCGGAGCCGACTCCGCCGAAGATGCCCAGCGAGAAGCATCGGAGCGCGATGCCGACGTTGTTGTTCACGTAGAAGCCGGCCATCATGACCCCCTCTCCGGAGCCGCGCCCGTCGTCGAAGCCCTTCGCGTACGCTTCGGTGAGCGGTCGCAGCATTGCCTCCGGCACGACGCGGAACGCGAAGCCGGGGTCGTGGAGTGCGCCGAGCACGCCGCAAACGAACGGCACGAAGAAGAGAAGCGCCGCGACCGTCATCGCGCGCCGGTGCGCGCGGACGGCGCGAGGGAAGGCTCCTACGACGGCAAGCATGCGCGCGGAAGGCCGCTTGAGGCGCGCGAATGGTCCGTAGAGAAGCGAGTGGGAGGTTGCGGTGAGCGCGTGGAGATACTCGAGCAGTGGTGCCGAGTAGCGCGCGGCCTCCGCCCGCGACAAATCGCCGCAGAGGTTGCGATAGAGTGGAGACACCCGCGCAATCTCATCTGCCGACAGCTTCTTGAGTCCGGTGCGCGACGCCTTGTGGACGAGCGCTTCGAGCTCGTTCCAGTCCTTCTTACGTCGTTTTACGAACGCAGCCTCGGTCACGGTTGAGATGATCACGTGCTCACCTGCCCGACGCTGGCGCGCGTGATGAGGGTGGCGCATCCGTGCGGCCGGCGTTTTGTGCTCGTTCGTACAAGAGCGCGAGCGCTCGCGCGGCTTCGGGGGCGCGACCGCCTAGATCCATTCCGTGCCGCCGCAGGATGGGCTCTGCCACCATGTCCGCGAGCTCTTGCTCGCGCGCCGCGCCGAGCGTGCCGCGGCGGCGAAGAAATAGCTCGATCGCCGCACGCTCGTCCGCGTCGAGCTGCACCGCTTCGGGGACGTCTCGCCACTCTTCGGGGCGCGCCGGTGGCCACAACGCGACCGGTGCCGTTGCGCGGGCGCGATCCGGGATGATCACGATGGTGCCCGCCACCAAGTCTCCCAGGCGTTGGAAGCGCGGCGAAAGAGCTATCGCCAACGTGCCCAGCACGTACCCGACGGGGACGAATCCGAGCGCGAAGGCGACGGGCAACGCGTCTGCCGCGCGCAAGAGGTTGCGGAGCGAAGCTTCGACCAATCCAATCGGCCTCCCCTCTGTGGTGACGACACGCAGGCCCAGCGCCATTTTGCCGGGTGTGGTGCCTCTCATGGCCTCCCACGCGACGAAGTAGACCCATTGCGCTGCAAAAATGACGAGCAAGAGCACGCCCACGCCGGCCTTGGCGGTGCCTTCGAGCGCGCTCGAAATCGCATTTTGGCCGACCATGGCCAGAACGACGATGACTGCGACCAAGAGAACGGCGCCGTAGCAAAGGATGAGATCGATGATCTGGGCAAACATGCGACGGGCGGGGCCGGCGATACGATGCCGAAACACGATGTGCTCCGGTGTTTCGATCGCGACGTCCGTGTCGATCATCGTTCGGCCCCCTAGGCTCAGGCGCGCGGCCGCGCGGATTCCCTGCTTCGCGCGGCTTCCCTTGCTTTGCGTACGCGCGAAAGGCCGCTCATGCGAATCATGACCGCGTCGGTGAGCCAGGTCGGAAGTGCTTGTACGAAGTACATGCCGATCTTTGCGTGAAATGGCGCGACGTAGCGGGCGCGCGGCCTTCGTGACTCGATGGCGCGGAGCATCGCGCGGCTGATGACGTCCGGCCCCACCGCTTGTGCCATCAGCTTGTCGGCGAGCGCTCCGATCTGCGCGTAGACCGGCGCGTACGGCGATCCGGGCGCCTCCACTTGCATAGCCTCGCGCTTGGTGCGGTCGACGAACTCGGTGCGAATCGTGCCCGGCTCGATCACGACCACGTGAATCCCGAAAGGTTTGAGCTCCATTCGCAGCGCATCGCTCATCGTCTCGAGCGCCCACTTGGTCGCGTGGTAGGCGCCGAACAGCGGCATGCTGATTCGTCCGCTCACGCTGCTCACGTTCAAGATGCGCCCGCTGCCGCGCGCCATCATCTTGGGCAAGAACGCGCGCGTCACGCCCATGAGGCCGAACACGTTCACTTCGAACTGATCGCGCAGCTTGGCGTCCGAGATTTCTGCCATGGGCCCGACCAGCCCGTAGCCGGCGTTGTTCACCAGCACGTCGATTCCGCGGTTGTCGGTGAGCCGGTCCACCTCGAGCACTGCGTCGGCCACGCTCGTGACGTCGGTGACGTCGAGAGGCAAGATGTCAATCTGTGGCGCCTGCGTGTGCAGCGTCTCGAGCGCGTCCCTGTTTCGACCCGAGGCAATGACCCGATGCCCCTTTGCCGAGAGCGCCAGCGCCGCGTGCCGGCCGATGCCCGCCGTTGCCCCCGTGATGAGAATCGTCTGCCCTTTCATGTGTCACCTCTTCTGTACGGTCACGTCGGCGTCTTGGGTCGTGCGTGGTGGGTCGAGCGTGATGGCTCCCAAGAGGCGCACTTTGGCGAGCGCGAGGCGACTCGACAAGACTTCTTCGTCCTTCGCCGTCGGTACCTCGCTCTCGAAGTGCACGAAAAGACACCGCCTGACGAAGGCGCCGAAAGCAAAAACGTGCCCCTTTACAGGAAGGTTGGCGTCTTTCCCGGCTCGCACCGCGACCCAAACGCGCGTGTCGTACGCCTCGGGTCCGACCGTCACTGCGTCCTCCACCGTAAGGAGTCCTTCGGAGATGAGGCCCTTGTTTCGAGCTTTTTCCTCGCAGCGGGCGCGGTTCATGAGCTCGGACTCGGTCCACGCGAAGACGACGAGGCGCGAGCGAGTTGCATCGTGCACGGCGTGAAGCTCGGGCTGCGCATGATCGTCGATTCGCCATGCCTTTCCGTCGGGAAGCGGCACGCTCAGCCGAAAGCGTGCCGAATGAAACCTCGGCCAGGTGGCATCTTCCTGGGGAAACACCTGAGCGTGTGCGGGCGAGACCAAAGCCGTTGGCGGCCGCGCGGGCTCGGCCGGTCCGCACGCTCCGAGAACGAATGCGACCAGCGAGAGCCTGAGCGCGGCGGAGATCACACCTTGGTGAGCCACTCGACGTGCGACGTGTCCGTCCCCCTGGCGATGCCGAAGAAACGTTCCTGAAGGCGCCGCGTGACAGGTCCCACCGTCCCGTCGCCGATGGCGCGGTCGTCCACCTCGCGGATGGGCGTCACTTCGGCCGCGGTGCCGGTGAAAAATGCTTCGTCGGCGAGCCAGAGTTGATCGCGCGTGAGGCGCGTCTCCTGGACGGGGATGCCTTCCTCGCGGGCGAGCTGCAAGATGGTGTCGCGGGTGATGCCTTCGAGGATGGACGACGACACGTCCGGCGTGATGAGAACACCGCGGCGAACGATGAAGAGATTCTCTCCGCTCCCCTCGCTCACGTACCCTTGCGGATCCAGCATGATGGCCTCGTCGTATCCTCCGAGCTTCGCCTCGCGTTTCGCGAGCACGCTGCCGGTGTACTGGCCCATGATCTTGCCCTTCGGAAGGCTCACGTTGATGTGATGGCGCGCGAACGAGCTGATCTTGGTGCGGATGCCCTTCTTCAGGGCCTCCTCGCCGAGGTAGGCGCCCCACTTCCAGGCGATGACGGAAGCGCGAATCGGGTTGTCGGGGCAGTAGATGCCCATGGCCCCTTCGCCGATGTAGACCATTGGCCGCAGATATCCTTCTTCGAGCTTGTTGGCTCGGAGGACGTCGCGGCACGCTTGCATGATTTGGTCGGGGGTGAACTTCGGCACGATGAAGGCCATCTTGCAGCCGTCGAAGAGCCGCTCGATGTGCTCCTTCAGACGAAAGATGTAACTCCCGCCGTCTGCTCGCTTGTAACAACGGATGCCTTCGAACGCGCCGAGCCCGTAGTGGAACGAATGGGTGAGGACCGGGACGGTGGCGTCGTCCCAATCGACCAATTCGCCGTCCATCCAGATTTTCTTGAGTTTTTCGACCATGTGGGCGCCTTCCTCGGGGGAGCGCCAAAATGTAGTCGCGGAATCGCTCGAGGGCTAGTCCCAGCGTAGTCGGAGTCGGAGTCGTTTCAGCGGCGGAGTAGAACGTAGAGTGCGCCCGGTCCGCCGTCGGCGTCGGTCGCGGTTGCGAACGCTGCGACATACTCGCTGGATGCGCCTTGCGAGAGCCACGCAGAAATTTCCCCGCGCAGGACGGGCGGGCCGGGCGAGTGCTCGCCTCGGCCATGGATGACGAGGACACACCGCTCGCTACGCGCGCGCTTGTCGCGCAGAAAGGCAAAAAGCGCCTCGCGTGCCTCTTCGGCGCGCATTCCGTGCAAATCGAGACGCGCGTCGATGGGGAGCAAGCCGCGGCGGAGCTTGCGCACCTGATCGTGCGGCACGTCGACCCGTCGTCCTTCCACGTGTTGGCCGTCGTCGGTCACCTCGAAGCGCTCGACACCGAATGCGAGCTCGCGCAGGCGCTGGTGGGCAGCGATATTTTCTTCCATTTGGGCTTTTTGACCACTCGCGATGCGCTCGGAGTGGCTCCGGTCGAGCGGAACCACGCCGCTCATCATGCGATGGAAGGTGAGGGCTTCGTCTTCGTCGGGTGCGGATTGGCGCGGGACCTCGCGCTTGGGGGGCGCGGGCTTGGGCTCCTCGGCCGCCATCTTGTTCTTGAGCTCCGCGAGCTTCGCGAAAGGGCCAGATGGTTTTGGCGTCTTCTTCTTGCTCATCTCGATGGCGCAGCGTAGCGCTTCACGGAAGGAGCGTCCCGACCTCGTGGGGCTCGACCTCGGTGACGATGCGCCCGCTGGGATAAAGCGCGACTGTGGTGCCCGTCTTGGGGCACACGCCCAGGCAGTGGGTCTTGGTGATCCAAGTGCTGGCGACAGCGCCGCGCGTGGCGACCTCGCGCTTGAGGGCCTCGTACACCCGATCTCCTCGGTCGGCGCAACCGGTACCCAGTGGCGAGCTCGGATCGCGCCGGTTTGCGCAGACGAAAAGGTGAAGCGCGGGTCTTTGCGCCACGGAACGCATGGGGTTCGTCCAGTTTACGTAGCAGTTGCGGAGGACGCGATGTGGCATATCCCACACCGATGGCCGACCTCACTCCCACCGCGTCGAGGGGAAGGGCTTGCCGGGCTTGGCGAACAAGTAGCCCTGCAGTAGGTCGCACCCGATCTCCACCAGCGTGTCACGTTCGGCGGGCGTCTCGACACCCTCGGCGACCACAGCCATCCCCAAGTCTGCGCACAGCGATCTGAGAGACTTCACGATGCTCTGTTTCCGAGGATCGGCTTCGATGCCGCGGATGAGCGACATATCGAACTTCGAGACGTTGGGTTCCAGCAATGTGAAGCTGGAGAGTCCGGCGTAGCCGGCGCCGAGATCGTCGATGGCGATGCTGAATCCGAGCTGCCTCAGCGCGCGAATGCGACTATCGAGGTCTTTTACGCAGTCGAGCGATGCGCGCTCGGTGACCTCCAGCACGACGCGCTCGGCGATCTTGGACAACGGAGCGGCCTTGGAGAAGAGCTCGTCGTCGTTCAAATCGGCCGCGTGTAGGTTCACGAAGAGCTTCGCGCCGGGGGGTGGAGACGCGTTCGCCGCTCGGGCTCGAATGGCACGACCGAGGGTGTGCAACTTACCGAGTCGTTCCGCGGCTTCCAAAAACGCCCCAGGGTTCGCCAGCGTCGGTTCTTCCGACCGGAGGAGGGCTTCGTAGCCGTACACCGTGCGATTTTTCCACGAAATGATGGGCTGAAACGCGACCCACATCGCGTCTATGGCTTTGCCGAACCGAACTTCCAACGCTGCGCGTTCGGTACCGAGGAGGTGCCTGTCGTCGCCGAGGAGCTCGAGCGCGTGGCGTTTCACGCGCGCGATCTCGTGCAGACGCGCCGCGCGATCGATCGCTTCCGCCAGGGTGGCTGGTGGGACTGGCTTGATGAGATAACGAAACGCTCCGTACTCCAGCGCCTTGTTCGAGGACTCGACCGATGGTTTGCCGGTCATCATGATCACGGGCACGTCGAGATCCTTCTCGCGCACGGCGCGGAGAAACTCGAGTCCACCGTATCCGGGCATGTTCACGTCGGTCACGATGACGTCGAACGAGCCCGCCGTCAGCCGCTCCATCGCCTCGCGACCGTCGCGCGCCTCCTCCACCGCGAAGCCGCGCGTGGTCAGCGCCATCTTGTACATCCGGAGTACGCCGGGTTCGTCGTCCACGACCAGGACTCGACGTGCTTCGTTTCCCACTGTTGCCCCCATCTTCACTCCGTGACAGTTCTGGTCGCGTCGAGTGCACCGCGTACTTTTTGACCCAACGTCTCCGGTGTAATCGGCTTTCGAAGAAAAAAGACGGACGGAGTCGTCACGCCATGAAGGGCGACATCGTCCGTATATCCCGACATGTAGAGTACCCTCATCTCGGGACGAACGGCGAGTAGTCTGTAGGAGAGCTCTTGCCCGGTCATTTGAGGCATAATGACATCGGTGAGCAGGAGATCGATGTTCTCCTTGTACTCTTCGCAGACAAGAAGTGCTTCTCCCGGATGCCGTGCGGCGAGCACGCGGTAGCCGTTTCGCACCAGGATGCGATGAACCAAGCTCCGCACCTGCTCGTCGTCTTCGACGAGAAGCACCGTCTCGGAGCCGCGAACGGAAACGGACGTCGAGCGCCGCTCCGCTCGACTGTTTTCGGCCGCAGCCTGATGTTCCGGGAAGTAAAGGGCGAATGTCGTTCCGGCCCCGGGGGTGCTCTGCACTGAAATGTGTCCACCGCTCTGTTGGACGATGCCGAATGACGTCGCGAGCCCGAGCCCGGTCCCTCTGCCCTGTGGCTTGGTCGTGAAGAACGGCTCGAAGATCCGCGCCAAGGTCGCGTCGTCCATTCCGGTGCCGGTATCCTTGACCGACAAGACGACGTATCGCCCCGGCTTCACGCCAGGATGGTCCGCGGCGTACACCTCGTCGAGGAACGCAATGCTGGTCTCGATCACTAGCTCGCCGCCGCTAGGCATGGCGTCCTTGGCGTTGACGACGAGGTTCATGATGACCTGCTCGATCTGACCGGGATCGAGTTCGGTCCTGCAGAGTCGAGGCTCGAGAATGGTCGACAATTCGACGTCTTCTCCGAGCATGTGCCGGACGATCTTGTCGATGCTGGCGATGACGTCGTTCAAGTTGACGACCTGAGTCGCCAGCACCTGCCGTCGGCTGAACGCGAGAAGCTGTCTGGTGAGCTCGGCGGATCGCTCGGCGGCACGCTGCACCTCGGAGAGGATCTCCACTTTCGGGTCGTCCTCTTCGAGCCCGTCGAGGAGCATCGCCGTGTAGCCCAGAATGATGCTGAGCATGTTGTTGAAGTCGTGCGCCACGCCTTCGGACAACCGTCCGACGGCTTCCATTTTTTGCGCGTGCCGGAGCTGCACTTCGCTGCGGCTTATTGTTTCCTCGGTGCGCTTCCGAGCCTCGAAATGCCGGCGGATTTTCTCCGAGAGGCCGCTCACTGCCGCTGCCAGCCCATCGACCACACTCCCGTCGTCGTTGACGAGCGGGAGCCTCTCGAAATCGAGCTCGGACACGGAAAAAAGAGCTTCGCTGATGTCTTGGAGACGAGCCCGATCCATGCGCGCTTTTGCCGTTTGGGCGTCGAGCTCCGCGAGGGCGGTTTCGACCCTTGCCCGGAGCTCGGGAGACAGCGGGCCTGTCGTTGCGAGCTCCCGGATGAGCTGGCCGATGGCGTCTTCCGTCGAATGGTGGACGGGCTGCACAAGAGAGGACAACGGCCGCGGGTCGACGAGCTTAAGGAGCTGCGGCGTCGGGTCCTGCGGATCACTTCAGGTGGATCGCGGGCGGACCAAGTGCGGCTTCTAGGCCGCTTTTTGGCCCCAATCATGCGGAAAAATTCGCGCTCGATGTCGGTGCGGTCGTTGCAGTGCTCCGGCTTGCCAACATGCCCCGCTCGACCTCTACGATGCCGCCGTCCGCCCTCCTCGAAATGGGCGACCGGCGCGTCATCCTCGGGCCGACCCTTGGAGCGGGCTCGGTGGCCAAGGTCTACCGTGGGGTTCTGGAGTCGGCCCACGGCGTACGGCGGCCCGTCGCCTGCAAAGTGTTCGGAAGTCTTGCCTTCGACGATCACGACGGCGTGCTCGAAGGGCTTGCCCAGGCGGTGCGTGGGTCGGCGTGCATACGACACCCCAACGTCGTCGAGACCTACGAGATCGGTGTGACACGCATCCAGAGACAGGCGTTCATCCTGAGCGAGCTGATTGTCGGAACGACGCTCCGCCGGATGATCGACTGCTTTGCGGTACGCGGCCGGCGGCTGCCGCTCGATGTCGCGTTGTTCATCGGCACCGAGGTGGCTGAAGGGCTGAGCGGCGCACGCGTTGCTAGAGGGCCGGAGGGGCTTCCGCTGGGAATTTGTCACCTCGATCTCTCTGCCCGCGACGTGCTCTTGTCGTGGCATGGAGAGGTGAAGGTGACAGACTTCGAGATCGGCACGGTGCGTCAGGCGTCTTCGAGCATCCGCAGCTTCACCAAGCTCGCGCGCCGTGTCGTCACCATGGCCCCGGAGGTCGCGGCCGGCGAACCGGGCGACGCCCGGAGTGACGTGTTTTCGCTGGGCATCCTTCTGCGCGAGATGCTCATCGGACCGCGGTTCAGCCCGTCGACGACCGATATACAGGCGATCGACTACGCTCGCGAGGGCTACCTGCAGCCAATGACCTTCGAGCCCCACCTCCCCGAGGATGTGCGACGTATTTTGAACCGCGCACTCGAGGTGGATCCCGATCGCCGCTTTCCGCACGCCGGCGCAATGGCCTACGAGCTCCGACGCGTTGCGCTATCGCTCGGTGTGGGTGATGCACGCATCTTCCTGAAAACCACGTTGGAAAGAGAGCTCGCGGAGGACCACAGCGACTCCACGATTCCGCAGCACTCCGAGGCAAAGCGTCTACGCCAAAAGGAGTGAGTCCGCGCCGAGGCGCCTCGGTGTAGCATTTCATCGAACACGTGCGACGCCGAGCTCTGTCCCTTCTCCTCGTGGCCACCGCGACCTTGGCCGCGGCTCCTCCTCCGGCACCCCCCGCCCACGACTGGCGGCTCGTAGGCGGCCGTCATTGGCAAATCGTGAGCACCGGCGGGGAGGACGTGGAGGCGAGGCGCTGGGCGGAGGGGACCCGAGGGAGCTGCCCCGCCGGGATGATCGACGTGCGCGGCAAGATGAAGCTGGCCGCGTTCATGGACGAGCTGCAGAAGGTCACCTGTACCAAGTGGATCAATCGCAATTTCCCCGAGCGATGCGCAGAGTTCGACCGCGAAAAATGGCTCAAAGCATCCAAGGACCTACCGACTCGGGAGATGCGCTTTTGCATCGACCGTTTCGAGTACCCCAATAGGCGCGGAGAATTTCCCGTCATCCTCGTCAACTGGCACGAGGCGGGCGAGCTCTGCAAAAAAGACAACAAGCGTCTCTGCACGGAGGACGAGTGGACGTTCGCATGCGAGGGGGAAGAGGCGCGGCCGTATCCCTATGGAGATGGCTTCGTCCGCGACGCGGGCGCGTGCGTGGTGGATCACGGCTGGCGCGCGTTCAACGGCTCCGCGCTGTCACCTCGCGACGGGCAGAACGCCATGCGCGAGCTCGACCGGCTTTGGCAGGGGGAGCGGAGCGGGGCTCGCTCGGGGTGCAAGAGTGTGTTCGGCGTCTACGACATGACGGGCAACATCGACGAGTGGACGAGGAGCTCGCAATCCGGAAGACCTTCCATTCTGAAGGGCGGCTACTGGGGGCCGGTGCGGACACGTTGCAGACCGTCCACGCGCGCGCATGGCGAGACGCACGCATTTTATCAGCAGGGAGTGCGCTGCTGCACCGACGCGCGGTGAACCCTGGCGATTCAGCTTGTCCTCCTCAAGTAGGTCTCGAGCCCCACCCGGCAGAGCGCGTGCGTGATTTTTCCTTCGTCGAGCAGCTCGGGAAGGGCCCTCACGGGGACGAGCACCACCTCGCATTCCTCGTTCTCGTCGAAGCTCGTGGCGCCCGCTAGGCGTGCGCCGGTCGCGAGGAAGGTGTGGCATCGGTTGCCTTGAATCGCTGGGTTCGGCTCGACGACACAGAGCGGCTCGACTGCGGGCGCGTCGTACCCCGTCTCTTCGCGAAGCTCACGGCGTGCCGCCTCGCGCGGCGACTCGTTCGCATCGATGACGCCGCCCGGGATCTCGAGCGAGAGCGCGTCGGTACCGAAGCGGTACTGCCAGACGAGCACGACTTCGTGCTGCGCGGTGATCGCGACGACGTTGCACCAGTCGGGGCAGCTCATCACGACGAAATCACGCCGAGGCTTGTTTTCGGCATCCTCCATTCTGAGCGCCCGTACGCGGAAGATTCCGTGGTCGGAGAGCTCGCGCGTAGCGAGGCGTTTCCAGGGGCGGATGCGGGGAGGGGGCAAAACGAAGCGCGCCATGTCTGCATCGTACCGCTATCTGCTATTTGGTAAGTCCTATGGGATTTCTTCGCACGACCTTCAGATGGATTCGGAACATTCGCGAGGTGGTCGGTCGCGCGCAAGAAGACGTGTCTGCCGTGGTCGAGAACGATCCGGCCGCGCGCTCGCGTCTCGAGGTGGTGCTCGTCTACCCGGGGTTGCACGCCCTTTGGCTCCACCGCATTGCGCATGACTTGTGGAACGACGGAAACGAGCTCGAGGCGCGCGTTTTGAGCCACGTCAATCGTTTCGTCACCGGCATCGAGATTCACCCGGGCGCGACCATAGGGCGGCGCGTGGTCATCGATCACGGAATGGGGATCGTCATCGGCGAGACCGCGACGGTTGGCGACGGGTGCCTCCTCTACAAGGGAGTCGTTCTGGGGGGAACCAGCATCTCGCGCGCCAAACGCCATCCGCAGCTCGGCCCGAACGTGGTCGTTGGCTCGAATGCCTGCATTCTGGGCGCCATCGACGTGGGCGCCGGCGCGCGCATTGGCTCCGGCAGCGTCGTCGTGAAGACCGTTCCCGCGGGGGCCACGGTCGTCGGAATTCCGGCCCGCGTGATCGTTCCGGCGCACAAGCGCTTCGACGCCGCCCTCGATCACGCCAACTTGCCGGACCCGATCAGCGACATGATTCGCGCCCTCGCCTCGCAGAACGAACGCCTCCGCGAGCGGCTCAACGCGATCGAGAACAGGCTGGACTTGCCGCACGACACGCGCGACGACGACGTGCACTTGCCCTACGACGGCGAGGAGATGCCCCCCGCGGACGGCGGGTGACAACATGGCCGAGAGCACGAAGGAAAAGCTCATCGTCGACAATCGCCGGGCGCGCTTCGACTATGCCATCGAAGACAGGTACGAGGGCGGACTCGTGCTCCTGGGCAGCGAGGTCAAATCGATGCGCGCCGGCAAGGTCGATCTCGTCGACGCGTACGCGTCGGTCGATCACGGCGAAGTGTGGCTGAAGCAGATGTACGTGGCCCCTTTCGAGATGGCCAACGCGTTTCCGCACGAGCCGCGCCGCGCACGCAAAGTGCTCTTGCATGGCCGGGAGATCTTGGAGCTCGACAAGGCCATCGCGCGCGGCGGGCTCACCGTGATTCCACTGCGACTTTACTTCAAGAGCGGCCGCGTCAAAGTCGAGCTTGCGATTGCCAAGGGGAAGAAGAAGGCCGACAAGCGCGAAGACATCGCGCGGAAGACCGCCGAACGCGAAGCGCGCGCTGCGATCGGGCGCGCGGTGAAGGGCAAAGGATGAGCGAACCGCACCTCGATTGGGACAAAGGGGGAACCGCTCGCATCCTCGCGATCGCAGCGGACACCGTCACTCTGCGCTCGTCGATTCCGTCGCCTCCGGGTTCGCGCATCGAGGGCACCCTGCGTGACGGCCCGCATAGAGTCCGATTCAAGATTCACGGCGCGAAGAAGCAGCCCGAGGGGGATTTCGTCCTCGAAGGGCGGGCGATCGACTTGCCGCGCGAGCTTCGCGAGCGGCTCGAAACGCTCGTGCAGTCGCCTCACTAATACTCGTCCCACCTTCTCCTTCATCTCCGTGCCAGGCGAGCGAGATTCCGCTGCCGCTGTGCGCAACCCTACTGTACGGATTCCGCACCCCGCAACGACCGCTGTCTGAAGGACGCCGGCTAGTTCATGCCGCCCGAAGTTCGGGCGGTGTGAACTAGGAAAATCTGCGGGAGCAGATTTTGGGGTTCGGGGCGTAGCCCCGAGGAAACAAGGCTAGTTCCGATCGGCGCAGCCCGCGCGAAGCGCGGCCAGAGGTCCG
>OBEQ012645495.1_pt1 | contig 14886 bp, 21 predicted proteins | sample 1670901 | NCBI WGS metagenome assembly OBEQ01 (sample SAMEA104232315, study PRJEB22302) | groundwater metagenome | biome: forest; feature: aquifer; material: groundwater | place: USA | collected 2011-08-07 | depth 5.4 m | reverse complement strand
CCTACCAAGATCTATCTTTGCACAAAATTAAAGTATAACTATGCACATTTTCAAACCATAATTAACAGATGAGAACTTTGCTGATGAACACTGCAGGTGGTTATTATCACTTTCAGTTTTAAACAACTTCAGAAGGATCAGATGAGTAGTGGGAACAGACAAGCAAGGATTCTTGTTTGAAGGGTTTGGTGGGCAACTACCTGCCACGATGTGGGATATTCCCTATTCCACCTCTGCAGTAATGCCCAAAAATGCTGATAGCTCTCAGGCGGGAAAGAAATTCTTGGCTCTGGCAAACTTTGAGAACCTGATTCATGGTGATTCCAAACAATACACTATGGAAATCTCAAATCAAGCCACCATCACTGATACTGATGGCTCCACTTTAATCAACCTATTTGAACAAAATATGGTTGCTTTAAAGATCTATGGAGAGATTGATATTCAACTTTCTAACCCGGACAAAGCATTTGCAGTCATTAAAACTTCTGCAACTTAAAGTTTGGATTGATTAGGTAAGACATAAGAAAAACTGATAGCTGTAGGGTGAGCGGAAATGTAAGGGAATAAATAACCGAACCAAAGACCGCCAGCTAGTTTGTTTTCTGGTATTGGGTAGGAATTTTGGCCTATCTGGCTTTTGGGCTGGGTATCGCCTCCTTGATTCCTACCCAGTACAAGCAAATAATTTATTTAATTTAGGAGGTGACTTTTTATTATGGTAGTTAGATCAAATATAACTGGTTTTTGTGCAGGATTTCATCTTTTTGCCGGTCAAGAAATTGATCTTCCTGATGATGTCATTGCTGCCTTAGGTGACGATGTAGAGACTAATCTGAATGTAGCTGATACTCCAACTATTCCAGAAGCACCTGTGGTTGATGCTAAGGCCCAACCTCCGGTGCAAGACAAGATGGTGAAATCAGCCTCAAATAAGTCCTTAGGACCTGATCCGTCTGCTCCTGATCAGGAAGAAAATGAGGAGGATCAAGAGATTGATGAATAATTATGGCAAACCAAAAAGGCTATTTATTCTTATCAGGATATAGTGGGGTAACTCACAGTGATATTGCCAACTTTACTGGCAAAACTCTATCCTCCTCTGAGCAAGCAGTAGTGGATGATCTGATTGCTTCAGCTGAGGATTATCTAGCCAGGCAGTGCAAAAGAAACTTCCAAACCAAAGATGGTAGTAATAACCAGATTTACTTTGAGGTTACTAATGGTGATATTGACCTTTTCTATCCATTTAACTACCCCATTAATGAAGTCACCCAAATTGATGTTCAAGGAACCACAGTTTACTTAAAGGGTGGATCCAGTAACCAGATCATTTTAGGTAAGGATTTTTTTGTTTATCCAGAAAAAATTGAGCTGATCAATAAAAACTTTAGTTTTGATACTAATGAGCAGGCTATGACTATTTATTACTCAATTGATCAGTTCTGGGGTAAAGATGTCACGCTGGCAATCAAGCGCTGGATAAGTGAAATATTTCTAGCCTCACAATATGGAGGCAAGGGTGTAAGTAGTATTAATGTGGCAGGAGGAGTAAATATTCAGTTTGATACCTCCAATCTGCCTAAATATATTAATGATCTGATTACCTATTACCACAAAATAAATATTGCTGCTGAAGGAGGATTTAAAAAGGGATCTCAAGTAGGACTTCACGGAAAGGATAGTAGTTTGTATGGATTATAACGCTATTGTCTCTATTAAACAGTTACAAGGTGATGAGAATGATAAAAAGCAGGGTTTACCCACATCTGGTTTAAAAGCTGTGATTATCCCGGCCGGTGATCAGATATTAGCGCTTAATCCTGAGTTACCAGTTGGTCAAGGCTATTCTTTTGTGATTTTATCTGATACCCTTTCCTCTATCCTGCCTGAGTCAGAAATTGATGTCACAACAGCTATGAACTCTGATTTAACCACCTTAGATGTATTTATTGTTAAAGGTGTACCCAGAAAAAATAAAGTGCTAGGCCAAGTCCATTTTAGTGGTACCTGTATTAAGAAAAATTAAAAAAATATGGATAATTCAATGTTCAGTATCAATATTTCCGGATTTAATCAGATAGCAAATAAGTTATCTGGTGTGCCTGTGGTAGTAAATGTCATGATGCATCAGATGATGGAGCAACTAGCCCAAAATACTCAAGCTGTAGTCAAACAAACAGCTCCACATAATACCGGGGCATTAGCAGACTCAATTAACTATAAAATTGAAGATCAATATAAGCAGGTTACAGCCACCATTGGCACACCTAATCCATACTCTAAGTTTCAAGAAGAGGGTACTGGTGTTTATGGACCAACTGGATCACCAGTAGTTCCCAGAACTGCCAGAGTACTGGCTTGGCAATCTGGTGGAATAACCATTTTTGCCAGAAGTGTCAGAGGTGTACAGGGTAAGCATTATTTCCAGGCTGGGCTGCAAGCGGCTAAAGAACGCATTCGGGAAACAATGTTAGTTGGTTTTTTAATAATGCACCAAAAGTTAGGATTTTAAGATGTATAACGCTGTTATTAGTCAATTACTTGCTTTAATTCAAACTTTAACTGAGGTTAAGGCTGCATTTGATAAATTTCCTGATCAGTTTAGTGAGTATCCAGCTGTTGTTATTGTTCCTTCAGGTGAACAAGATACCTATTTAAATATTAAAGATATTCAAAGGCAGGGTAAAATCCTACTTTATGTTTATGCCAATATTACTGGTACCTCTGATGCCTCCCAGACCGTACTTAGGAAAATCTGCACTGATATTGTGGAACTTTTATGGCTACAACAAAACACCACTTTATCTGGCACAATTGATTTTCCCACAGGCATTGAAACTTCCTTTAATTGGGGAACAGCTGCAGCTGGATATTACCGAGCCACTATTACATATAACTACAAAGCCAGAACCTCCCGATATTAAAATTTCAAAAAAATTGCAAGTTAGTTTGTATAATAGTATATGAACCCAAATACTTACTCCTATAAATACTCTGGTGAGGAAACAATTGAGCTTGCAGGTTTTGGTTCAGTTACTTCTGGTCAAGTGATTGAAACTGACTTTGAAGTTAACAATCCCCTTTTTGAGCAAGTTAATACTACCGGGACACAAACTCCGCCCCGTGTCTCAGTTTCACCAAATCCGGCTCAAACTCCTGATCCAAACCCCGCTCAAGTAGAAGAAACTGCAGAAACTAATGAAGAACCAGATTCAGAAAAAACGGAAGGAGAATCAGTATAATAGTATATGGATAGCGGTACTCAAGATGTAGTTTCAGTAGCAATGGAGACAACTTATGGCACAGCTGTAACTCCCACCACTTCAATTCCTATAAATCCTTCAGATGGACTGCAAGTCAAACAGGATGTCAATGCGGTAGAGTCAATTAAAGGCACTTTGCCTAAAAATAAGTTAATGTATCATGGCAAAACTGGCTTTGAGGGAGCCTTTGAGATGGCCTCATACCCATCAGCCATTGGTTTTTTCTTAAAAAGTGCATTTGGTGCAATTGCTGATACCACACTTGAGGCATCAACCTCCTACAAACATACCTTTACTGAAGCCTCACCTAAGCCTGGAATGACTTTAGAGCAAAAGATTGGTGGGAGTATTACCAAAAGATTCTCTGGAGCATTAGTCAAAGCACTTAAATTAACTGGCAAAGCTGGAGATTTAATTACTCTGCATGCTGATATGCTGGCCAAAGGTCAAGCTGATGCGACAGCCATTACAGCTTCTTTTGCTTCACTTCGCCCATTCAATTTTGCGGATATTGCTACCCTTTCTATTGCTGGTACTGATATAAAAGGTAAAATTGATAGTTTTGAGATTGATTATGATAATGCCACCCAAATGTTTTATGGTTTAGGCTCAACTAGTCCCCAAGACAGATATTCCAAAGGATCAACTGTTAAAGGTAAGTTAGAAACCTTTGTTGACTCAGCCACAGCCACATACCTGGCAGATCTGATTGCTGGAACAGAAAGAACACTCATACTAGATATTGTGGGTGATAGCTTTGGTGCTACTTCCCATTATGAACTTAAAGTCACTATCTCTCAGTGTAATTTCACATCAGTCAAAACCCCAATTAAAAATGATTACAACGCCATGACTATTGAATTTGAAGCCAGAGAAGATGCTACCAATGGCTTAATCAAAGTGGAATTAACAAACGGAGTTACAACTTACTGATATGACAATCACTACCCCTGGTGGATACACCATTCATTTTAAAGACACCTTAACTTACGGAGATCAGATGGATATTTCTGATTTGGTTTTGGAGGGTGTGACCACTACTCAGGAGGAAGCAGTCAACAAAACTTTTAGACTGCCTGCACTCTCCGGCAGAAAAACACAGCTTAAAGCCTTTGAAATTCTGGTCCAAAAAATCATCAGACCTGATGGCACAGAGCTTAGCAGCAATTTGCTCCAAGAGGTCAGGAATATGTCTTCTGCTGATGGTCAAGCAGTTTTTGACAAAATTGATCAGATATTAAATCCCCAAAATCAGGATTCTTCCCAGTCGGGGGAAAAAAGCACAGCAACTACTGTTTAAATTTTTTAATGATTCATTTAAAGGCCAAGTAGCGAGTTTACCTACCAATTACGAAGTCAATCTAATCTGTGACACCTTGTGTATCACCTTAACTCAGCTAAGAGAACAACCTGCCTGGTGGGTTAAACAGCAAATGGAATATAAGGAAACTCAAGTAGCAGTTCAAACTCATCACCAAAAGCTTACCTCCAGCAAAAAATAAGCCAGTCCTTAAGTATAATAGTATATGGATACAGGTAGTAATGTCATGGAGATCATCCTTCGGGCTCGGGATGATGCTTCAACTATTATTCAAAATGTTGGTAAAAATATTGATTCAACCTCCAAACAAGTAGCCAATTTTCAAATGGCTTTTGTCATTGCTGGTGCAGCAGTAACTGCTGTAGGTATTGCTGGAGTGGGAGTATTAAAGAATCTAGGTGATGCTGGAGCCTCTTATCAAACAGCCATGGCCTCAGTTGATACCACCTTGCAAAATGTAGCCAGCTCCTTTGGCACTGTGACCCAAGTAGTAGGAGGTAATACTGGCGCAGTTGGTGAAAATAAAAAAGCAGTCCAAGAACAGATCAAAGCCTTAGAGCTACAAAAACAACAATTACAACTAAACAACGCAGAAACCACTCAAGCTGTGACTGTTACAACCGGTCATGGTAACACTCTCAAAGATCATACTAAAATTATCCATCAAGATGCAGCTGAAACCAAAACTCAAGTTGAAGCAATTGACCAACAGATTCTTTCTTTAAAAGAACAAGAGCTAGGCATAAATAAATCAGCCACGGCTACTAGCGCTCATACAATTGTTACCAATAACTTAAGTATGAGCTTTGACTCACTCAAAAAAACTGTCGATGCGGTAGCTGAATCATATTTAAAGTTAGGTTTTAATGATACTGAAACTCAGCTTTCATTTGCCCAGGATCTTAGAGTCACCAAAGATGTGACAAATGCCAAGGTTATGTTATCAGCTGCTGCAGATTTAGCCCGCTTAAAACATGTTCAACTGTCTGAGGCTACCACACTTTTAAGCCAGGCCTATGCTGGTAATGAGCGAGCCTTAAAATCCCTAGGTATTGAGGTTCAAAAAGGAGCCAAAGGTATGGAAGTAATTAATCTGGTGGAGCAAGCAGCTGGTGGACAAGCCCAAGCTTTTTCTCAAACCTATCAAGGAGCAATGGCTGCTCTTTCTGCCTCAACTGAGCATTTAAAAGAAACTTTGGGAGTTAGGCTGCTGCCTTCCATGATGGGTTTTGCTGATCAGATTACTAAACTGATTGATAAGTTAAATAATTTAGACCCGGCAGTCTATGACACCATTATTAATGTTTTAAAATTTGGCACAGGTTTTGCTTTAGTGGTTGGCCCATTACTTTTAGTCATTGGTTTACTTCCAACACTGGCTGCAGGAGTAGGCATTATTGCCCCGGTTATTTTACCCTTAATTTTAATCTTTGCTGCGGTGGCTGCAGCAGCAGTTCTACTTTATTCCAATTGGGACCAGATCCAAACCTTAATTAAAGCTAATTTAGTCCCTGCTTTATCCCAGCTGCAAGCTATCTGGCAAAGTTTAACTAACTTTTGGGTCAATGTGGCTTTACCAGTTGTTCAAGCGGTTCTTACCAAATTATCCCAGTTTTGGATTGAGGTTCAACCTAAGCTAATTGCTGCCTTTCAAGCCATTTCCCAAAGGATAATGCCCATTGTAGAAGGCATTAGCCAGTTTATTATTGCCCACTGGGATCAGATAAAAGTGGCATTAGAAGTTGTGATGGGAATAATAGGCACGATTGTGATTGTTGGATTTGAAGCCATCAAAGCAGTAATTATGATTGCTTTAGATGTGATCTCTGGTAATTGGAAAGGAGTTTGGGATGATATTTTAGGCTTTTTTACTGGTATTTGGAATGATATGAATGCCATGACTGGTGGAGCCTTAGACAAATTAAAAAATTCCATTACTGGGACCTTTACTAGTATTGGTGCAACTATCCATTCAATAGTTCAAGGGATTGTAAATGACATTAAAAATATGATTAATAGCGCAATTGATGCCATTAACCATTTAATTGATGGCGCTAACTCCTTGGCTGGAAAAGTGCCTGGAGTTTCAGGCAACATCAAAATTCCCACCATTCCCCGTTTTGATCAGGGTGGATTTATGCCTTACACAGGGCTGGCCATGCTTCACCAAGGTGAGTTTGTGATGTCTAACGCCATGCTCTCGGGCAAGCAACAAGTTCCTGGTCAAGTATTTAACCGCAATCAAGCGGTAAATATTAATGTAGCCTCAGTTAATTCTCCCACAGATTGGTCAGCATTAGGTGCTCAACTGTCCTGGAGGTTAAGGAATATCAGATGATCACCGCACTGCAGCTTGGTTCAACACCTTTAATTACTAGTCAATGGTTTGTAACCGCCATTAGTAATTTAGCCTGGCCAGGGTTGGGTGTAAGTAGTGTGGGAAAAGGTTCTTTTGCTGGAACTAAATTGGCCATCTCCAAGCCACAAAACTTTAGAATCTTAATTGAGTTTATGCTGCTGGGGACATCTTTTGCTGATATTGCCACCCAGCGGGAAAACTTTGAATCACTTCTTTCATCAATTCTTACTAATCCACCCCAAACTTTGTATATCACTAAATCCAATGGTACCCAGGTCCAAGTTGATATTAAGGCTATCTTAATTCAAGGAGATATTACCGCAGATGATTTCCAAGCCCATCCACTGCTAGTGGAACTCCAAACTGAATACCCATATTTGAAAGGAGTCACAAACCGGGTCTCCACCATTAATGTCTATTCTGGTGGAGGGTTTGCAATCCCTATGGCCATCCCCTTACCAATGAACAGTGGAGGCCAAAATACGGCAACACTTACCAATTATGGCACTGTGGCTTCATATCCGTTGATTGTCTTAACCGGACCACTGACTAATCCACAAATTGTTAATTTAACCAATAACCAAACCTTAAATTTAAATTACAACCTACTAGCAGGACAAATTATCACCATTGATTGTTTTAACCGAACTGCCATTTTATCCCCTGGAGGCAATAATATGCGTCAATATCTATCAGGAGATTTTATTACTTTATCACCAGGTGCCAACTCCATTAACTTAGGTTCTGCTAATACCAATCAATCAGGCACTGCTCAATTTACTTTCCAGGATCATTATATTGGAGTTTAATTTGAAGAAAGTTTATTATGACCAGTCAAATCCAAATTATTTTAAAAAATATTCAAACTGGAGACACTTATGAACTACCCTTTTCTACCTTTTCCTTTACTGAGGAGTTGGATAAAAGTAGAAATTCTTCTGTCACAGTTGATTATTTAGGCTTAAAAGCCATTGCAGATACTTACAAAGTTGATCTTTTAACCTTACTAGTGGGAGGACAACGAGAGATCTGGATTAATAAAATAAATGGCACAACTATTACCAAAATTTATTATGGTATTATTTCCGATGTCCAGCTGACCAAAAACAACTTTGGCGTCTTAGAGTTTACCATAGGCTCAGTTGGTCATTTTGCTTTATTTGCCAAGCGTAGAACTGCGGCAAAAAGAGTATTTTCAGCAACAGATGCAGCCCAAATTGCCTGGACTTTGATTAGTGAAAGCCAAAGTAATGGTACCTACGCCAATCTAGGCATTACTTCTGGATCTCTTCCTACTACAGTCAACCGGGATGAAACTTACCGCTTTGGCAATATTAAGGATGAGATAGTTAATTTGTGTGCTTTAAATATTGATAAAGGCTTTGATTTTGATATTGATTTTAACAAGCAATTCCAGGTTTATTATCCTTTCAGAGGATCACTGCGACCAGATATTATCTTTGATGTCCAAAATATTCATAATTGGACTTATCGCAAGTCATTAATGATGGCTTTAACCAACTCAGTTTATGTAATTGGTGATGGATTTAATGATGATACCACTTACGCTCAGGTTCAAGCTAATAACGATTACTTAGCAGCTTTTGGGCTTTTAGAGGATGTGATTACCAATAGAACCCAAACTTCCAGTAATAATTTAACTGATACTGGCAAAAAGCATCTCTCATATAACCAAGCACCTTTACCTGTTTTACAAATTAGCCACATTGATGATTTTCCTGATCTGACTAGCTATAACCTAGGAGACTTTGTACTAGTTTCTCTGCCTGAATCAGGTATTAACAATGAATATCACCGGGTAATGAAAAGAAGCTTTAACATCGACCAACAGCTTTTACCAGTAGTCACACTCGATTTATTGTAAAAAACAAAAAACTTGACAAAAAAATCCATATAATAGTACATGGACGAATTAACCAAGATTATCCAAGACATTAAGGATAAATTGAGCCAATTAGAAAGAGGGCTCTCCCTTCGCAAGATTACTATACCTTCAGATGGTTATTTAGTGTTTGATTCTCAAACTGCTGATCCTGTGACAGTTGTAAATGGCAGACTGTTTTATAACTCCACTAGTAATCAATTAAAAGTAGGGGTTAGTGGAACCTGGAAGGTGGTTACAGTTTCATGAAATACACCCTAGATTTACCAGATGAATTAAACCAAGTTGTAAATGATATGGGTTTTGATGTCAATTCTTGGTTCCAAGCCAGCTTTCTCAAACCACTAGTTGAACGCTTTGAGCACAGACTACAAAAACAAGTAATTGATCAGAATTCAGATGCAATTTCTGCCTCAGTTGATCAAGCCACTCAGGCCACAACTTTTCAAGCATTTGAAGAAGTAGTTACTCCAGAACCTCCTGTTCCTACAGCTGATCCTACTCCAGCACCAGATCAAACTCCCACCCCTGAGCCAGTTCAGACTGATCCAACAACCCCTGATCAATCCGGAACTACAGTTCCGCAATCAACAGATTCAACAAATCCAAATTCTACAACTGATACTCAGACTACTGATACCACACCAACTACGGATCCTGCAGTAACTTCCACTCCTGATTCTGTCAGTTAAAAAATCTTTCAGTTTTTTTAAGTATAATAGTACATGAGGATACGAACTTGGCGCTCTGGTGCCTCAGCTATTCCAGAAAATAACGCCTTACAGCTTCATACAGATTCAATCCCTACTGGTGGAGTTTATGATCTAGGCTCAGCAAATCATTTTCAAGCCACAGCTCAGTCTCCGGCTACCATGGCAGTAAATATTAACTCAGGCAGAGGATATGTCTCAGGCTCAGGTAATACTTATCCAGTAATCTCTGACACCAGTGCAGCAGTAGCAATTGCTCCTAACTCTTCAGGACAAACCAGAATAGATTCTGTGGTTTTATATATCAATTTAGCAGCAACTCCCAGCTCAGATGGACAAAGTGTAGCTACTCTGGTATCAGTCCAAGGAACTCCTTCTGGTTCACCAGTTGCTCCCAATACTGCAGCAATTCAGGCTGCAATTGGCTCATCTAACCCATATATTGTGCTTGCCAATGTTACTGTAGCCTCAGGAGTAACATCAATTGTCACTGGAAATATTGCTGATATGAGAAGCTTATATCAATTCAGAACTGGTCAAACTCTTTTAGCTCAACAATCAGCCACTCCTGCTTCCACACCTTCAAACACTTTGCTTGAATGGGCAGATATTAACGGATTGATTAAATCAACTGATCCATCAGGTAACTCCAAGATTTCCGGAGAAACCAGCTGGGTTTCTTTAACAGACGGAGCCACAGTCAACATTGATTTAACCAAGGGTAAAAAGTTTTTACTGCCTTTAATGGCAGGAAACAGATCATTAGCTTTACTTAATGAGTATGTTGGTAAAGATTTTGCTTTAATGATTGAGCAAGACTCAACAGGTTCAAGATTAATCTCCCAGTGGCCACAATATTCAGTCACAGCCACCATTACCATTGCTTCTCCTGGAGTAATTACCTTGGGAATTGATGTTCCAACCTGTACCCCAATTATTTTATCAACCACTGGAGCCTTACCAACCGGTCTTACTGCTGGAACTGTTTATTACTACATCAGACAAGATGCTACTACTGGTTGGCTTGCCACCTCCCTTGCTAATGCCCAAGCTGGAACAAAAATAAATACCTCAGGCAGCCAATCCGGAGTTCATACTGCCAAAACTCAAGTCAGATGGTCAGGAGATACTGCTCCCACTTTATCAACTGGTAAATACAAAAGAGATATTTTTGGCTTTTCCATTGTAGCCACCGGAGTTTATGAGGGAGTAATTATTACCCAGGATGTTTGATGAAAGGTAGCGTATTATGTCACAAAGACAATTTAGATCAGATGATAGCTCAAAATGGACTGACCTTTATGGTCATGGTTCTGATGGAGCTTTAACTATCTCTGCTGATACCACTGACTCACCAATTAATGCCTCCTGCACAGGAACTGCAGCAGCTACCAGTCTGTCTGCTACTAATGCTTCTTTTGCTGCCGGACAGCTTATTTTAATTCACCAAACTCAAGGAAGCGGTTCAGGTAACTGGGAGTTAAATAAAATTTCCTCTTACTCGGCTGGCACAATTACCTTAGCTTATCCCCTAATTAATTCATATAACTCTGGTGCTCAGGTCCAGGTCATGAATCAGTATTCTGCTGTAAATATTAACTCTGGTAAAACTTTATCAGCTTCTGCTTGGAACGGTTCAGTTGGTGGGATACTGGCTTTTTTTGCTAAAACCTCAGTTGATGGTCCAGGAACATTATCAGTGGCTGGAAAAGGATTCAGAGGAGGATTTGGTCAATCAGCTGGAGGTCAACCAGGAGGCTTTGGGTCACAAGGTGAATCAGATACTGGTACCGGTTCACAAAATATTAATGCTAATGGAACAGCAGGAGGTGGTGGACAAAGCTACTTACCCTCAGATGGCTCTGATGCTACTGGTGGGGGAGGCGGTTATGCTACCTCTGGAGGAAATGGACAGGGAGTTAATGGTAACAACAACTGGGGCAGGGCAGGAGGTACCAAAGGTCAAGCTGATTTAGTGCTAGCTTATTTTGGCGGAGCTGGTGGTGGGGGTGGAGCAGGAGGTGGAGAAAGTGCAGGTGGAGGTGGTCCATCAGGTGGATTTCTACTTATTATTACTCCTAAGTTTGGTCAAACAAGTGTGCCAGTTTTAAATTTAAATGGCGTAGTTGGTGATTCTGTCCAATATTCACCAGGAGGAGGTGGAGCTGCTGGTTCTGGCTTAATTAAGGGTCAGATGGTTTCTTTAGGTTCAAATGTCTCCACTGCTTCAGGTGGATCTGGTGGGCATGGCTCAGGCACAGGAGCTGATGGTGGCTCAGGTGGTAATGGAAGAATCCATGTTGATTATTCAATCTCAATTTCAGGTACCACCACCCCAACTCTTGATTCCAGACCAGATACCTCACTTAATCCCCCAGCCGGAGGTGGATTTATGCAGCATTTTATTAATAATTAAAAAACAACTAAAAAAGGATTAATAAATATGGATAAAAATAACCAAATACAAACTAATGACCACGACGTTTTAATTAGACTTGACACCAAGTTTGATGTTTTTATTAATGAGTGGCAAAGTGTCAGAAACTCTTTAAATAGCAGGTTATCTGCAGCTGAAAGCCGGATTACCGGTCTGGAAGGCACAATTAAAGAATTAATTGTAGGAGAAACTAGAAAAAAAGCTGATTTTTCCCAGCAGTGGATCCATGACTTTCAAGTGAGATGGAAGCTTATTATTGCTATTGCCACTGTTTTAGGCTCAGTGGTGACTCTGATTGTTGAAGCCATTTTTAAATTTATCTTTCATTAACCCCAATCCAACCCAAATCCAAAAAAATTAGCAAAAAATCAGTACAATAGTATATGAGAGATTATCCTCAAATATACTCCCAAAGAGATCCTAGGTGGGCAAATCAGCGATTAGGTACGGTTAATGGCAACACAATTGGACAAGCTGGCTGCTATGATACTTGCTTTGCGATGAAGGCCAGTTTCTATGGTCATTTAATTACTCCTAACGCTTTAGATGATATTTTTACCAACCAAAATATTTATATCAATGATGCCGGAGAGCATACCCAACCTTCTGATCTTTTAGCTGATAACTCACTGACCCAAGTTTATCCGGATGTTAAATTCCAGCAAACCTACAACTTTTCTAGTGGTCCAGCTGATTTAAATTTACTCAAGAACTTATCTAATGATCCCAGCACTACTGTGACTTTAGAACTTGATTTTGATCATGATCCAAATGACGGGATCCAAACCCATTTTGTAGAGCTTCATAGCTTTGATGACACCAGTTTAAGAATTTATGATCCTTGGGATGGATTGGAAAAAGAATTTTCCCAAAGTTATGGCACAAATCCTGGACTCACCATCCAAAAATTTGTGGTGTACCAAGGCCAAATACCACAACCTGTTCAATCACAACCCGTGTTATCAGATGATGATTTAAGAGCACTTTCAGTCATTCGGGATGGTTATAGAAGTATTTTGCTTGCTGATGGAACTCATTTTGGGAATGAGGAAGCAGTAGCTAGAGCAGGAGTAGATGCAATAAATAAGTTGGCGCAGGCTCAAACTGATTTAGATAATGCTAATATCACAATTAATAGCCTTAAAGCTCAACTGGCAGATTTTCAGGCTAGCAGCACAACACAAAGCTTAACTGATGATGTAATTACTCCCTCTCAAGCATCGATTCTCACTCCAGCCACTCCTCAAATTGTGGTTCAAGAACCTATTTTTTCTGGTAAGTTTGCCTTTTTAGCCAATCTTTTATACCAATTTGCCAAGGCAATAGGTTAAAGCTTGGATCAATGAATGAAGATCAATACAAAGTCGTTCTGGAAAGAATTGATAATATCCAATCAACTGTTGATCGTATAGATCGGGATCTGGCTCAAGACAGAAGGGATTTACAGGAGTTTTCTTTAAGGCTAGGAGGTCTAGAAAACCAGGTGGAGGAGTTTAGAAGAACACTCTACAGCCAGGCTGATAAGGTCAAGGATAAAGTAGAAGATTTGGTTCAACCGGTAGAAAAAAAGATTGACAGTTTAACAGAGGAGATTCAAAACAAGCGGGTAATTGTCATAAAAGATAAGTTTAAAGGTTTTTTATTTTGGAGGAGGTGATAATTTATGGTTAATAAACCAGGTTATAAAACAACAGAATTTTATATTACTCTAGTGCCATATATTTTAATTGCAGTTAAAACGCTTTTTGGAGTTGATTTAAACTCAGATCAAGTTACTAATGGTATTTTAGGTGTAGTAGCAGTTTGTAGCACTATTAGTTATATTTGGAGCAGAACTAGACTTAAACAGTCAGCAATGAGCTCAAGCTCAGAGACAATCCCAAATGTCACCCCAACAGTCCAAATTACTGCACCGGTTTGATAATATCCGGGTGATCGTTGGCAGGATCATTTACTTCAGAAAAAACGGCATAAGCTTCCATCAGGTTTGCGGGGAAAGGTTGTAAGAAGGACAAAGCTTTTTCTGAATCAGTAATTGTAGGATCAAGCCAGATATTTTCAGTAGAGCGTTTTAATATCACTGGCATTCTATTGTGAATTGGTGCTACCAGCTCATTTGGTTCAGTGGTAATGATAGTAAAGGTTTTTATTTCTTTACCATATGCTTTGTCATTGGTGTCAAATAACCCAGCAAAGGCAAATATTTCCTGGTCTTTTAGTCTAATAACGTAAGGAACTTTACCTTCAGAGGTTTGTTTCCACTCAAAAAAGTGAGTGACTGGAATAATACATCTTTGATATTTTAATGGTTTTTGGTAAGAAGGCTTCTGATGCACGGTTTCTGCTCTGGCATTAATTGTCATATTAGCAATTTTTGGATCTTTAGCCCAAGCTGGAATAAATCCCCACCTCATCATCTCTACCCTATTTTTACCATCTTTATCCTTAAAAATAACTGGCATCCAATCAGAGGGTGCTGCATTAAATTTAGGCTTTAAGTCTATAATGTCGCTTATCAGCTCAAAGCGATCATATATTTTATTAGGTTTGGCTATTCCGTATCTTCCACACATAATTTTTTGATCCCAAAGTTGACAATTAAGGTCAATTTATGGTAATATTTGATCAAATAGTAGCCGAAGACTGGTCGTATGGCAAGCTGTTAGAGTAATCTAAATAGGCTATTCCCCCTAACCACGGGGGTTTTTTATACCCTAAACCTCGACTAATATCTTATCATCTATTGCTTTAAGATATAATTTAATCGCTTTTTCGTTATTTTCTTCTCTAATATCTCGAACAAAGCCACAAATGCTATCAGCCAGCCTAATTAAAGCATCATTTTCATCTTTTTTAACACCTCGGACTTTTCTTACTGGTATTCCCAAAT
>OBEQ012838055.1_pt1 | contig 14887 bp, 16 predicted proteins | sample 1670901 | NCBI WGS metagenome assembly OBEQ01 (sample SAMEA104232315, study PRJEB22302) | groundwater metagenome | biome: forest; feature: aquifer; material: groundwater | place: USA | collected 2011-08-07 | depth 5.4 m | reverse complement strand
TCTTTATTGGTGACAGTTTGCACTGCCTGACAAACCTTTTTGGTTTGTTCTTTCGGTATTCCGCAGGCCACGACCCAATCATCAAACTTCTTTGTCTCCGCCGGTTTTTCTTCCGCGGGAGCCGGCGCGGCAGGTTTTGCGGCGTCTTTCGCAAAAACGGGCGCACTGGCCCCAGCCACGGCAAGGCCCAACCCAGCAAGCATGCCAAATGCAAGTTTTGGTAGCAAACGCATCTTATTAATCCTTTGAAAATGGCCCTTTACGGCCGGTAATGGTCGGTCGCCCGAACCAGTTGATCGATAATCCCGGCTTCCATTGACGAATGCCCGGCATCGGGAACGATATAGAAGGCTGCCTCGGGCCAGGCGCGATGAAGCTCCCATGCCGAGACCATCGGGCAGACAACATCGTAGCGTCCCTGAACGATAACCGCCGGAATGCGCCTGATAATGTCAACGCCCGCAAGTAATTGATCATCACGGGTAAAGAAACCCTTATTGACGAAATAATGGCATTCAATCCGGGCGAAAGCTTCTGCAAAACTGTCTTCGCCCGCCCGCGAAATATGCAGGGGATCCTGGGCCAGAAAGCTTGTAGCGGCCTCCCATATGCTCCAGGCCCGGGCTGCCTGCAACCGCACGCCTGCCTCTTTGCTGGTCAAGCGCCTGTAATAGGCCGCGATCATATCGCCGCGCTCAGCCATTGGGATTGGCGCCAGATACTGTTCCCACGCATCGGGAAAAATGTAGCTGGCGCCTTCCTGATAGAACCAGCGCAACTCCTTCTGCCGCAGCATGAAAATACCGCGCAGAACCAGTTCGGTTACCCGCTGTGGATGGGTTTGTGCATAAGCAAGCGCAAGGGTGCTGCCCCAGGAACCACCAAAAATCTGCCAGCGCTCGATACCAAGATGGACGCGCAACGCTTCCATGTCAGACACCAGACGCCAGGTCGTGTTATCAGTCAGTTCCGCATGCGGGCGGCTTTTTCCGCAGCCACGCTGATCGAACAGAATGATACGGTAGGCGCTGGGATCAAAAAATCGCCGCATCTTCGGGTCGCACCCGCCGCCCGGCCCCCCATGCACAAACAGCACAGGCTTGCCTTCGGGATTACCCGATTCCTCAAAATAGATATCATGCAGATCAGTGACCCCCAGCCAGCCGCTGTGATTGATGGCGATCTCACCATAAAGCTGGCGGCGCAAGACAGGCGAAGCATCGTTCATAAGCGTACGGTAACATCCCAAGAAAAATGGCGTCCCCGGCGCGATTCGAACGCACGACCCCCAGATTAGGAATCTGGTGCTCTATCCTGCTGAGCTACGGGGACCTGACAAGAGATATAGCAGGGTCATATGAGTCAGGGTAGGCCCGGCTTACATTGATTGTAAAACCAGCCCGATATCTGGTGGCTCCATTATAAGGCTATGCAAGAATCAGGAATGGTGTGCCCACACACAAAAAATGGCGGACGTGAGGCCACAATCCGCCATTATCCGGGAATTTGCACCCACGACATAGACTTATACCAGGCCAACGCTACCGCGCTGCCCTTAATACACTACTGGGATAGACCAGACCGGCAGTTGCCTGGATTGGCAACTGCAAGCAATAAATTATTGCTATTTAACGAGCCCGCGCCATACCGGCCAGCAGGTGTTGCCACCAGCTTTGGTGATCGAATCTTTATAGGCCGTCATCTGGGTTTCTTTCAGATTGGCCCCTTCTACCTGGGTAATGTAATCATCAATTTTGGTGCAAACGACATAATATTCGTGCTTGCCCGCTTTGGCCCAGTTTTCATGCGCTGAATTAAGATGAGAGACGTCCATCATTCCCTCGACCCCAGCAGCAAACGCCCCCGTGGCGCCCAGCAACATCGTGGCCCCCGCCACCATACCCAGGACGCCCATTTTTCCCTTCAACATGCCGTGCTTCTCCCTCAATTGTTCACCTGTCGTCACGCTTTTTTTGCAAGCTGATCGCACAGAGACCATACTTACTTTATAACGCTTTTCCAGCACAATCTGACACCAATTCATCTATTTGAAAAGCCTTTCCAGTGGGCATAACCAATTTGTGATATAAATATGACGGGCAGCAAGCCTGATTGCGGCTCAGTCGCGGTCCTCCGGCACAGCCCCTTCGGCCCGAATCATGGCGCGAACCGCTTCACAGGCATCCGCCAACCTGCCTGCATCGGTTGAACGAAGCACAAAATTGACCCCATAGCTGGAGACCTGATCAGAACCCGGCCCGGCCCGACGGAAATACGGGTAACTGCCAAGACTTACATCGGGGAACTGTACCTGCAATACCCCCAGCGCGCCCGCCACATGGCCTTCGGCCACTGCGCCGCCTACACTGGCGCTCAACATTTTAGCCCCACCGGTCACCTGATGGCGCAGAGAATCAAGCATCGCCTGCATGATCATCGGCACCCCGGCCAGTACGAAAACATTGCCGATATGAAAGCCAGGGGCCTTGCTGATCGGATTATCAATCAGTTCCGCCCCCTCTGGTATCCGGGCCATACGTTTGCGCGCTTCGGTGAATTCGCCCGGCTTGTAATGCGCCCCCAGTATGGCCATGGCCTGCGGATGAAAGCCGATGGGTACGGCAAAGGCCGCCGCCACTGCATCAGCCGTAATATCGTCATGGGTAGGCCCGATGCCGCCGGTGGTGAACACATACGCATAGCGCCCACGCAAGGCGTTCAGCGCCGCCACTATTTCCGCCTGAACATCAGGCACCACGCGGATTTCACTCAAACGAATCCCGATCTCTCCCATCCAGCGGGCAATGTAAGATGAATTCGTATCCTGGGTACGGCCCGACAGAATTTCATCCCCGATCACCAGAATGGCTGCGGTGACAATCTTTTCAGCGGTCGCATTGGTGTCTGCCGTATTCATCCAGGCAGTTTATCCGCAATTCCATCTTGCTGAAAACCACTCTATTCTGTCTGTCATGAAATTTTCAGTTCCGCTTATTCGCGCCACGCTTATCCGCCGCTACAAACGCTTCCTGGCCGATGTCGAAATGCCCGATGGACAGACACTTACGGTGCATTGCGCCAATCCCGGCGCCATGCAGGGCCTGAATATGCCGGGCATGGAAATCTGGCTATCCGACAGCAAAAACCCCAAGCGCAAGTTGCGTTACTCATGGGAACTGGCCCGGTTGGATACAGGGCTGGCGGGCATCAATACCGCACACCCCAACCGCATCGCCGAGGAAGCCATTCTGGCTGGGAGAATCCCTGAGCTTGCCGGTTATGCAGGGTTACGGCGCGAGGTAAACTATGGCCGCAACAGCCGTATCGACCTGCTGCTGGAGGACGCCATACGTGGCCTGTGCTATGTCGAAGTGAAAAACGTGCACCTGATGCGCCAGCCGGGTCTGGCTGAATTTCCGGATTCCGTTACAACGCGCGGCGCAAAGCATCTGGCCGAGATGGCGGAAATGCTGGCGCAGGGCCACCGGGCGGTGATGCTGTATCTGGTGCAAAGGGATGACTGCAACCGCTTTACGGTGGCCGGGGACATTGACCCTGCCTATGCCAGGGCCCTGAATGACGCCCAATCTCGTGGGGTTGAAGCTATTTGTTATGACTGCCGCCTGAGCGTTGAGGAAATCATTCTTAACCAGGCGTTGCCAATTGTTCTGTAATGCTTATGTGTACATCTAGACGAAGTGCTTCAGGCCGGATAATCATAAGCTATGAATTACATTGCCGCCCAGGATGCGCCGTTACGCAATAACGGCCTGATCAAGCTGCACGGGCCAGAGGCCTTTGCCGGCATGCAGGCGGCTGGGCGGCTGGCGGCCGAAACCCTCGATATGATTGGCGCGCATGTAAAGCCCGGCGTAAGCACCGCCGAACTGGATGAAATCTGCCATGCTTATATCGTCGAACATGGCGGTGTGTCGGCGCCGCTGAATTATCGCGGCTATCCGAAAACCACCTGCATCTCGCTCAATCATGTGGTCTGCCATGGCATTCCGGGTGACCGCAAATTACACGATGGTGATGTTTTCAATATCGATGTGACGCCATTGCTGAATGGCTGGGACGGGGATAGCAGCCGCATGTATGTGGCCGGGGCTGCAAGAGGTAAAGCCCGCCGCCTGATCGAGGTAGCTTACGAAGCCCTGAGGCGCGGATGCACCGCCGCCAAACCCGGCGCTACGACTGGCGATATTGGTTATGCCATTCAATCCTATGCGGAGGCCAACCGCTTTTCCGTAGTGCGGGATTTTTGCGGGCACGGCATTGGCCAGGTATTTCACGATGCGCCCAACATCATGCATTATGGCGAGCGCGGCGCGGGCATCATGCTGAAACCCGGCATGATTTTCACCATCGAACCGATGATCAATGCAGGCAAGTTTCAGGTGAAAATCCTGGGTGACGGATGGACCGCCGTAACACGCGACAAATCCCTGTCCGCGCAATTTGAACATTCCATCGGCATCACCGAAACCGGATGCGAAATTTTCACCACGTCGCCACGCGGTCTGCATCTGCCAGACTTTGGCGGCTGATAGTGGACCGCGCTGACGACACGCCACACTATGCCGGGCATCGTGACCGCCTGCGTGACCGTTTCATGGATGCAGGCGCGGAGGCCCTTGCCGAATATGAACTGCTTGAACTGATTTTATTTCGCGCCATCCCCAGACGCGATGTCAAACCGCTGGCCAAGCAACTGATAAAGCACTTTGGATCACTGGCCGATGTGATCAGCGCGGAACCGGACCGGCTGCATGAGGTCATCGAGAGCAAGGGCGTGGTGCGTGAACTGAAAATCATTCAGGCGGCGGCGCTGCATCTGGCGCAGAGCGCGGTACTGAACAAGCCGCTATTATCAAGCTGGTCTGCACTTATGGAATACTGCCATGCGGCCATGTCCTATGAGAAAAACGAAATATTCCGTATCCTGTTTCTGGATCATAAAAATGTACTGATCGCCGATGAAGCGCAACAGCAGGGCACTGTGGATCACACCCCTGTCTATCCGCGCGAAGTGATGAAGCGGGCGATGAATCTGTCTGCATCAGCGATCATTTTGGTGCATAATCATCCCAGCGGCGACCCAACCCCATCGCGGGCGGATATTGAAATGACCAAACAGATCATCGAGGCGGGCAGGCCGCTGAAAGTCGCCGTGCATGATCACGTAGTAGTCGGGCGCGGCAAAACCGTCAGCTTCCGGCAATTGGGTTTGATATAGCGCGGCAATTTGAAGTGGCGCCTGCCGAAGCTACCAGAATTTCCTGCGCCATCGTCACGACGTCAGAGATAACTCTCTCATCTAACACAATACCCATATGATTGACGCCTTCAAGCAACCGCACACCAATAGCTGGTTGCAAGGCGGTAAAAATTGGTTGGAATTTTTCTGCGTAAAACAGTTCATCCTTGCCACCAACGAGCACCTGTGTTGGCTGATGAATATGTTTTACCGCGCTTTCCCAATTCTGCATATCAAGGCCAAAATTCCGCAGCAGGCGCCAGGAATAGGTAACGGTCTGCGCCTGCGCCTTTTCTGGCGGCACGGCGAACGCTATGGCGGGCAAGCTATCCAAGCGATGTATTCCAAAACCATTCAGTATGCTCAATGCAATAATGCGCGGGATGAATGGCTCAGCCCATCCTCCCGTCTTGGGGCGCTGGGTTGCGGAGCGGTAATTGAGAAAGGGAGAAAGCGCCACAAAGCCATCAAAGGCGCAGGCATTTGGACCGCCCGCAATGCGCAGGGTGAAGCCACCGCCCGATGAATGCCCAATAAGAAGACGCCGCTCGCCAGGATATTGCTGATCTAGTACCCGCACAAGATCCATCATATCGTCGTCCAGCTGCCCATCATAGGAAATGTCGCCATGCGGACCGCTTTGGCCATGACCGCGCAGATCGATAGCAACCACATTGATGCCTGCGGCCGCCAGCGCTTTGCCAAGAATATGCGTGGCATTGCTGCTGCCGGAAGACCCATGCACAAGCACACCGGTACCACCGCCCTGTTTTCCCGCATACCGGCGAAAGGCAAGCGCCGTGCCGTCGCGCGCAGTGTAGCGTTCGATTGGGGGTTGATCGCTTAAGCTGGCGACAAGTATTTGTCTTGCGGCAGAATACAAAGCCAGTGGCGGCGGTGGCGGCGAGGCGCCGAAAATAATAGCCGCTGCAAAGCCGCCAGTCAGAACAACGGCAATCGTCAAGACAATATAGCTGGCGCGTTTGATGTTCATTGTCTAGTTCCCTCACTATCAAGAATTTCCCTCAGATAAGCGGCATGTTCCGCAAAAGCCCGGCGGCCCGCCGCCGTTGCTTTGATGCGTGTCTGTGGCTTGCGGCCGACAAAACGTTTCTCGATGGCCACGTAACCGGCCCTTTCAAGTGCCTCAAGATGGGTGCCAAGATTACCGTCGGTGGTTTCAACGATGGCTTTCAGACGTGTGAACTCAAGTGCAGAATCGCGCGGCAGCGTGTTAAGTGACGCCATGATTTTCAGGCGTGTCGCCTGGTGGATAATGGCGTTACCGCCGGTCATAGTGATGCGCGGATACGGCGCAGCCATAATCCGCCAAGGATAAGCGCCGCCCCATTGACCACCGCCATCCAGAGGCCAAACCATGGCCCGCTCCAGGCATAGCCGCCAAGGGTGAGCGCCGTGACTATGATGCCGCAGTAAAGGAAGAAGCGGCCAACCCATAACCCTGCAACCACATAGCCAAGCATAAACAGGGTCGGCCAAAATGCATTCAATTGCCGGGGTGTGAACGGGCCGAGTAGAATAATCCAAATGACTCCAAAAGCCATCAAAGCGATTTGTGCGCCCGCAGCGCGCCTGACTTTTGATGCGCTATCTTTTTCTGCTGACCGCAGACTGCGAGAGAGCAATATAATCATCCCGGTTAATCCGCTAATGTGAACCGTCACCCATCCCCATGCAGCGCGCTGCGGCTGAAAGTGACCAAAAATATAACCTGCCGCCGTGAGCACTCCCCACAGAATGAGGATCGAACTGCTAATCGCATAAACCATCGCCTCGAATGTGCGGCGCTCTGCGCGCGCGATGTCATCAAGCGCGGCGGCTGTAGTATCCTGGCGGTCTGAACCTATCATTGCCTTGCTCCGGATTGTGAATATATACTCTTTAATACAGAGTACTCTTCCGTGCAATAAATTTATTCCACCTACCCCAATTTCTGCAATCGTGGCCACATCTGGAATAAGCATCGCCATGACAAAAGGGGACGCTTCCCTTTGTGCTACAGCGTTTTCTGATCAAGTTGAAGCGTAGCCTCTCCGCCGTTATTGCGAGCCGCGTAAGCGGCGCGGCAGCTCGCTGCGCCTGCGCGGCGAGTTCCAGTGGCCAAGATTGCAGGCTTGAGCGTGTGGCTCCTGGATTGCTCCACTTCGTTCGCAATGACGAAGCGGGATTAGTGATTCAATCCGATCACAAAATACATCTAGGTCATGGGCTGCTGCCTTCTGCTAGCGTCCGGGACCGCTGAACAACCTCAGCGTTAGGGGAAACAAGCCCCGATAGAGCTATTGATCAGATTGGCTTCAATCCTTCAAAGCGTTGGAAAATGTCGCCATATCAAAGTAATCGCGCCACACCTTGATTTTTCCGTTTTCCATTTCAAAGACGCCACAGCACGGCAGATTGACCGCCTTTTCGCCAACCCGTGTGCGGTCAAGGCGCTCCGCAATCACAATATCTCCCTTGGACACAAGATTAAGAATGTCCCATTCGGTGGAGACCCAATTTTTCAGGAATGCGCTGATGAACCTCTTAAGGTTATCGTGACCGGAAACTGGCGCTGCCGGCATATTGTGGTAAATGCCGTCTTCGGAAAAATATTTCACCAGCGCCTCGGCATCAAGCCGTGACCATGCTGAGATAAAATCGCGAATAATTTCTTCGTTCTTTGTCATATGAGTGTCCTATAGTTCATGATTAAGGAGGCCGGTGTTAATCGTGAATAAGGCGAAGCGGCACCAATTATCCAGGTATTCTGGCGCCTGGACGGTCTGACGGCTCAAAAAGGCTTCCGGCTTCTAATAATCGGCTGCCCCCGGAGAACTTTTATTGTACAGCACCCGTTAACTTCTGAATATAAGATTATGATCCGGTTCTCTTGCAGAATCGCGAACGCCATAACCCGCACACTACAGAGATTTGATGCAAAGATGATCACCCGTTATTCCCGTCCCGAAATGGTTGCCATCTGGGCGCCCGAAGCCAAGTTTCGTATCTGGTTCGAGATCGAGGCGCATGCCTGTGACGCCATGGTCGAGCTTGGCATTGTCCCGCGTGAAGCAGCCAAGGCGGTGTGGGAACGTGGCGCATATGAGATTGACCGGATTGACGAGATCGAACGCGAAACCAAACATGACGTCATCGCCTTCCTGACCAATCTGGCCGAGCACGTGGGGCCGGAGGCGCGCTTTGTGCATCAGGGCATGACCTCGTCGGATGTGCTGGACACCTGTTTGGCAGTGCAGCTCAAACGCGCCAGCGATATACTGCTTGCGGATATTGAAGCCTTGCTCGTTGCGCTGAAACGGCGCGCACTGGAACATAAGGATACGGTTTGCATTGGCCGCAGCCACGGCATCCATGCGGAGCCGACCACCTTTGGTCTTAAAATGGCGCAAGCCTATGCTGAAATGCAGCGTAATCGCGAGCGTCTGGAGGCGGCGCGCAAGGAAATCGCCACCTGCGCCATTTCCGGCGCCGTGGGAACCTTCGCCAATATTGATCCCTGGGTTGAGGCGCATGTGGCCGCCGCCATGGGATTGACGGTGGAGCCTATTTCCACCCAGGTCATTCCGCGTGACCGGCATGCGCAATATTTCGCCACGCTAGGCGTTATCGCCAGTTCGATAGAGCGGATCGCTACCGAGATCCGGCATTTACAGCGTACGGAAGTTCTGGAAGTGGAAGAGTTTTTTTCCGAAGGCCAGAAAGGCTCCAGCGCCATGCCGCACAAGCGCAATCCGGTGCTGTCGGAAAATCTTACTGGCCTGGCCCGCATGGTGCGTGCGTATGCCCTGCCCGCCATGGAAAATGTCGCCCTGTGGCATGAACGCGACATTTCCCATTCCAGCGTGGAGCGCATGATCGCGCCGGACGCGACGATTACGCTGGATTTCGCTTTGGCGCGGCTGACAGGTATGATCGACAAACTGATTGTCTATCCGGAAAATATGAAAAAAAACCTGGATCGGCTGGGCGGCCTGGTGCATTCCCAGCGTGTGCTGCTGGCGCTAACCCAGGGGGGCGTCAGCCGCGAGGAAGCCTATGAAATCGTGCAGCGCCACGCCATGAAAGTTTGGCGCGAGGGCGGAGATTTTCTGGCGCTGTTAAAGGCCGATAAACAGGTAACCAAGGCGGTTCCCGCAAAACAATTGGCGGTACTGTTTGATCTTGCCTATCACACCAAACATGTGGACACGATCTTCAGCCGGGTGTTTGGGGATTAGACATGCCCCCACAGGCTGACTTGCACTTTACAGAATCCCAACTGCGCGCAAGGCGCGGCGTGAAATGGTCGCAATATCCCGCCGATGTCATACCGGCCTGGATCGCAGATATGGACTTTCCTGTAGCGCCGGAAATTCGCGCAGCGTTGCGCCAGATCATTGATACGGATGATTTTGGATACACGCCAGCAAACCTGAACGACCGGGTTGTACAGGCCTTTTGCGGCTGGATGACCACACGCCACGGCTGGACGCCGGACCCGGCCCGCATCTTTGTGGGCAGCACCATGATGCAATTGATGCATGCCATGGTTATGATGTTCAGCGAACCGGGCGATGGAATTATCGTGCAAACGCCAATCTATCCCGGATTTCTTTCCGTGGCCGCGCAGAACAATCGCCGCCTGGACGAAAATCCCTTGCGGCGCGGCAATGCCCGTTATGAAATGGATCTGGAGGGATTGCGGAAACTTATTGATAAACGCACCCGCATTCTGCTGCTGTGCAACCCGCATAATCCAACCGGACGCGCGTTTGGGGCGGATGAGCTGCGCGCCATCGCCGATGTGGCGCTGGAACATAATCTTGTTGTGGTCGCCAATGAAGTGCATATGGATTTTGTCTATGCGCCCGCACGGCACACGCCGTTTGCCTCGATCGGGCCCGAGATTGCCGCGCGCACCATTACGCTGTCATCGACCAGCAAAGGGTTGAACATTGCCGGTCTTCGCTGCGCCGTGGCGCATTTCGGATCAGACGCATTGCAGGCGCGTTTCAAACAGATCAACACCCATATTATGGGCACGCCATCAATATTCAGCATCGTTGGATCAGAGGCGGCCTGGCGGTTTGGCGGCCCGGCACAGGATAAAATATTGTTGCAACTGGACGCCAACCGCTGCCGGGTTGCTGAATTTGTGCAAAACGAATTGCCCGGTGTTTCGCATATTTCGCCCGAGGCTACCTATTTTGCATGGCTGGATTGCAGCGGGTTGCACCTGCAGGGATCAGCCGCGAAATTTTTCCTCGACAATGCCAAGGTGGCGTTAAGCCCCGGCGGTGATTTCAGTTCCTATACGGACAAATTCGCACGCCTGAATTTCGCCACCTCGCCGGAAATACTGGAAGAAATCTTGTCGCGCATGGCGCGCGCTGTGAAAGGATAAATATGATGCGCAAAAAAACTGCTGTCCGGTCCGCCGCCTTGACGATGCTGCTATTATTAACCGGCGCCTCATCCGTCATTGCCGCACCCAAAAATGATCCTTCCCATTCAACTCAGACCGGCATTGCAGAAGCCATCTTCACCGAAATGGAACGGCGGATAATTTGCGATCATTATAAAATTCCTGCCTGCGGCACGGAAAGTGTGCTTGGCCAAACCCAGAAAGATCACAAGGGCAAGGTCAAAGGCCATGTGGGTTCAAAAGATAAAACCGCCATGCTGCCGCCAGGTCTTGCCCGGCGCGACGAATTGCCGCCGGGCCTGGAACGGCAATATCAGCGCAATGGAACGCTGCCGCCGGGACTGCAAAAACGTCAGTTGCCGGATGATCTGGCCCGCGCCCTGCCCCGGCGCAGCCGTGATTTCGAGCGGGTGGTTGTAGGCAATGACGTGCTGCTGATCGCGGTCGCCACCGGCGTTATCCTGGACATAATGGAAGGCGTCGCGGCAGGGCGTTAATTGCTGATTTCGTCCGCCACCTTGATCATGCGCTTGCCGCGATTGTCGCCATTGAACAGGCCGACGAAACCTTCAGGCGCGCGTTCCAGACCGTCCAATAGATCGATGGATACGTGCAGTTTGCCCGCTTTCAACCACGCCGCCAGTTGATCCCGCGCGGCCTGCTTGCGGGCGTAATAATCCATCACCACATAGCCTTCCATGCGCAACCGCTTGAACAGCAGAACAGACGGCACGCCCCTGGTCGCGGTTTCCGGCGTTTGTGTGTCATATTGCGAGGCGTATCCGCAGATCACAATCCTGCCGTGATCCTTCATCCGGGTGAGCGTGATTTCCAGCGCTTCACCGCCGACATTATCAAAATAAAGATCAACCCCCTCGGGGCAGGCTTGCTTGATAGCCGCGCCCAGCGGCCCCGCGCGGCGGTCGATCGCGGCGTCATAGCCTAGCGTACCGGTCAGCCAGGCCGCTTTTTCCTGTGAACTGACAATACCCACCACCCGCGCGCCGCGAATTTTCGCCACCTGTCCGGCAATATGGCCAACGGCGCCCCCCGCCGCCGACACCAGCACTGTCTCGCCTGCCTTGGGCGCACCCGCCTCGGCCATGCCAAAATAACCGGTAAGACCGCTGACGCCGTAAACGCTCAGATGATGGGTTAAGGGACCGAGACGGGCAAACGCGCTCAGGCCTTCGGCAGGCTGGACAGAATATTCCTGCCAGCCGGGCGAACATTCAACGACCTGGCCTTCCTTGAAATCGGGATGTTTCGACGCGGCCACCTGCCCCAATCCGGAACTGGGCATCACATCGCCGATCTGCAAACCACCCGGCGCGCCGGTAATCCGTGTACGGCTGACCGGGTCCATCGAGATCAGCAGGGTGCGCAGCAGAACCTGCCCCGCTTCCGGCTCAGGCATCGGCGCTTCGCGCATCTTGTAATGGGAGACGTGCAGGCGGTCCGTTGGAATGCCCGCAATCACCATCTGACGGTTGATTTTTGCAGGCATGAACTTTCCCCCGTTTTTAAGCCGCAACCCGTTTACGCTCCGCCTTCAGTCCCTCGGCAATAATGAACGCCAGTTCCAGCGCCTGACTGGCGTTGAGGCGTGGGTCGCAATGGGTGTGGTAGCGGTCCATGAGGTCGGCTTCGGTGATCGCCTGGGCGCCGCCGATACATTCGGTGACGTTCTGGCCGGTCATCTCGAAATGCACGCCGCCCGCATAGGTGCCTTCGGCCTGATGCACGGCGAAGAACTGCCGCGTCTCGGCCAGAATGCGATCGAACGGACGTGTCTTATAGCCATTTTCGGCCTTGACCGTATTGCCGTGCATGGGATCGCAGGACCAGATCACATTGCGCCCCTCACGTGTCACAGCACGGATCAATTTGGGCAGATGCTTGTCCACATTGCCCGCGCCAAAACGGCAAATCAGGGTCATCCGGCCAGCCTCGTTCGCCGGGTTTAGCACATCCAGCAAGCGCAGCAATTCTTCCGGCGTCTGGCTGGGGCCACATTTAACGCCCAACGGATTTTTGACCCCACGGCAAAACTCCACATGCGCGCCATCGGGTTGACGGGTGCGGTCGCCGATCCATAACTGATGCGCCGAAGTGTCGTACCAGTCGCCCGAAGTGGAATCGACGCGCGTCAACGCCTCCTCATAAGGCAGCAGCAGAGCTTCATGGCTGGTGTAGAAATTCACCGTGCGCAGGCTGGCGACCGTGCTTGGCCCAACGCCACAGGCTTCCATGAAATCCAGCGCCTCGGAAATCTGTTCCGCAATGTGCTGATACCGCTCGCTCGCCGGACTGTCGGCGACAAAGCCCAAATTCCAGCGATGCACATGATGCAAATCCGCATAGCCGCCGCCCGCAAAGGCCCGCAGCAGGTTCAGGGTCGACGCCGCCTGCCCATAGGCTTTCAGCATACGTTCCGGATCAGGGATGCGCGCTTTGGATTCGAAATCCATGCCGTTGATAATGTCACCGCGATAGCTCGGTAATTCCACACCGCCGACCGCCTCCATATCCGCCGAGCGCGGTTTGGCGAACTGTCCGGCCATCCGGCCAAGCTTGACCACCGGGCATTTGGCCCCAAAGGTCAACACCACCGCCATTTGCAGCAGCACGCGGAACATGTCGCGGATATTGTCGGCCCGGAATTCGGCAAAGCTTTCGGCGCAATCGCCGCCTTGCAGCAGGAACGCCTCACCACGTGATACCGCCGCCAGATCTTCCTTCAGGCTGCGCGCCTCACCGGCAAACACCAGCGGTGGATGCGCACGCAATTGCGTCTCCACATCGGCCAACGCCTTCTGATCGGGATAGTTCGGCATTTGCACAGCTGGTTTGCTGCGCCAGCTTTGCGGGGTCCAATTGTCCATCATCACACACCTGATATCTATTTTAGCAGGTGGTTATAGGACGAAAAATCCTGTTTGTCAGGGCCTGATTTCGCGCTGATTGCCCGGCCGTAGGGCTATGCGTTAAGCACTGCGTCAATATCCGCCTGGTCATGGCCTTCTCTTTCGCCATTGATAACTGCGCCTGCTTTTTCAACTAACAGCCGCATTTCCGGACCAAATAAGGCCGCTGCTGCTATTCCGTTAGGACTTTCTGCGGCAATTGCCCGGGTTAAGCTAGCCGCAACCTGCAGGATCAGTACATCTAATTGAGAAATTATGCGCTCAAACGGGCCACGATAAATAGCCGGGACATATTCATAGGCAGCAACAGCCAAGTCCTTATCAGAAAAGCCACTATCGCGAAAATGGTCCTGATAACTTTTGGGGGCCCAGGCCGCCACATCGTCTATGCATTCCGGCATATCAGAAATCATGTCAACTAACATAATTATCTCATTGAAATGATTTAGATAATCAGTCGCCAATAGCGTCAGGACATTAATATTTGTGCCCTGCGCCAGATTTTGGTAATGTTCGTATGATTCAGTAAATTCAATATCTTTTATTGAATTTCTAATGTTATTTGTCATTTACTTTGCTCATCGACCCCGCGCGCGCCAGCGGCAAACCCCATGCCAAGACTTCTGGCTAAAATGAACTATTTCCCTTGAGTATTTATTAATTTCAGTTGATGCAGCCATCAGGCGCGGTGGCGAAGGTAAACAAACCAGTAAACCGCTCCAACCATGACCCCACCGCCGATCACATTTCCGATGGTTACAGGGACAAGATTGGTGAACAGCGCACCCCAGGTCAACGCATCAAAATCGGCTGGACTTTGCGCAATGGCCGTCCAGAACGCCGGTTCCGCCAATTCTTTGATCAGCAGGCCATAGGGCAGAATGAACATGTTGGCGACCGAATGTTCAAACCCGGCGGCGGCAAATGCTGTGATTGGCGGCACAATGGACAGGATTTTGTCCGTGGTGGTACGGGCGCTATAACACAGCCACGCTGCCAGGCAGACCAGAACATTGCCCAAAACACCCCGCATTAATGCTGGAAAAAATGGCAGCGCCGCCTTGGCCCCGGCGCTTGCCAGGGCCGCAGCCCCAACGGCGGCATCGCCATTGCCATGCACCCCGGCTAGAAACACCATAACGGCGGTCGCCGCTGCGCCAACAAAATTGCCGATATAGACCAATGCCCAGGCGCGCAGCATGTTACCCAGACTGATCTTGCCCCCAGCCCAGGCCATGACCATCAGATTATTGCCGGGAAACAGTTCCGCCC
>OBEQ010559039.1_pt1 | contig 14889 bp, 7 predicted proteins | sample 1670901 | NCBI WGS metagenome assembly OBEQ01 (sample SAMEA104232315, study PRJEB22302) | groundwater metagenome | biome: forest; feature: aquifer; material: groundwater | place: USA | collected 2011-08-07 | depth 5.4 m | reverse complement strand
TCGGTGACCAGGCCGAAGTCGAGCAGTACCACGCGTCCGTCGCGATCGACGAGGATGTTGGACGGCTTGACGTCGCGGTGGATCTTGCCCGCGCTGTGCAGCGCGATGAGCCCGCGCGCCAGCTGCGCCATGGCGTCGCGCAGGCGCTCCTCGTCGAAGAGCGGGCCGGGCTGGCGCGGCGGGGTCTGCTTGCGCCGGCGCACCACCGCATCGTGCAGCATCAGCCCGGTCGGGCTGGTGTCGCTCAGCCCCGAGGAATCCGAGGAGATCTGCAGGAACGATCCGTCCGGACGCAGGTACTCGAGAAAGTTCTTTCCCTGCACCAGCTCCATGGTGAAAAACCAGGTGCCGTCGGCTTCGATGAGCTCGCCCAGGCTGACCAGGTTGCGGTGCTGGATGTCCTGCAGCGCGCGGAACTCGCGCTTGAGCCGCAAGATGGCCTCGGGGCTGGGCGCGCGCAGCGTCTTGAGCGCGACCTGCGCATGCTTCTCGCGGTCGAGCGCCTCGTAGACCACGCCCATGCCGCCCGCGCCGAGCTGCCGCTGGATGGCGAAGCGCTTGGTCCCGCCGAACTCACTCAACCCGCCCTGGACCATCGGTTCCCCCGACCAAATGGCACGTCCGACCTTAGCACTTCGTGAGCGGGAGTTTCCTCTGAAGAGCGGCGGAGTCTGGCAATGCGGGCATGCGGTTCTGTAAGTTCGGGCCATCGTGAGTCATGAGGACTCAGTCCGAAGAAAGTGAGGATTCGCGACTGCCGAGCTGGCCAGTTCAGTCGGCGGCGGCCCGATTCGATGCAATCGATTCAGGCACGGAATGTCAGATATCAAGACGTTTCATGGCGTTTTTCGACGAGCCCGGGATATGACGATGGCAGGGCGCGGTCATTCCTGAGCGTCGGCCTGCACGGCTGGCGAGGAAGGTGGCCGTGATGCGCTGGTGTCGCGATCGATTGCTGCTGTCGTGTGGTGTGGTGCTCGTCGTGGCGACAGGTTGTGTCGCGGGAGAGATCGGAGGCGAGGGAGCCGGCGCGCCCGGGCTCGACGTGCGCGTGGACGCGCTGGCGTCCACGTTCGCTGCCGACGAGATCCCGTGGGTCGAGGTGACCTACACGAACGAGTCGGCGGGGCCACTGCGCGTGCTGTCCTGGATGCTGCCGGGCGAGGACCTCTGGCAAGACCTGTTCACCGTGACCGTCGACGGCGTGAAGGCGGAGTACATCGGGCGCGTGTACAAGCGTGCCGATGCGCGGGACAGGGACTTCGTCGTGCTCGCGCCCGGTGAGTCACGCACCGGGCGGGTGGATCTTTCGCGTCTCTACGAGATGCCACGCGCGGGCGAGTACCAGATCGAGGTCAAGGCGCGTGCGACGCTGTTCACGGGCGGCAACGACTCCGGCCGCGCCGACGCGCCCACGATCGCGTCCAACCGGGTGGCGCTGTTCAGCGAGGCGCACCTGCGGCCGGTGCACCAGGACGACGTGAATGCCTATTACTATGGCATCTCGTTCAGCCAGTGCTCGGGCTCGCAGAAGGATCTCTTGCGCACGGGCATGGATGTGGCGCAGGCGCAGGCCGACGACGCCGCGTCGTACATGAACGACAACACGCCGGGCAACCGGACGCGCTACCGCACCTGGTTCGGCGCCTACACGGCGGCCCGCTGGGCGACGGTGAAGCGGACCTTCGCCACGCTCAAGAGTCGCATCGACGGCAAGCGCATCAGGTTCCACTGCGACTGCAGCGACGACTACTACGCGTACGTGTACCCTGACGCGCCGTACAATATCTACATCTGCAATGTGTACTGGAATGCTTCGCTGGAGGACAAGGGCGGCACCATCGTTCACGAGATGACGCATTTCTACGCCGTCGCCGGCACCGCCGACGTGGTCTACGGCGTCGACGGCTGTCACGACCTGGCGCGCAACGATCCCGACGGCGCGGTGGAGAATGCCGACAGCTACGCGTACTTCTGCGAGCTGCCGTAGTCCACGAAGCTAGTGCTCGCCGGTCACGGTGAGCGCGCAGCTCGCCTTGTCGATCGAGAAGCGCTCCGCCCACAGGTCGTTCAGACCGCCGAGGAACTCCACATGAGCCGCGTCTTCCGCGTCGCGCACCAGCCAGCTCGAGGTGCGACCGTCGGGATCGGCGTAGCGCTCCGCCTCGTATGTGGTGATGAATTCGTGATCGACGACGGTCTCGCCGCCGTGGAACCAGTGCGCGCGGGCGACGAGCTGCGGATCGCACGCCGGCCGGGGCGTCCACAGCCGGTACACGCGATCGGCGCGGAAGACCGTGCCCGCGAGCGTGCCCGAGACCAGCAGGCCCTGCGCCGAGAGCACCTGCGCGTGGCCGCGCGCGGGGTCGAGCACGTAGTTGTCGTCGTCGGCCTGGCTGAAGTCGAGGTGCGTCACGTGTGCGGGGTTGCCGCTCTTGCCGATGCGCTGGGCGCGCATCGCGGCCGGGCAGGGCGACGCGGTGCAGGTGGTGCTCGCAGGCGTGAGCCGGTAGAGCGCGTGGCTGCCCGCGCCGGTGCGGTAGGTGTCGAAGCCGGCGGCCACGATCAGGCGCGAGACGCGCTGGTGCGTGGCGGTGTCCCAGGCGCTGGTCAGCCTGCCGCGCAGTACCGTGTCGCCGCGCAGCGACAGCAGGCCGTCCTGGCACTCCCAGCCGCAGTCGGCGGGCAGCACCAGAGCGTCGACGGTGCAGCGGCTGGCCAGCTGGCCGCTCGGGCAGCGCAAGCTGCCGTGCTGGGCGAGCGAGACGACCGAGCGGCCGCCGCCCGCGGTGGACTCGAGGCGGTAGTAGGCGGTCGCCTCGGTCGCCTCGGTGAGCTCGCTGGCTTGGCTGGCTTGGCTGGTTTCGCTGGCTTCGCTGCTCGTGGGGTCGTCGTCAGCGTCGACGGCGCAGCCGGCGAAGGCGAGCAGGGTGAGACAGATCAGGAACGACGTTCCGCGGACGCGACGTGACAAGGCTGGCCTCCAGTGGCTGGGAAGGATCGCCACGGGTAACACCTCGACGCCGGCGCGAGTAGTGCCATGCGGGCGAATGCGAGGAGGCCATTCGCCTCCTTCTATCTACAGGATCCACATGCACGCGGCGAGCGCCGCGCAGTCGTGCGCCGCGACCGCGTGCTGCAGACAGTCCACGTCGGCCATCTTGTAGCACTTCACCGTCGTGCCCATCTCGCAGTTGATCTTGCACTGGTCGGCGTTGCCACCCGAGCAGGTCATGTTCTGCGTGCAGACCGAATCGTCCGAAGCGAAGCCGCAGATCTTGCCGGCGGAGGCGAAGGTCAGGCAGCCGTTCTGGTCGTACTCGTACATCGCGGCGTCCGCGCCGTGGCCGCCGCCCGAGTCGGGAGTGCCGCCACCGCTGTCCAGCGCGGCGTCAGCGCCTCCGCCACTCCCGCCGTCGTCGCCGCATGCGGGCATGGTGATGAGCAGGATTCCGGACCACAACAGCGCCAGGGAACGAATTCGCATGCCCGCCGGAGAGCACGTCCTGTGCCGCATGTGATTTCACGCGCTTGCGCCGCGAACATGAACCGGATTTCACGGATTCCCGTGATCCGGTTCACGGTCGCCGCGAAAATTCGGTCAGGCGTGCGGTGAGCACCGCGCCGGCCTCGTCGCGATCCAGGCCGCGCGCGCGCAACGCCCAGGCCAGCGCCAGGGACAGCGACGGCGCCTCGGCCCGGGCCAGGGCTCCCGCCAGCACCTCCTCGAAGTCGGCGGGCACGCGCAGGATCCAGTTGTCGGCGGAGGTCTCGCCCGGCCGGTTGTAGACGTCGGCGATGCCGAACAGGTCGACCCAGAAGACCACCACGTGGCGCGCCGGACCGAGGAAGAGCTCGGCCAGCATGGCCACGGCCAGCTGCGACGGGTCGCGCGCCCAGCGCTCGGCCAGGGCGGTGCGCTCGCTCGCGTCGGGCACCAGCCGCCCGGCCAGGTAGGCGGCGCGCCGCGACGCCTCGGGCGTACCCATCCACTGCTGGACCACGCGGCGCAAGGGCGCCGTATCGTGGTTGCCGACCATGATCCAGTCGGCGGGCGCAGCGCGGTCTCCACGGTAGACGTCGTTCGCGTCCTCCACACGCGCCTTCTGCGTGACGCGGAAGCGGCCCATGCCGTGGCGCGCCAGCACCGCGGCGAGCGGACGCGGGCAGGTGCTCAGCACCTCGACGAGCAGATCGTGCGCACCCAGGCCGTGCGCCTGCGCGCGCGCCACGATCAGGTCGAACATGGCCGCGTAGGCGTCGATCTGCGCCGGCTCGAGCGCGCGCACCCAGTCGTCGTGGTGGCGCGGCAGGCTGCGCTCGAGCTGCTCGGGCTGCACGCGCGCGAGCGGCGCGAGCCCCGGATGATCGGGGAGATCCGGCGATTCGTGCAGGCGCGCGCCGCCTTGCACCGCGGCGAGCGGATCATCGCTGGGGTCGCGGTAGACCCACGGGCACACCCAGCCGTGCGGATGATCGATGCGCAGTCCGTCGTGGTGTGCGAGCAGCGCGTCGAGACGCTGCTCGACGAAGTCGCGCGCCGGGCCGCCGCGCGCCAGCTGCTGCGGATCGAGCACCGGGTAGCCCCAGGGTTGTCCGTCGGGGTTGGTGCGGCTGGGCGGCGCACCCATGGCGTAGCCGTCGAGAAACGTGCCCGCGCGGCCGAAGCGATCGCGATGACTGATGCCCACCTGCGCGTCGGCGTACAGCCTGAGCCCGAGCGCGCGCGCGGCCTGGCGCAGCTCGTCGTGCTGCTCGGCGGCGAGCAGCTGCCCCAGCTCGAAACGCGCGGCCGCCTCGGCGTCCTGGGGAGGCGCCGCGGGCCAGCGCCGCCAATCATCGTGTCCGACGGCAGCCGAAATCGCCTCGAAGCGACCTTCGCCCGCGAGCCACGGGCTGCGCTGCGCCAGCCGCGCGAGCCGCCCCTGCAGTTCAGGAATCGTGCCTGCGCGTGCTGCGCCGCGGCATGCGCCGAGCAGGCGCTGCACCGCCGCGTGCGCGTGCGCGTGGTCGACGCGATCGGCGCGTGAGCGGTCAGCCGTCAGGGCTGCGAGCAGCGCGGGGTCGACGGCACCTCCCCACGCAGCCTCGGTAAGTGGCGAGAAGGAGAGCGCGAGCGGATTGCGTGACAGGAGGGTGGCGTCGTAAGGCGAGGGGTTCGATGGGCTGGTGATTCCACCCGGCCCGAACAGCACACCATCGAAGCCGAGCCCGGCCGTCATGCGCATGAAATCCAGCCCCCGTTTCGACGCGGGAGCGCCGTGGCCGAGATCGTCGCTCGAGGCGGGAAAGCTGGCCTGGTGGATGGCGAGCACCAGTCGCTCGATGCCGAGGCGGGCGCGCGCCTCGTGCATGGCTCGTTGCCGCTCCAAATGGCTGTCGCTAAGCTGGGGGTTCGTCATGAAAGAGACCGCGATCGACATGCCGGCTGATGGCCGCAAGCGCGTCGTCATCGTCGCGATCCGTCCCAGCGTGGACGGTGGGCGTCACCCGGTCAAGCGCACGCTCGGCGAGATCATCGTCGTGGGTGCCGACCTCATCGCCGACGGGCACGATCGTCTGGCCGCGCGGCTGCACTACCGCCACGCCGGCGAGGCCAGCTTCCACGAGGCGGAGATGGCTCCGGCCGGTCCGCACGCCGGCGATCGCTGGCAGGCCGCGTTCACCCCCGACCGGCTGGGCGCGTGGCAGTTCAGCGTCGAGGCCTGGATCGATCACTTCGCGTCGTGGCGCCACGGCCTCGAGCGCAAGACCAGCGCCGGGCAGGACGTCTCGCTCGAGCTGCGCATGGGCGCCCAGCTGGTCAGCGCGGCGCGCGATCGGGCGCGCGCGGGCCGTGCCGGCGAGGACGAGAAGCAGCTCGCGCGCGCCGCTGCGGTGCTCGCCGAAGCCGAGGCGCCGGCTGCGGATCGTCTGGCCGTGGCCCTGGGCGGCGCGCTGGCCGCGGCCATGGCGCGCCACCCCGACCGCAGCCTCAGCGTGCAGCCGGAGCGGCCGCTCGAGCTGCTGGTCGAGCGCGAGCGCGCCCGCTTCTCCGCCTGGTACGAGTTCTTCCCCCGCTCCGCGGGCGCGCCCGGGCAGCACGGCACGCTGCGCGACGCGGTCGCGCGCCTGCCCTACGTGGCCGAGATGGGCTTCGACATCGTCTACTTGCCGCCCGTGCATCCCATCGGGCACACCTTCCGCAAGGGTCCCAACAACTCGCTCAGCGCGGGCGAGAGCGACCCGGGCAGCCCGTGGGCCATCGGCGCCGCCGAGGGCGGCCACACCGCGCTGCACCCGGCCCTGGGCACGCTCGACGACTTCGCCGCCTTCGTGGCGAGCGCGCGCCACCTGGGCATGGAGGTCGCGCTCGACATCGCCTTCCAGGCCTCGCCGGATCATCCCTGGGTCAAGCAGCACCCCGGCTGGTTCGTGCGCCGCCCCGACGGCAGCTTCCAGTACGCCGAGAATCCGCCCAAGAAGTACCAGGACGTCTATCCCTTCGACTTCGAGTGCGAGGACTGGCGCGGCCTGTGGCGCGCGCTCGCCGACGTGTTCCTGACCTGGGCCGCGCGCGGCGTGCGCGTGTTCCGCGTCGACAACCCGCACACCAAGCCGATCCCGTTCTGGGAGTGGTGCCTGGCCGAGGTGCACGCGCGCTACCCCGACAGCATCTTCCTGTCGGAGGCCTTCACGCGTCCGCTGCTCTTGCAGGCGCTGGCCAAGGTCGGCTTCTCGCAGTCGTACACCTACTTCACCTGGCGCACGACCAAGCTGGAGATCCAGGCGTACATGACCGATCTCATCGGCGGCGACAAGGTCGAGTACCTGCGGCCCAACTTCTGGCCCAACACGCCCGACATCTTGCCCGAGCACCTGCAGATCGGCGGGCGCAGCGCCTTCGCGCAGCGGGTCATCCTGGCCGCCACGCTGACCGCCAGCTATGGCATCTACGGCCCGGCCTTCGAGCTGTGCGAGGCGGCCGCCCTGCCCGGACGCGAGGAGTACGCCGACAGCGAGAAGTACCAGCTGCGCGCCTGGGACCTGGACGCGCCGCACTCCCTGCGCCACCTGATCGCGCGCCTGAACCGCATCCGGCGCGCCCACCCGGCGCTGCACGACGATCGCAGCCTGCGCTTCCACCCCATCGACGACGACGCGCTCATCTGCTACAGCAAGACCGCGCCCGACGGTGACTCGGTGCTGTGCGTGGCCAACCTGGATCCGTTCCACAAGCGCGCCGGCTGGGTCGAGCTCGACCTCGGCACGCTCGGCCTCATCCCGGGCGCGTCCTTCCAGGTCCATGATCTGCTCAGCGACGCGCGTTACTTGTGGCAAGGCGCGCGCAACTATGTCGAGGTGGACCCGCAGGCGGTGCCGGCGCATATCTTCGCCATCCGCCGCCACGTCCACCGCGAGCAAGGCTTCGACTATTTCCTGTAGCGTCGCGCGCGACGCCGAGGGAGGAACGACATGAAAGAGCCAGCACACGAGGAGCCCGTCGGCGCTGCCAGCGCCACGCTCCCTGCGGATCCGCTCTGGTACAAGACCGCCATCATCTACGAGGCGCACGTGCGCGCCTTCTGCGACGCCAACGGCGACGGCATCGGCGATCTGCCCGGGCTGACCTCCAAGCTCGACTACCTGAAGGATCTGGGCATCACCGCGCTCTGGCTGTTGCCCTTCTTTCCCTCGCCGCTGCGCGACGGCGGCTACGACATCGGCGACTACGTGAACATCAACCCGGCCTACGGCGACATGGCCGACTTCGAGCGCCTGGTCGCGGAGGCGCACGCGCGTGGCATCCGCATCATCATCGAGCTGGTCATCAACCACACCTCGACCGAGCACGCCTGGTTCCAGCGTTCGCGCCGCGCCCTGCCGGGCAGCCCCGAGCGCGACTTCTATGTGTGGAGCGACACGCCCGATCGCTACACCTCGACGCGCATCATCTTCAAGGACTTCGAGACCTCCAACTGGGCCTGGGATCCGCTGGCCAAGGCGTACTACTGGCATCGCTTCTACTCGCACCAGCCGGACCTCAACTTCGACAACCCTGCGGTGCACGAGGCGGTCACGTCGGTGCTCGACTTCTGGCTGCAGCGCGGCGTCGACGGCCTGCGCCTCGACGCGGTGCCGTACCTGTTCGAGCGCGAGGGCACCAACTGCGAGAACCTGCCCGAGACGCACGCGTACCTGAAGAAGCTGCGCGCGCACGTCGACGCCAACTACCAGGACCGCATGTTGCTGGCCGAGGCCAACCAGTGGCCGGTCGACGCAGCCTCGTACTTCGGCGATGGCGACGAATGCCACATGAACTTCCACTTTCCCCTCATGCCGCGCATGTTCATGGCACTGCGCATGGAGGATCGATTCCCCATCGTCGACATCCTGCGCCAGACTCCCGCGCTGCCGGCCAGCTGCCAGTGGGCCACGTTCCTGCGCAACCACGACGAGCTGACCCTCGAGATGGTCACCGACGAGGAACGCGACTACATGTACCGGGTGTACACCGAAGATCCCAAGGCACGCATCAACCTGGGCATTCGCCACCGACTGGCACCTTTGCTCAAGTCGCGCCGCAAGGTGGAATTGATGAATGCCTTGCTGTTCGCGCTGCCCGGCACGCCCGTGCTCTATTACGGCGACGAGATCGGCATGGGTGACAACTTCTACCTGGGCGATCGCGACGGCGTGCGCACGCCCATGCAGTGGAGCTCCGACCGCAACGCCGGCTTCTCGCGCGCCAACCCGCAGCGCCTGTACCTGCCCGTCATCGTCGATCCCGAGTACCACTACGAGGCCATCAACGTCGAGGCGCAGCAGGGCAACCAGGCGTCGCTCCTGTGGTGGATGAAGCGGCTCATCGACATCCGCAAGCAGCACCCGGCATTCGGGCGCGGCGAGCTCGAGTTCCTCATGCCCGAGAATGCCCGCATCCTGGCCTTCGTGCGCGACGACGGCGAGGAGCGCCTGCTCATGGTCGCCAACCTGTCGCGCTTCACCCAGTACACCGAGCTCGACCTGGGCAAGTTCGCCGGCCAGACGCCCACCGAGGTGTTCGGGCGCTCGCAGTTCCCCGTCATCACCGAGCGGCCCTATCCGATCACGCTGGGGCCGCACTCGTTCTACTGGTTCTCGCTGGAGAAGCCGAGCGCCGACGCCGCGCGCGAGCTGCCCCGTCTGGTCGCCGCGTCGCAGTGGACCGACGCGCTCAAGCAGCGGACCACGCTGGCGCAGGCGCTGGCGCAGTACGCGGCGGCGCGCCGCTGGTTCCGCGGCAAGGCGCGCAAGCGCCGCGCGGCGCGGGTCACCGAGATCATCGAGGTGGCCGGGCGCACGCGCACCACCCATTTCGTGGTCCTCGAGGTCGACTACCAGGACGGCGATCCCGAGGAGTACCTGGTGCCGGTCGCCTTCGCCTCGGGCGAGCAGGCGACCAACCTGGAGCAGGGCTCGCCCCACGCGGTCATCGCCCACATCGACGTGGGCAAGACCTCACCCGTACGCGGCGTGCTCTACGACTCGCTCGCCACCGGCGAGGGCGCGGTCGCGGTCATGGAAGGCCTGCGCGCCGACGCGGTGTGGCGCGGCGAGCGTGGCCGCGTCGAGTGCCGCTCGGCGCCCGGGCTGCGCGAGTGCTTCGGTGACAGCGAGCTGGCGCCGCGCACGGTCAGGCTGGAGCAGTCCAACTCGACCGTGCCGTTCGGCGACAAGCTCATGCTCAAGGTGCTGCGCCAGCTCGAGCCGGGCGTCAACGCCGAGCTCGAGATCGGCGGCTTCCTGAGCGAGCGCGCGCCCGCCGGCCTGGTGCCGCGCATGCTCGGCTCGGTCACCTACGTGCGCCCGGATCTCGAGCCCACCACGGTGGCGCTGGCCCAGGCCTTCGTGCCCAACGAGGGCAACGCCTGGGATCTCTTCCTCAACCACGTCGACGACGTCTTCGATCAGGCGCTGCTCGACCGCGTCGAGGCGCCCGCGTCGCCGCCCGAGCACGTGCTCGACCGCGTCGGCATCGAGCCGCCCGCCGAGCTGATGGAGCGCGCCGGCACCCACATGCGCCAGGCGCGCATGCTCGGCCAGCGCACGGGCGAGATCCACGTGCTCCTGGCCTCGGGCATCGAGCCGGCCTTCCAGCCCGAGCCGTTCACGGCCATGTACCAGCAGTCGCTCTTCCAGGGCGCGCGCGCGCTGCTGGCGCGCACGTGCGAGATCCTGACCCGGCAGCGCTCGCGTCTGCCCGACGAGGTGCGTCCCGACGCCGAGGCGCTGCTGGGCGCGCACGCGCGCGTCGAGGCGCAGCTGCGCGAGGTGACCACGCGCCTCATCCAGGCGCTGCGCATCCGCGCCCACGGCGACCTGCACCTGGGCCAGGTGCTGTTCACCGGCGACGACTTCGTCATCATCGACTTCGAGGGCGAGCCGCTCAGGCCGCTGCGCGAGCGGCGCTACAAGCGCAACCCGCTGCGCGACGTCGCCGGCATGCTGCGCTCGTTCTCCTATGCCACCGAGTCGAGCCTGCGCGCCGGTCACCAGCGTCCCCAGGATCTCGAGCGGCTGACGCCGTGGGCGCGTCTGTGGACCAAGTGGGTGAGCGGCGCGTACGTGGGTGGCTACCTGGCCACGCCGGGCATCGAGCCGCTGCTGGCCCCGTCGCAGGCGGATCGCCGGCTCTTGCTCGACTTCTACCGGCTGGAGAAGTGCATCTACGAGATCAGCTACGAGCTGAACAACCGGCCCACCTGGCTGCCCATCCCCGTGCGCGGCCTGCTCGAGCTCATCGGCATCGAGCCGCCGCCGCCCATGCCCGTGATCGTGAAGCCATGAACCAGCCACGTGATCGCGGCGACGGCGTCGCCACGCTGCTCGGTGACGTCGATCTGCACCTGTTCAACGAGGGCAGCCACAGCCGGCTGTACGAGCGCATGGGCGCGCACGTGGGTCACTTCGCCGGCGCCGACGGCACCTACTTCGCCGTGTGGGCGCCCGAGGCGGCGGAGGTGGCGGTCACCGGCGACTGGGACGCCTGGCGGCCGGCGTGGCTCTCCCGGCGCGGTGGCTCGGGCATCTGGGAAGGCTTCGTCGCCGGGGCGGCGGCCGGGCACAAGTACATGTACGCGATCACCTCGCGTCACCGCGGCGAGGTGCTGAAGAAGGCCGATCCATTCGGCTTCCTGCACCAGGAGCCGCCCGGCACCGCGTCGGTGATCTGGGACGGTGCGCACCGCTGGGCCGACCAGGCGTGGATGAGCGGGCGCGCGCACGGGCTGGCGCCGGGCGCGCCGGTGTCGATCTACGAGTGCCACCTGGGCTCGTGGCGGCGCGTGCCCGGGGAGGGCGATCGCAAGCTGACCTACCGCGAGCTGGCGCCGCTCCTGGCCGACCATGTGACCCGCCTGGGCTTCACCCACGTCGAGCTGCTGCCGGTCATGGAGCATCCGTTCTACGGCTCGTGGGGCTACCAGGTGACGGGATTCTTCGCGTCCACGGCGCGCCACGGCGCGCCCGAGGATCTGATGTTCCTGGTCGACACGCTGCACCAGCGCGGCGTGGGTGTGATCCTCGACTGGGTGCCATCGCACTTTCCCACCGATGCGCACGGGCCGTACCGCTTCGACGGCAGCCATCTCTACGAGCACGCCGATCCGGTGCAGGGCATCCATCCGCACTGGACCAGCGCCATCTTCAACTACGGCCGCCACGAGGTGCGCAGCTTCCTGCTGTCGAGCGCGGCATTCTGGCTGGAGCGCTTTCACGCCGACGGCCTGCGCGTGGACGGCGTGGCCTCGATGCTGTACCTGGACTACGGGCGCAACGCGGGCGAGTGGACGCCCAACAAGTACGGCGGCAAGGAGAACCTCGAGGCGGTGGCCCTGCTGCAGGCGCTGAACGAATCGGTGCATCGCGAGTTCCCCGACGCCTGCACCATCGCCGAGGAGTCGACGGCGTGGCCGGGCGTGACCCGCGCCGTGCACCTGGGCGGCCTCGGCTTCGACTACAAGTGGGACCTGGGCTGGACGCACGACACGCTGCAGCACCTGGCCCGCGATCCGGTGCACCGCAGCTTCCACCACGGCGAGCTGACGTTCCGGCCGCTGTACGCCTGGAGTGAACGCTTCGTGCTGGCGCTCTCGCACGACGAATGCGTGCACGGCAAGGGCTCGCTGCTGGGCAAGATGCCCGGCGACGAGTGGCAGAAGCGCGCCAATCTGCGCCTGCTGCTGGCGTACGAATGGGCCACGCCGGCCAAGAAGCTGCTCTTCCAGGGCGGCGAGCTGGGCCAGTGGCGCGAGTGGAGCCACGACCGTAGCCTCGACTGGCATCTGCTCGACGATCCACGCCATTCGGGCATTGCCCTGCTCGTGGGCGAGCTGAACCGGCTGTACCGTGAGCTACCCGCGCTGCACCGCGGCGACTGCGAGGCGGGCGGCTTCTCGTGGATCGTGCCCTCGGATGCCACGCACAGCGTGATCGCGTTCGAGCGCCTGGTGCCGGGAGGCGCGGGCAAGCCGGTGGTCTTCGTCATGAACGGAACGGCGATGCCGCGGCACAACTACCGCCTGGGCGTGCCGCGCCCGGGGCTGTGGCGCGAGGCGCTCAACAGCGACGCCGGCGATTTCGGCGGCAGCGGCATGGGCAACCTGGGTGGCATCGAGGCCGCGCCGGTGGGTGCGCACGGCCGGCTGTTCTCGTTGAATCTGACCCTGCCTCCGCTCGGCGCGCTGGTGCTGGTGCCGGATTAACGCCGGGGCAGCGTGGCCGTGGCTCAGTGCACCTCGACCGTACGCTGCACGCGCACCACGTCAGAGGCATTCCACCCGCGCAGGTGCGCCTGCGACCAGGCGTGACGCCGGTACAGCAGCGTGACGGTGACGCGGATTGGCGCCGCGGAGCCGGCCGGCGCGGGCGCGAACGTGTGCGTGGTCGTGACGCTCGCGCCGGCGGGGATGCGGTTGTCGGCGGCGATGTCGACGGCCTCGAAGAAGGGCACGTAGCGCGTGCCGTCAGCGCCGGCCATGACCTTGCCGAAGGCCCACCCGGCGGCACCGGCCAGGGCGCGCTCGGGGAATGCCTGGTCGGGCGCCAGCGCTCCAGCCAGCGCCGCGTCGCCGATCAGCACGCGATCGCCGGCCAGCACCGCCGGGGCATCGGCGAGCACGAGGGTGTTGCCGACGATCGCGGTGACCGTGGTCTCGGCCACCGGCGCGGCGATGGCCAGGCCCTTCTCGGCGGGCGTGCGCGCCGGGTTGCCGAACCAGCCCGTGCCCGGATCGTCGGCGAAGCTGCCGGTCGCGCGCACGATGCGCACGGTCGCGCCTGGCGTCACATCGGCGGGCCAGCCCGTGGCGCGGGTCAGCGACGTGCCCAGCAGCGTCGCGTCGGCGCCGATGGTCACGCCCGCGCGCGCACCCGCCCACTCGGGCAGCGTCTGGCCGCCCACGGGTGCGAGCGGCGCGTCGCCCGCCTGCGCGCCGACCAGCAGGAACAGCGCGCGCGTCGGCGTGCCCGATGGGATCGCGTGGCCGGCGCCCACGTTGCCGAGGCGCACGTTCACGCTCAGCGCACCGTCTGCGCCCACGTGCGCGTCGATGCCGAGCTCGAGCGGATCGCGCAGGAGCGCCAGCTCCGGCTCGCCCGGTGGCGGCGACCAGCCGGGCTCGTCACCCAGGCGCGCCGCGAACAGGTGGCGCCGCAGCTCGCCGTACGCGCGCTCGAAGCCGATCACGCCCGCGGTCGAAGGTGGCAGGTTGTGCTCGTCGTTGACCGCGTTGCTCGCGGTCGACGCCGGCATGTGGCAGTGCTGGCACTCCACGCCGCGCGTGGCCCAGCTGGACGCACGCCACTCGTCGTAGGTGTCCTGGATGGGAAAACCGTCGGGCCACTTGTCGCGATCGACGAGTGGTCGGTCCTGCGCGCGCAAGCCCGGCTCGGACCACTGGTGGCACGCCGAGCACAGCTCGGAGCGGCGAAACTGCGGCTGGTAGGTCGAGCCCATGAAGAACGCCACCGCGTCGGAGTAGGGCCCGAACGTGGTCTCCGGCTCGGAGAAACCGCCTTCGCTCGGCGGCGCCGCCGGGCGTTGGAGCGTCACCGCGCCCAGCACGCCCGGGCGCTGGTTGACCTGCACGCGCTGGATCTTGTGGCAGAAGTCGCACGACACGCCCGCGTCGTACGCGACGCCCGTGGCCAGGTTCAGGTCGGTCGTGCCTGCCATGCTCGCGACCATGACCGGCGCGTGGCAGCCGGCGCACACCGAGGCGTCGCTCGGTTGCGCCGCCGCGGCAGCCTCGGGATCGTCGCAGGCAGGCTGGCCGGCGCCGCCGCAGCGGCCCGGGTTGAGATCCGGGAGCACGCCCGGGCCGAGGTAGCACTTCATCTGCGCCGTCGCCGCGCCGGGCGTGCGCCCGCGCTGCCAGCGGCCGCCCTGGGCCACGCAGCTGGCCGGGTTGCTGAAGCCGCTCGCGCTGCCGTTGTACAGATCGGCGAGCATGGGGTCGGAGGCGGAGTGTGCGTGTGCCGAGGTCTGCCAGTCGGCGGTCTGCTTCTTGTGGCAGTGCAGGCAGTGCGGCGTGGTGTTGCTCGCGTCGGGCGACTTGAACGCGTAGCCCGGGTTGTCGACGAGGTCGACGCGCGTGAGCTCGATCTCCTGCAGCAGGCCGGGATCGCGCACGCGCAGGCCCCGGTTCCAGTAACCTTCGCGGCCCGCCGCCAGGGCGCGCTCGTGCAGGACCACGGCCGGCTCGCCGACGCTGAGGGCGAACGAACCGTCGAGCGCGGTGAGGGTCTGCTCGGGTCGTCCGGCGAAGCGAACGATCGCGTCCGCGACGGGCGCGCCGGCGGAGGTGACCCGTCCGTGCAGGACGCCCACGAACGAGTCGATCGCGTCGGGCCCGGGCGCGGCGGCGA
>OBEQ011109325.1_pt1 | contig 14892 bp, 12 predicted proteins | sample 1670901 | NCBI WGS metagenome assembly OBEQ01 (sample SAMEA104232315, study PRJEB22302) | groundwater metagenome | biome: forest; feature: aquifer; material: groundwater | place: USA | collected 2011-08-07 | depth 5.4 m | reverse complement strand
GGGCTCGCCGCGTTCTGGTTCGCGCGCACGAAGAACGTCTGCGCGAACCACCTGCTCGCCGTGCGCAAGGACGGGCGCTCGCCGGAATGCCGCCGTCTCGAAATCCTGCCGATCGAATGCGGCGTCCGCGCCTATCCCGCCTGCTCCGGGTCACCGTCCCGGGACCCAAGGTCGCGAAGAAAAGGGGCAACCAGCCGGCCGAACGGTCCAGGTCAAGTCGCGATAGGCTGCGAGATCTCGCCGCGTTCGCGGTGTTACGCAGATCAGCCTATCCAGTGGCCGAATTCAAGTTAGCTGGACAGGCGGACCGTTGGCGACGGGGTTCGAAGAGTAGAATCGTCGCGATGGTGGTTGACAGGAAGACGAGGGGTCGGTTGGGATGCCAGAGCTCGCGCGATTCTTCGGGAGCCTGCGGCGCCGCACCATCGGCCGCACTTCCATGCGTACTACCAGGACGACGTCGGTATCTTCGCGATCGACACGATTGAGGCTATCGGAGGCAGCCTTCCGCAAAGGCAGCGGCGGCTCGTGGAGGCATGGGCGGAGATTCATCACGCTGAGCTGCTTGCCGCTTGGGAACGCCTGCAACAAGGCCGGGCGCCGGCCAAGATTGAACCGCTCCGGTAGGAGGTAGGGCGGGTGGTACATCCGGTCTACAAGGTCACAGCCTTCGAGATTGTCGGGCCGTACCGCATCCGCGTCGAGTTCGCAGACGGGCTGGTCCGCACGATTGATTTCCGTCCCGTGCTGGAAGGCGAGCTGTACGGTCCGTTGCGTGATCTCAACCAGTTCAACTCGGTCTCACTCGACCGTGAGGCTCACACCCTGGCTTGGCCGAACGGTGCAGACTTCGATCCGGCGACACTGCACGACTGGCCCGACCACGAGGCCGCTATGGTCGCTTTGGCGAGGCGTTGGGCATCCGGCGGCGCGCGCGACGAGAAGGCCAGCTAACATCGCAGTTGAGCGGACCGCTCGCTCGCATTCGCTCGCCGCGGCCGCTCACCGCGAGCGTTCGGCACATCGGCGACCAGTTTCAACGGTCGCAGCGTTCGTATATCCTGTTCCCAGCGTAGCGCCATCAGGGAGGCATCGATGTCAGGGGGTAGCGCGAAGCAGAAGGTCCTGGAAGCGATCGAAAAGCTGCCAGCGGATGCGACGCTGGAGGACGCCATCGAGCGGTTGGTGCTCTTGGCCAAGATCGAGCGGGGCCTGGCCGAACTCGACGCTGGGCAAGGAATCGACCACGGCGAGGCAAAGCGCAGACTTCTCCGGTGACCCGGGTCACCTGGGCACCGCAGGCCATTGAGGACGTTGAGGCTATACGGGCCTACGTGGCGCGCGACTCAGTGCCCTACGCTGACCTTCTCGTTGAACGCCTCGTGTCCGCAGTGACACGGCTTGAGAGCCACCCGCTATCTGGGCGGGTGGTGCCGGAGGTTGGTGACGAGTCTCTCCGCGAGGTCATCCACCGCAACTACCGCATCGTGTACCGCGTCAGGTCTGACGCCGTCGAGATCGTTACCGTGTTTCACGGAGTGCACTTGTTTCGACTCGATTGAGACCGTGGCCACCGAGCGTCGAACTTCAGGCTTCAGCGGATCGGGGCTCGCGGTGCTCGCTCCGGCCGCTGAGCCTGCGCGTTCGACGAACAAGGCCACGTCTCGGGTATGAGAAAAGAATACGACTTCTCCCAAGGCGTTCGGCGCCGAGCCCGAGTGCGCCCTCCTGGGCAACAGGGCGCCGCGTCCGGCACGGCGACGTACCGCCAGTCCGACCCAGTCGACGACGAGCTGACACCCGCACAAATCCAAGAGCTGCGGCGCCGAATGGCGGATCTCGATGACGTCACTCGATACCTGCTCGTCTCAGAGATGGGGCCACGATTCGCGCTGTACTACAACGTGTCTGACGATGTCTACGTGATGAACGACCCGCTGCGTGCGACGTTGTTCAAACGACGCAAGGCCGCCCTCGCGGTGAAGGCCCTGCTGCGAGAGTCGATCCGCATCCTCCGCTGCAAGAGCAAGCGGGTCAACGGCGTTCGGGTGCCCATGCTGGGTGCCCCGCGACCTGGTAGGGCGACCGTACAGCGTTCGTCGTCGAACCAGCGTCTCCAGCCGACGGCCGGCGCGAAGCGCCGAGCTCAACGACGTAGGCGCAGCGCCGGCCGCGGCTGAGACGCGGCGTTAGCGTGCACGGGGGCCCGCTGAGATGCCGTTGTCCCGAGTCGCTGGTCGATACTTTGAGGTGTGGATTATCCCAGGATTCATGGGACTCACACCACGCATTGGACAACCAGAGGTTCTGCCGGTTCGTGAAGGCCATAGCCAGGTACAATCGCCGCAAGCCGCCCGCGCCGGGGAAGGTCAGGGCACGCATCATACGACGCTGGCGGGGACGTCGGGCTGCAGCCGAGCTCCGTAGGACAGCAGACCACTTTGTGGAGCTATATACGGCTTTGTTGGCCTACGAAAACACCCGCGGATTTCCGGACCCGTTGATCGAACGCACCGACATCTTACGTTACTACCTTGCCCTCAGCGTGAGATCTGGACGCGACGACGGACACGTAAACCGCATGATGGCCGATGTCTGGGGACCGGACTGGCAGGCAAAATTGGACAGAGCGCGCGGCGTGGCGCGCTACCCACGCAGTCGACCGGACCGCTGGCTCGCGTTCGCTCGCCGCGGCCAGTCACCGCGAGCGTGATGCGCACTGAAGGTCGGCTTCCGCCGTAGCCAAGGCGACACCGAAGCCGGAGTGAGGCCGAGGCTCATCATGAAGTGTCCGCGATGCCAACACGAGAACGAGGCCGGGGCGAAGTTCTGCGAGGAGTGCGCCGCGCTCCTGGCTCGGACGTGCGGGAACTGCGGCCGTCAGCTCTCCCCGATGGCCAAGTTTTGCCCCGAGTGCGCCCACCCGACTGGATTGGCACCTACAGCCCCGACGGCCCCACGCTTCGCCTCCCCCGAGAGTTACACGCCAAAGCACCTCGCCGAGCGGATCCTTACGTCGAAGGGCGCGGTGGAGGGCGAGCGCAAGCAGGTCACCGTGCTCTTCGCCGACATGAAGGGCTCGATGGAGCTGCTGGCCGACCGCGATCCGGAGGACGCCCGGAGGATCCTGGACCCTGTGCTCGTGCAGATGATGGAGGCCGTCCATCGCTACGAAGGCACCGTGAACCAGGTGTTGGGCGACGGGATCATGGCGCTGTTCGGCGCCCCGATCGCTCACGAAGACCACGCCGTACGCGGGTGTTATGCCGCCCTGCGAATGCAAGAAGTAGTCAAGCGGTACGCCGAGGAGCTCCACCGGACAGCCGGAGTGCCGATCCAGATCCGGATCGGCCTCAACTCGGGGGAGGTCGTGGTTCGCTCCATCGGCAACGACCTCCACGTCGACTATACCGCCGTAGGGCAGACGACCATCTCGCGGCCCGGATGGAGCAGATGGCGATGCCGGGGTCCATCCTGATCACACCGGAGACCCTGTCACTGGCCGAGGGCTACGTGGTCGTGAACGGGCTCGGGCCCCGTTCGGTCAAGGGCCTGCCGGGCCCAATCGAGGTATACGAGCTGATCGGGGCGGGCGCCGCGCGGTCGCGACTGCAGGCGGCCGCTGCTCGCGGTCTGACGAAGTTCGTGGGGCGCGCGGCGGAAGTCCGACTGCTCGGGGAGGCGCTGGCTCGAGCCGGCGCGGGGCGCGGCCAGGTGGTCGCGGTCGTCGGTGAGCCCGGCGTCGGGAAATCGCGGCTCTACTGGGAATTCACCCACTCCCATCGCACGCAGGGCTGGCTCGTCCTGGAGAGCAGCTCCGTGTCCTACGGGAGGACGTTGGCGTACCTGCCGATCGTCGAGCTGCTCCGCGGCTATTTTCAGCTCGAGGTGCGCGACGACGCCCGCAAGGTCCGCGAGAAGGTCACCGGCAAGATCCTGTCGCTGGACCGTCAGCTCGAGCCGTGGCTGACCGCGTTCCTCTGGCTGCTCGATGTCGCCGGCGATGATCCGCAGTGGGAGGCGCTCGACCCGCCGCAACGACGGCACCGGACCCTGGAGGGAATCCGGCGGCTGCTCCTCCGGGAGAGCCAGGTGCAACCGGTCGTGCTCCTGTTCGAAGACCTGCACTGGATCGACGGGGAGACCCAGGCCCTGCTGAATGGGCTGGTGGAGAGCCTGCCCACCGCGCGGCTGCTGCTCCTGGTGAACTACCGGCCCGAGTACCAGCATGGCTGGGCCGGCAAGAGCGAGTACCACCAGCTCCGGATCGAACCGCTCCCGCCGGAGAGCGCCGAAGAGTTGCTCGACGGTCTCCTGGGGACGGATCGGTCGCTCGAGCCGGTCAAGCGGCTCCTCATCGACCGGACCGAGGGGAACCCGTTCTTCCTCGAGGAGAGCGTGCAGACACTGGTCGAGACCGGCGCGCTCGTGGGGGAGCGGGGCGCGTACCGTCTGGCCAAGGCCTCGGATCACTTCCAGATTCCGGGCACCGCGAAGGCTATCCTGGCCGCCCGTATCGATCGCCTGACGCCCGAGGACAAACAGGTGCTCCAGACGGCCGCGGTGATCGGCAAGGACGTGCCCTTCGTGCTGCTTCAGGCCATCGCCGAGTCGAGCGAGGAGGGGCTGCGGGGCAGCGTGGGCCGGCTTCAGGCCGCCGAGTTCCTCTACGAGTCGCGGCTCTTCCCGGACCTCGAGTACACGTTCAAGCATGCCCTCACCCACGAGGTCACCTACGCGGGGTTGCTCCAGGAACGGCGAAGAGCGATTCACGGCCGGGTCGTCGAGGCGATCGAGAGGCAGTTTGCGGAACGTGTCGGCGACTACGTCGAGCACCTGGCCCACCACGCCTTTCACGCCGGCCTCTGGGGCGAGGCGGCAAGGTACCTCCGGCAAGCGGCCGCCCGCACCGCCGCCCGCTGGTCGCTGCGGGAGGCCGTGGCCCACCTCGAGCAGGCCCTGGTGGCGCTCGACCATTTGCCCAAGAGCCGCGAGACCATGGAGCAGGGGGTCGACGTGCGCCTCGAGCTGCGCAACGTGCTCCTCCCGCTCGGCGAACACCATCGAATCCTCGATCATCTGCAGGTCGGCGAGCGTCACGCCACCGCGCTGAACGATCGCCGCCGCCTCGGCTGGACCGCGGCCTACACGACCCCGCATTCCTGGTTCCTCGGCGACTACGAGGCCGCAGTTTCCGCCGGAAAGCGGGCCCTCGCGATTGCCGATACCCTCCCCGACTTTCCGCTCCAGGTCATGACCAACTTCTTCCTGAGCATGGCCTACCTTGTTCTGGGGAACTATCGACAGGCCGTCGTTGGCTTCCGGAGGAACATCGATCTCCTCCAGGGCGACCTCCTCCACGAGCGATTCGGGGAGCCTGGCCTCCCGTCGGTCTTCTCGCGAGCCTTCCTCGCCTGGTGTCTGGCCGAGCTCGGGGAGTTCGACGAGGCCGGGCCTCCGGCAGAGGAAGCCCTGCGAATCGCCGCGACGGGTGATCAGCCCTTCACGCTGATGCACGCCTTGCTGGGCGCGGGCGTGCTGGCCCTCCGGCGGGGTGATCTCGACAAGGCGATTCCGGCGCTGGAGCGAGGCCTCGCGCTCTGTGACCGGTGGGATCTGCGCCTCTGGTCGTTCGAGAACGCCGCGTTCCTCGGCAGCGCCTACGCCCTGTGCGGGCGCCTCTCCGAGGCCTTCCCCCTCTTCGAGCGCGCCGTCGGCGAGATGCCGCTGAAGCAGCTGGACCACGCGCTCGTGGTCGGGCAACTCGCCGAGGCTCTCCTCCTCGCGAGCCGCTTCGAGGAGGCGAGCCGGTACGCCTCACAGGCGCTGGACCTGGCCCAGCGGTCACGCGAACGGGGGAACGAGGCCTATGCCTGGCGCCTCCTAGCGGAGGTCCAATCACGGGGGGACGCGCCCGACCTCGAGGCGGCAGCGGCTCACTATCGGGACGCCATGACCCTCGCCGTCGAGCTCGGCATGAGTCCCCTCGTCGCCCACTGCCACCTCGGTCTCGGCAAGCTGCATCGGCGCACGGGCAGGCATGACCAAGCGCACGAGCACCTGACCACCGCGACGACGATGTACCGCGCGATGGACATGCGGTTCTGGCTGGAGCAGGCGGATGCGGAGATGAGGGGGCTAGCCTGAGGCGCACGCATCATCACTGGGGCCGCACGGCGACGGAGTTGACCTTGGGCGGGCAACGCATCCAGGTGGCGCGGCCGCGGGTGCGAAGCACGGCGGGGCAGGAAGCGGTATTGCCGTCGGTGGCGGCGTGGCAGGACCGGGATCCGCTGACGGCGCGGGTCCTCGAGCAGATTCTCCTGGGGGTCTCGACCCGCGGGTATGCCGGCAGCCTGGAGGCGGGGCCCGGGGGGGCGCTGAGCCGGGGGACGAGCAAGAGTGCCGTGAGCCGCACGCTGCGGGGACGCATGACGGGGGCGCTCACCGTGCAGCTGGCGCAGCGGCTGGACGGGCTCGAGCTGCTCGCGCTGTTCCTCGACGGCATGGTGGTGGCCGGCCAGACGGTGATCGTCGGGCTCGGCCTCACTCGCGACGGGGAGAAGAAGCCGCTGGGGCTGCGCCTGGGGTCGACGGAGAATGCCGTCGTGGGCACGGAGCTCCTGCAAGATCTCCTCGGACGCGGGCTGAGTATCGCCGAGCGCGTGCTCTGCGTGATCGATGGCGGGAAGGGGCTGCGCAAGGCGGTGCCGGACGTGCTCGGCACCGCGGCGGTGATCCAGCGTAGCCAGCTGCACAAAGCTCGTAACCTGCTGGCCGGCGTCCCCAAGGCCCGGCAAGCCTATGTCCGGGCAATGCTGCGGCGAGCCTACCGCGCGGGCAGCGCCGACGCGGCGCGCCGCCAGCTCAAGGCCCTCGCCACCTGGCTCGAGGCCAATGGGCACGTAGACGCCGCGGCGAGCCTGCGCGAGGGCCTGGAGGAAACCCTCACGGTGCTGCAGCTGGGGCTGCCGCCACGGCTGCGCCGGTTCTTTGCGACCACCAACGGCATCGAGAACCTGATCGGGACCGTCCGCCACGTCACCCGCAACATCAAACGCTGGCGTGACGGCACGATGATCCGGCGCTGGGTGGGGCTGGCGCTCGGGCAGGCCGCGACGCGCTTCCGCCGGATCAAAGGCCATCGCGAGCTCGCCACGCTGGTGACGGCGCTGCGCAAGGCCGAGGCGTCGGAGGTCGCCGCCTGAGCCCGAGCCCCATTCCGAGCCGATCCGCTGTGACGGCGAGGGCCAAGGAAGGCTCAGGAGCGAGGTCTTCGCCGCTCGCGCTGCTCGATCGGTGAATCGAGCTACAATGTGGAGCCGCCGCGCTCAGCCAAGTTCAACAGCCGGCGGGACAACCCCGGATTCTGCGCGAGTCCGGGTTTATCGAGGTGGAAGTCACCAGGCGTAGTGGAGACGGCGGTATCGACGGCTATGGAACGATCAGACTCGGCGGCCTAATCAGCTTCAATGTGCTCTTCCAGAGTAAGCGCTACAAGGGCAATATCGGTCCGGATACAGTCCGGGACTTTCGTGGTGCAATGGTCGGCCGGGCCGACAAAGGCGTGATAGTCAGCACGGGAGGTTTCACCCTTGAGGCGAGGCGAGCGGCAACCAGAGATGGCGCCCCGCCGATTGACCTCATTGACGGTCGGCTTCTCGCTGAGAAGCTGAAGGAGCTCAAGCTCGGCGTACGAACTAATCTTGTCGAGCACGTCAAGCTCGTCGAGGATTGGTTCCGTTCGATCTGAAGCGAGTTCGTCGTGTGCCGCCGAGCATCGCGGTGCAGCAGACCGGGGGCTCGCGATCCTCCCCCCTCGGCCGCAGACTGCGGGCGTTCGGCGTACAGCCATGACAGACATTGATCCGAACCTGCTCTTTTTCGGAAACTGGGTCGACGCCTCCTCCCGGATCGAGGACGCTGACATGGCTGGAAGGCCACGTTGACCTGGACATCGAGTTCGTCCCGCTCTTCGCCGAGACACTGCCCCCGATCCTCTACATGTCTGTCGTCATCGCGGCTGCCTCGGTGCTAGAGCAGGAACTACGCGGCGTTTCTCAGGCGCTTCGGGAGACGTTGAAACTTCCCTTGTCATTCAACGATATTGCGGGCTCGCTGATTGAGCGCTTCCGGAAGTACGCCATCGAGCTGGCCGGATTGCCGGTGGATCTTCAAGAATCCGACTGGCAGGACATCGTTGCGGTCTATGAGACTCGGAACTGCTTGGTGCACACTGGCGGCGACCTCCGCCCGTTCGCGAAGGCAGACGTGATCCGGGCCTTCGCGAAGCGGCGGCAACTGAGCATGTGCCGAGACGAGAGGGTCGAGCTCGACGATGCAACCGCGAAGACTATTGCGCGTGTCATCTACGCGTTCCTCGAAGCGGTGTATGACGCGGCTCTCGTGAAGTTTCCAGGCCACTACGGGCGGCGAAGGCGGTAGCGTGAACCCAGGAGCGACGCCGAACCGCACAGTGCAGCGGCCCGGGGGCTCGCGCTGCTTGCCTCCCGGCCGCTGACCGTGAACGTTAGCCCGCTGTGGCGGCGAGTTGAATGGACCGCCGAACAGAGAGCGTGTCGGTGGTAATCTGCCGGCGTGGTCTACGAATGGGACCCGGCGAAGGCAGCGGCGAACCTCAACAAGCACCGTGTCTCGTTCGAGGAGGCTGCATCCGTGTTTCTTGACCCGGCGGCGCTCACGTTCCTGGATCCCGACCACTCCGACGAAGAGGAACGTGAGATCACAATCGGCCGTTCTGCGAGACGGCGGGTGCTGTTCGTCGCGCACTCCGAGCGGGACGACCGTATCAGGATCATCAGTGCGCGCAGGGCAACGCGCCGGGAGCGACGACAGTATGAAGAAGGAATCGGCGAAGCGACGCGGTGACGACCTCCGTCCCGAGTACGACCTCGCACGCTTGAAGGGCGGCGTGAGGGGGAAGTACTACCAGCGGGCCACGGCAGGAACCAACCTAGTGCTCCTCGAGCCTGACGTGGCCCAGGCGTTTCCAGACAGCACCTCGGTGAACCGAGCGCTCCGGCTACTCCGCGACGTCGCCAGGAGCAGTTCAGGCCGTCCTCGCAAGCGTCCCGCTGGTAGGTCACAGTAAAGCTACCAGCTCGCAGATGGGATCTCCACGACGGGCTAACCCGCCGATCGAGCGGACGCCCTTGAAGGGCGCCGCTCACGGCCGGAGCGGTCCGGCAGCGCAGCCGGCTCACCGAGGTCTGAGGTCTGTTGGCGCCGGCCGCTCAGCCGCAGGGCGTTAGAGGCGCCTGACCTGATCGGCGGCGGTATACTCGTGGCATGAACCCGGACTTGCTGGCCTGAGACTCAGCCCGAGCGATCGCCTGCAGCTGATCGAGGCGCTGTGGGATACGCTCTCGGAAGAGGACCTCCCGGTCACGCCCGAGGAACGTGCCCTTCTTGACGCGCGGCTGGCCGATCTCGAGGGGAATCCCGGGGATCAGAGCCCCTGGTCGGAAGTTAAAGCCCGTCTCAAGCATCGGCCTGGTTGACGGTATCTGTCCTGCTCCGTCGAGCGGCAGAGCTCGACTTGGTGGCGATCGAGGACTGGTATGCCAGTCAGCGCCAGGGCCTCGGTGGTGAGTTTCGGGAAGCGGTGGACGACGTCATCGCGCGCATCGCGGACAACCCGCTGGCGTACCCGGAGCGGTACCCGAGGAACCCGCCGCGCCCTTCTACGACGATTTCCCTACGTACTCTGGTACCGGCCGTTCGAGAACTTCGTGGTTGTCCTCGCGTGCGTTCACGGCAAGCGCGATCCCGGAGAGATCCGCGCTCGGCTCCGTGGAAGCGCCTAACTGCAGCTTGCGGCGGCCGGCACCTCGCGTTGCTCGGTGCCGCTGAACCTGAGCGTCGGGCGGTCAGCAGGCGGAGGGGCGTCGCGTGCTGATCTACAACAACCACGGCAAGCTGATTCCTGCGTCGCAGAGCGTGAATCAAGGGCTCATCGAGCCGATCGTCGGCCGCTGACAGGCGGCCAGTGGAACGATTCGGCCGGCTCCGCGAGGTCCCCGCGAATCGTCCCGAAGCCCCAGCGTCCCGCCGCGCCGTGACACCTTCGAGAGGGAGCCCCTTTCAATCTGGGCGCCCCGCCTCGTAGCGCCGGCCCGCCGGTCCTGCCGTACAATACGCGCGAGGTCGCACGCACCGGGAGCGGACATGAAGATCGACCGGCAACGGCTCGAGCGCAGCATCGCGGATCTCGGGCGCATCGGCGAGACCAAGAACGGCGGGCTCACGCGGCTGGCCCTCAGCGACGACGACCGGCGCGCGCGGGACCTGATGGTGGAGTGGATGCGGGCGGCGGGGCTCCGAGTCACCGTCGACCGCATGGGCAACATCTTCGGCGAGCGCGCGGGCGCGGAGCCCCTCCCGCCGGTGATGATGGGCTCGCACGTGGACTCCGTCCCGACCGGGGGCAAGTACGACGGGCAGCTCGGCGTGCTCTGCGCGCTGGAGGCGATCCGCTCGCTGAACGACCACGGCGTCCGCACGCGGCACCCCGTCACCCTCGTGATCTTCACCAACGAGGAGGGCGCCCGCTTCCAGCCCGCGATGATCGCCAGCGGGGTCATGGCGGGGAAGATCGCGCTCGAGGACGCCTACAACGCCCGCGACCGGGACGGGATCCGTCTCCTCGACGAGCTCGAGCGCATCGGCTACCTCGGCCCGGAGCCCTGCGCGCCCCGGCCCCTGCGCGCCTACCTCGAGCTCCACATCGAGCAAGGACCGTTCCTCGAGGAAGAGGGGCGCTCGGTGGGCGTCGTGGAAGGCATCGTCGCCATCGCCTGGTCGCGGGTCACGATCCACGGCACGCAGGACCACGCGGGGCCGACGCCCATGCGCACGCGCCACGACGCCCTGGTGGCCGCGGCCGAGATCGTCCTCGGCGTCCGCCGCATGGCCCGGGACATCGTCGGCGGCGACATGGTCGCCACGGTGGGCCACCTCGCGGTCTCCCCCAACATCACGAACGCGATCCCGGGCCGGGTCACCCTCTCGATCGACGTCCGCGACCCGCTCGACGCGACCCTGGACCGCGCCCTTCTCATGATCGAGCGGGTGGTCGAGGACGCCTGCACGCGCGAGGGCGTGCGCGGCGAGGTCGAGCATTACTGGCGGGTCCCCTGCACGCCGTTCGACGCCGCGGTGGTCGACACGATCGAGCGGGCCGCCCGGGCGTGCGGGGCCCGGCACCGGCGGATCCGCTCGGGGGCGGGTCACGACGCGCAGTACATGGCCACCCTCGGCCCGACGGGCATGATCTTCGTCCCCTCCCGCGGCGGGCGGAGCCACTGCGAGGAGGAGTTCACGCCGATCGACGACATCGAGGACGGCGCGAACACGTTATTTCTTGCCGCTCTCGAGCTCGCCCGTAGAAAATAGGCTCGCATGGCCCACGCGGAGCGCCTGAAAACTCAGCCCAGGGAGACTGATCAGAGCGACTCGGCGGTGGCGCCGCCGTGGCTGACCATCCTCCACAACTGCGACTGCCACACCTTCGCCGAGGTGGTGAAGCAGCTCATGAAGGCGATCGCGTGCTCGGAGGAAGGGGGCTGGAAGATCGCCTGGCAGGTGCACAACACCGGCAAGGCCGTGGTCAAGGTCGCCCCCGAGGGGGAGTGCGTCCGCGTCGGCAACATCCTCGCTTCCGCGGGTCTCGTCGTCACGGTCGTCCAGTCCTAGACTAGCCCAATCGGAGGTGGTCTCGACGGCCCTCTCCGACACCTCCCCCAGAACCGAGGGGCGCCGGCGGAGTCGGCGCTCGAACACGTTGCATCACCCCGCTCTGGCAGGCCAGCCTGGCATTTTGAGGGCGAATCTGCATGCCAGACCGGGCCCGGGGACTGGGTTTGCCGGCTGACTTTCTTTATTTTCCATCTACTTCCGAGTGCGGCACTCTCTTTGCTATTCTCCCCGTCCAGCGGTGCACACGTTGGTGCGGAGGAGGCGGACAGTGAGACGAGTGATCAGCACGATGCGCACGCTGTGGAGGCAGGACCTGAGCCTGAGAGAGTCGCTGACGCGGTCCGACAACCTCTTCTGGGCGGCGGTGGCCCTCATCGTGCCGTTCGGGTGGGTCTTCCTGCTGTTCCGGCTCGAGCCGGTGCGGGTGCGTATGCGGGCGCTGCGTAACTGGTAGAGCGCGAATCGGGCCGCTCCGCCTGGCGCGCCTCCCCACCGGGAGCGGCCAACGTGGAGCGGCCCATAAGTTTCTAGAGCACCGGCCCGATCATCCAGGGCGCGAACTCTTCCTCCCCGACCCCGCTCAGCTCGCTCTTGCTCTTCTTCCCGGACGCGACCGCGATCACCTCCTCGAAGATCTGCCGCCCGACCGTCTCGAGCGGCGTGCCCTCCAGGATGACGCCGCAGTTGATGTCCATGTCGTCGGCCATGTGTCGGTACATGATCGAGTTGGTCGCGAGCTTGATCGAGGGCACGGGCTTGCAGCCGAAGACAGAGCCGCGGCCGGTGGTGAAGCAGATGATGTTGGCGCCGCCGGCGACCAGCCCGGTGATCGACACCGGGTCGTGCCCGGGCGTGTCCATGAAGACGAAGCCCCGGGTGGTGATCGGCTCGCCGTAGCAGAAGACGTCCATCAGCGGCGTGGTGCCGCCCTTGGTCACGCCGCCGAGCGACTTCTCGTACACCGTCGTGAGCCCGCCGGCCTTGTTGCCGGGCGCGGGGTTGTTGTCCATTTCGCCGCCGCGCGCGGCCAGGTGCTGGAGCCACCACTCGAACCGGTCCAGGAGCTTCTTGGCCACGCCCTCGTTGACGGCGCCGCGGATCAGGAGCTGCTCGGCCCCGTAGATCTCCGTCGTCTCCGCGAGGACGCCGGTGCCGCCGTATCGGACCAGCTCGTCGACGGCCCAGCCGAGCGCCGGGTTGGCGGTGATGCCTGAGTTGCCGTCGGAGCCGCCGCAGTTGGTGGCGAGGAGCAGCTCGGACACCGGCTGCTTTGTCCGCCGGGCCTCGTTGGCCTGGGGCAGGACGCGGGCGATCGCCTGGACCGCCGCGTCGACCGTCTTCCGGACGCCGCCCGACTCCTGGATCGTGATGACCGTCGGCTTGTCCGCGGTGCCGTTCACGGTCATCCGCTGCTTGTCGACCATCACCGCCGCCTGGTTGACCTCGCAGCCGAGGCCGATCACCAGGTAGGCGGCGACGTTCGGGTGCCGGGCGTAGCCGGCGAGCACGCGCTGGAGCGCCCAGTGGTCCTCGCTGTTCAGCACCTGGCCGCAGCCCGACTTGTGCGTGACGGCGATGACGCCGTCGACGTTCGGGTAGTACGTGGAGACGTCGCGGAACTTCTCGCGCACGAACTGGCTCACGCTGGCCGAGCAGTTGACCGTGGAGATGACGGCGACGTAGTTCCGGGTGCCCACCTTGCCGTCCGCCCGCTGGTAGCCCTCGAAGTACCGCATCTTCTCGGGCGGGTAGTAGTCGACCGGCTTGACGTCTACTCCGACCTCGTAGCTCTGCTTGAGCTCGCCCACGGCGAGGTTGTGGACGTGCACGTGGTCGCCCACCGCGATGTCCTGGGTGGCGAAGCCGATGATCTGCCCGTAGCGACGCACCGGCGCGCCGCTCTTCGCCGGGCGGCGGGCGATCTTGTGGCCGGCCCGGATGTCCTGGCGGACCTCGACCCGCGTGCCGCCGTCCTCGATGATCGTCCCCGCCGGGATGTTGGCCTTGGCGATCATCACGTCGTCGGCGGGGTTCAGGAGGATCGCCTTCTCAGCCAGCGCAAACGTTGCCATGTGTATCCCCTCGTGGCTCGATTGTCGTTCGGCCCGCAACCCGGAAGCGTATCACAGCCCCGACTTGATCGTGAGCACGGGCGGCGGCTCCGTCTCGAGCTGGATCGTGGTGTGGTCGACTCCGAAGCGCGCGTGGAGGAGCGCGTGCAGCCGCTCGAGCAGGCGCTCGCCCCCGGCCAGGTCGCCGACCACCACGTGGGCGCTCATGGCCTCGCGGCCCGACGTGAGCGTCCACACGTGCAGGTCGTGCACGCGCCGCACGCCCGGCGTCTCCTCGATGGCCCGCTCGATCTCGCCGAGCTCGAGGTGGGCGGGCGTGCCCTCGAGCAGCACGTTCACGGCCTGGCGCAGGAGCCCCCAGGTGCGCGGCACGATGAAGACGCCGATGGCGGCGCTCACCAGCGGGTCGGCGGCCAGCCAGCCGGTCAGCAGGACGACGACGCCGGCCACGATGACGCCCAGCGACGCCAGCGCGTCGCTCAGGACCTCCAGGTAGGCCGCGCGCACGTTCAGGCTGGCCCGGGCGCCGTGGTGGAGCAGCCACGCGCCGGCCAGGTTCGCGGCGAAGCCGAGGACGGCGACGACGAGCATCGGGCCGGCCAGGATCTCGTGCGGCGTCAGGATCCGCTGCCAGGCCTCGAACAGGATCGCCCCGGCGACGACGAGCAGGACGAGCGCGTTGACGAGGGCGGCCAGGATCTCGACCCGGTAGTATCCGTACGTCTTCTCGGGCGTGGGCGGGCGCGCGGCGATCCAGATGGCGAAGAGGGCGAGGGCCAGGCCGCCGACGTCGGTCAGCATGTGGGCGGCGTCGGCGAGGAGGGCGAGGCTTCCGGTCCAGAGCCCGCCGGCGATCTCCACCACCAGCAGGCTGCCCGTCAGGACGAGCGTGCCGATGAGCACGCCGCGCGAGCGCGCGGCCGCCGTCTCGCGGTGATCGTGGCTCACGGAAGCGATCGTAACAGCTTGGCGAAGGGGCCGTCCAGGCGCTACGCTCGGTCGGCAAGCCCGACATGCACCAGGCCCGCATTATTCACGAACGGTCGTCGCGTGTGGCGGGGGGGTCCTGTCGCAAGGCGCCGCCCCCGCGGGTCCGGCTCCG
>OBEQ011588920.1_pt1 | contig 14893 bp, 15 predicted proteins | sample 1670901 | NCBI WGS metagenome assembly OBEQ01 (sample SAMEA104232315, study PRJEB22302) | groundwater metagenome | biome: forest; feature: aquifer; material: groundwater | place: USA | collected 2011-08-07 | depth 5.4 m | reverse complement strand
CTCATGCAAAAGAGTACCTCTACGATTGACGGGAAAGTGCAGGCCACTCTTGAACCAAATCCCGAAGAGTTTGCGGGATGGATAAGAACAAAATTTGGCTATGTGGTGGGGAAAGGAGAAGCATTTGAAAATATGAGGAAGAAATCCATCGGGGAATTCGCCCGCCCCAGAGTTTGACCTTAGAGAGGGAAGGATTATCGAAGCCGATAATCCTTCCCACCCCACATTACCTTTTCAATTCTTTTCATAATCAATGGGGTTATGGGAAGGAACGGAGAAGATGTTTTTTTAGACAAAGGAGATTATAATGGCGATACTTATAGCAGTTCAAGAGATTGTCTTCGCTCGTTATCCTCAAGGATATGAAAAGAGGGAATGTGATGTTGAGGGCATAGCTTACAATCCCGAAGAGATGGAGGAGGCTCTCAAAGAATTCGTCAATTGCTCTATGGATGCAGAGTTGAAGCTCACCACTACTGACGGAGCAGAGTTTTACCTCTTGCGTCAATACGGTATGCTGTTTATGCGCTCCAAGAACTTAGATGAGGAGAAGGAAGAAGGGCAAGTCATTACATAAGCGGATAAGAATCCGTCTCTAAAAAGCCGAAAGGATAAAATCCGAGTAGGCTTTTTGTATTGCGCATTGGCCAAACTTATATTATTATCAGGGTATGATGAAATATATCCTCGGGTTTATTCTATTTCTACCTCTCTTAGCGCACGCTACGCAAGGAGACATAATTATCAACGAAGTTGCGTGGATGGGGACAAGCGCGTCAGCGAATAACGAGTGGATAGAATTATATAATCAAACGAATGGCGAGGTAAATCTTACTGGTTGGAAATTAGAAACCCAAGATGGTTCGCTCAAGATTTCACTCGTTGGCACGATAAGCGCGAATGGATTTTTTCTTTTGGAACGGACTGATGACAAGACGCTTCCTGAAATTAAGGCAGATCAAATTTATTCCGGGGCGTTTGCAAATAACGGCGAAGTATTGATACTAAAAGATGCAAATGGGCAAGAAGTTTTTCGCGTAGATGGTTCAAAGGGTTGGCCTGCGGGTTCTGCCAAAAGCAAAGAGACGATGCAGTGGGTTTTGGATAAATGGATAACCGCATCTCCCACGCCAAAGGCGCAAAATTTTTCAAGCGCAGTAAGCGCGCCAGCCGTTGATCAAAAACAAGAGAGTAAGTCAGTTGTAATTATTGCTTCATCGTCGCCCGTGCTTTCAGTAAACCCCGAGCCAGTAAAAACCGTTACCCTTGATTATGCAAAGGATATTATCATAAGCGAATTTCTTCCCAATCCCAAGGGATCAGATGAGAATGCCGAGTGGATCGAGCTTTATAACAAAAGCCCGCAAGATGAAAAAATAGGAGGGTTTTATCTTGATGATCAGAAGGGAGCGTCATCGCCCTATAAAATTCCTGACGAGACAATTATTAAAGCAAAAGGATTTTTAGTATTTAAGCGGTCTGAAACGAAAATTGCTCTAAATAATAGTCAAGATGAGGTGCGGTTGTTATCGCCCTCAAAAGATGTATTGGTAGTCATTGGCTATAAAGAGGCCAAAGAGGATGAGGCGGGCGCTTACGATGCTAATAAACAAGAACTCTATTGGACTCGCACGCCAACGCCGGGAAAGGAAAATATCATCACGGCAAGTGAAGCGTCTACCAGCTCAAAAGTATTTACCAAAAAACAATTTGTCAATTCCAACGAACCGAAAGTCGTTGATGAACAAAATGTTTCTTCCAATGAATTAACCGCTCAAGCAACAATTCCACGCTCACAACCGCAGGGAAGCGCCTTGCTCTTTTGGATTCCGATGCTTGGCCTCCTCGTATTACTGGGCGTGGGTGCGTATCAAGCCATCATCAAAAAATATTTCGAGTAGTTTTACATTGTCCAGTTGGAAGAATTGATCTATACTCAAGCGATGAAGATGCAGGAATACGTTTCACTTAAAAAATATTCGACATACGCGATCGGGGGGGAAGCGCGGTATTTTTGCCAGATAGAAAATGAAGGCGATGTAAGAGAAGCAATAAAATTTGCGAATGAGAATCAGTTGCAAATTTTTGTGTTGGGCGGGGGGAGTAATCTTATTATTTCTGATAAGGGTTTTGATGGCCTTGTTATTCGGATTCAAAATTCAAAATTCAAAATTCATGAGTCGCAATTAACAGTAGGCGCCGGCGTAAGTATGCCAGAGCTTGTCGAGATAACCACCAGTCAAGGATTAGCAGGGCTTGAATGGGCTGGTGGATTGCCCGGTTCTCTGGGTGGGGCTATTTTTGGGAACGCGGGGTGTTTTGGCCATGAAATAAAAGAAGTCGTTAAGTCCGTGCGAGCGATAGATTTTAATGGAGTTACGCGAAATTTTACCAATGAAGAATGCGAATTTACTTATCGCGCAAGCAAATTTAAACGTCAAGGTATATTCGTTATTCTAGAAGCAAAGCTCGCGCTCAAAAAAGGGAATGCAGAGGAATTGAAAAAGGACGCGCAAGAGAAAATGACATACCGTAAAACGCGCCACCCCATTGAATATCCCAATATCGGTTCTATTTTTAAGAATATTGAGCAAACGCAGGAAGTGGCAAAAATTATTACGCGTCTTCCCGAATTGGAGAATGATGTGAAAACAAAATGGTATGGAAAAATTCCTGTTGCTGTTCTTATAGAAAAAATTGGTTTCAAGGGGAGGCGCAATGATGGCATTCAAATTTCAGATAAACACGCCAATTTTCTTATTAATATGGGTGAAGGAACGTCTTTTGCCGTCGCAAACTTAATAAAGGAGATAAAAGCAAAAGTTAAAAATGAGTTTGACATTGAGTTGGAAGAAGAAGTAAGATATGTAGGGTTCAAAGATAATATTTAAAGCATTCCCATGCGTATAGAAATTTCTACGAAACATATCACTCTCTCCCAAGAGGCAAAGGATAAGATAATTGATAAACTTTCGCGGCTTAGCCATATTGTAAGCGACCAAAACGCACGGCTTGATTTGGAAGTAATCCACACGACCGAGCATCATAAAAAGGGTAATGTGTTTGACGTGGAAGGGCGTTTGCATACAAAGGGCGGGGTATTAAAGGCAGGCGCCGCCGGCGAGGCATTTTTGAGTTGTGTTGATAAAGTGGATGATGAATTAAAGCGTCAGCTTCTTGAAAAGAAAGCAAAAAAAGCCGCAAATGCAAGAACAACGCGAAAAATAGTGCGCGCTCTGCGTGGCAAAGAGTAATTACTTCGCTCCAAGGTAAGCCACTGGTTTGATAAGTGAGACTTGCGAGGATAAATCACTCATTTCCGAAAGGAAATGGTGAAACTCAATCACAAAAAACAAACCCCAAACAATATCCAATGACCCAAATTCTAATGGTCGAAACGTTTAGGATTTTGAATTTAGAATTTAAGATTTGTCTGTGATTTAGAATTTGTGATTTGGAGCTTCCTCTATCGTCTTTGAGGCGACCCTACTCATCAAGCCACCGACTTTGTCGGTGGTGTCTAACTTCATGGCATTGTTATCAAAAATTTTTGGATCTGCGCAAACGCGTATTGTGGAAAAACTGCGAAAGGAAGTAGAAAAGGTGAATACGCTTGAGGCGAACGCGCGCGCAATTGACAGTGAGGATTTCCCGGAAAAGACTGAAGTATTACGAAAGCGTGTGCGTACTGGAGAAACGCTCGAGGATATATTGCCCGAGGCGTTTTCTTATGTTCGGGAAGTTGCGCGTCGTCAATTAGGTCAACGCCATTTTGACGTACAATTAATGGCAGGCATCGCGCTTCACAGGGGAAGCGTTATTGAAATGCGGACAGGGGAGGGGAAAACGCTTTGCGCGACCGCGCCGGTTTACCTTAATGCGCTTTTGGGAAAGGGCGTTCATGTCATTACGGTTAATGATTATTTGGCACGCCGCGACGCAGTCTGGATGGGGCAGATTTATGCGGCATTGGGCTTATCAGTAGGCGTGCTTACCGACACTGAATCTTTTTTATATCAACCTTCATTAGATAAGGGCGCCCTTGATAAAGAGCGCGATATTGTCGGAGCGTTTAAGGTTGAGCAGGAATTTTTGGGGCAAGTGGAAAGAAAAGAGGCGTATGGCGCTGATATTATTTATGGGACAAATCATGCGTTCGGTTTTGATTATTTGCGCGATAATTTAGCGAATACGCCCGCTTTGCAGGCCGCGCGTGAGTATCATTATGCGATTATTGACGAAGTGGATAGTATTTTAATCGATGAAGCGCGAACGCCTCTCATTATCTCTGCGCCCCAGGAAGACGCGTCGCGCATGTATACGCAATTCATGATCCTTGTGCGAAGTTTGAAGCCCAAGCTTGATTATACTGTGGACGAAAAAAGGCGTTCGGTGATATTAACCCAAGCAGGGTTAAAACACGTCGAAGCATTAGTGGGGAGAAATCTTTATGGGGCAAGTGAGGTTGACATGATTTTTTATTTGGATCAAGCTCTCAAGGCGCATACGCTTTTTTTGCGCGACAGGGATTATGTTGTCAAAGAAAAAAAAGTTATCATCGTCGATGAATTTACTGGAAGATTGATGCCTGATAGGCGATTTTCTGAAGGACTTCATCAGGCGCTTGAAGCAAAAGAAGGGGTGCAAATTCAAGCAGAGTCAAAGACAGTGGCAACGATAACGATTCAAAATTTTTTCAAGAAATATACAAAGCTTGCCGGGATGACCGGTACGGCGCAAACATCCGCAGAAGAATTCGACAAAGTGTATGGATTGGAAGTGATCGTAATTCCCACGCATCGAACGATGGTGCGCAAGGATTTGTCAGACAGGATTTACAAAACCGGGAATGCGAAATGGAGAGCAATTGTAAAAGAAATACGCGAACGTCATCAAAATGGCCAGCCGATATTAGTGGGTACGGTTTCCGTGGAAAAAAATGAATTTCTTTCCAAGCTTCTTAAAAAATCTGGCATTCCCCACACCGTGCTTAACGCAAAGCATCATGAGAGTGAAGGAGAAGTCATTGCTCAAGCCGGAAGAAAAGGCAATGTTACTGTTGCGACCAATATCGCAGGAAGAGGCGTGGATATTATTTTAGGCGGCAATCCACCCCGTAAAGACGAGGCAGAGGAGATAAAATCATTGGGCGGACTTTTCGTGCTTGGTAGCGAACGACATGAGGCGCGGCGCATTGATAATCAGTTGCGCGGCAGGGCCGGCAGGCAGGGCGATGCGGGAGAGACGCAATTTTTTCTTTCGCTTGAAGACGATTTGATGCGTATTTTTGGCGGAGGGAAAATTGGTTCGCTCATGACGCGGTTTAATTTCCCCGAAGACATGCCCATTGAAAATAGCATGGTGAGCTCGTCAATTCTTCGCGCTCAAGGCCAAGTTGAAGGATATAATTTTGATATCCGCAAGAAGCTTTTAGAATACGACGACGTAATCGCGCGACAACGCGATAGCATTTACGCGCGTCGGCAGGAAGTGTTGGAATTTTTTGAGAGTAATCCTTTGAAATTAAAAGATAAAGTGGTCGAGATATTAAGTGGCGAGATTGCAGATATTGTACACGCGCATTCTCAAGAGTTTGAAGAAATTAAGACGAATTTTTTTTCTATTACCAATGAACAAGTAGAGTTTGACCGCGCGCAAGATCCTCAAGCAGTAGAGAAAGAACTTATCGAAAAAATAGAGGATTTGTATGCAAAACGAGAAGAAATTATTGGCACAAAAGCAATGCGACAAATCGAGAAGGAATTGCTCTTGCGCGCCATAGATACGTCATGGTCTGATTATTTAGTGTCGCTTGATCATTTGCGCCAGAGCGTGGGATTGCGCGGTGTAGGCGGACACGATCCGCTCGTGGAATTCAAGCGCGAAGCAAAAAAGAGCTTTGACGATTTGCTCGTTGACATTGATACAAAAGTCATTGACACCATTTTCAAAATTCAAGTCGGGGGCCACACGCAACGACCTCAAGAGATTAAGCTTGTGGGTAATATAGAAGCGGAGAAACCCGCCTCCGTTAAAATTTCGGTGGGCAAAGTGGGTCGCAACGATCCCTGCCCGTGCGGGTCAGGAAAAAAGTTTAAAAAATGTCATGGAAGATAAATTGCCAAATAGATTTTCTGAAACATGGAAAAATAATATAATTACGTACCAAGATTTTGAGAAGGTGGATATACGAGTTGGAAAAATTATCAACGTTGAGGATTTTCCGAATGGCGGCAAAATGTTTTTAATTAGTCATTTCAATCGCGATCGCGAAGGAAGTTACTAAATCATGGTTTACCCTTTTAACTCGTCATTGAAAAGGTTCAATGACGAGCAGAGAGAACTTTGGTAATGAGGAGGAGGTATGATCTATTTGCCAAGTTTATTTTTCGCGGCTATACTGATCGCCCAGAATATACCCGATCCGTTCAAAAGCTTACGAAAGGTATATCCCAATGAAGTGCTTCTAATAACGAGCGCGCTTGGCTTGCTTTTAATGGGTATAGGCTTTACATTGGGAATCCGTAGCGAAAATCGTAAAGCAAAGTCGTAATTGGCTCTCTGCTCAATTTGCACCTCTTCTTGCTCAAGGAGTGAGGAGAGGTGCAAATAAAAATTATAAAAAGCAAGATAAAGAAAGCGGGGTTTGAGATGCTCGCGCAATGTTGACGACTTTGCTATTAAGGAAAAAATTGAGCGCGTCGTTAAAGAATTTGTCACGCGATAGGAAAAATATTATGCCAAAAAAGTTTGACGCAATTCTCTTTGATGTTGATGGAACTCTTCTTGATTCAGCCGAGTTTATTTATCAAGCGTTTTATGCGACGCTTCTTAAGCATGTGGGAAGAGAAGTAACGCGTGAGGAGATATTTAAACTTCCTTCTTGGGCATTGGTCCAGTATTATGAAGCGCTCGCGCCAACGCACGATGCGCAGGCTTTAGCAAAGACGCATCGAGAAGTTCAAGACAATAACCTTCATTTGTCGCGTGCTTTTGACGCGGTACACGATGTATTAGGGTCAATCGCAAAAGCCGGAATGAAGAAAGCCGCGGTAACAAATCGAGGAAAGGAGACAGTCGCTAGCTCATTGAGAATCGCTGATATTTTACATCACTTTGACGCGATCGTAACCGCAGATGACGTTAAAAATCCAAAGCCCCATCCAGAGCCGATATTGAAGGCGCTCAATATGTTGGGGATACGCGCGAGCAAGGCAGTTATGGTAGGCGATACTGACGTTGATATAATTGCTGGCAAGGAGGCGGGAGTTTTAACCATTGGCGTTACTTACGGAATTCATGGGAAAGACATCGAAAAAAACAATCCGGATTTCCTTGTTCACGACATCAGAGAAATTCTCCCAATAATTTTAGATTTAAATATGACTTACGCAGTCGACGACCTTTCTTCTGCGTAAGTCATGTAAAAAGTCGCCTTTTTGTCGCGATCGTGAAAAATATGGGACATTTGTATGCAACTCAACACATTAAGACACTGGGTGAAAGATTATTTATACGCTATCCACAAGCAAAGCTTGGCGTTTCTCTTTTTGAAGCCGCCGGTGCATTATCTTGGTTATGTCAAAGAAGGCAAAGTGCCAGTCATTCTCATCCCGGGGGTATTTGAGAAATGGCATTTTTTTAAAGCAATCGTGGATCCAATTTCGCGCACAGGGCATCCCATTTATGTATTAGAGCATTTGGGATACAATAGAAAAGAAATTCCCCACGCGGCACAATTAGTGCGCGAACTCATTGAGGAGAAAAAATTGAAAGGCGTCGTTATTATTGCGCATAGTAAAGGCGGGCTGATTGGAAAATATCTTCTTTCGTTTTATAACAACGCCGGCGCGGTAAAAAAACTCATCACTATTGCGACGCCGTTCAAAGGGAGTTATGCGGCCAAGTATCTTCCATTGAAAAGTGTTAAAGAATTTTTGCCCGAAAGCAAAATTATAAACAGCTCCACATGAATAAAGAAGTGAATAGGCATATTGTCTCAATCTTTGGGGTGTTTGATAATCATGTCTGGCCGGAAAATAGTTGCAAACTTGAGGGCGCGAAAAATATCCAAGTTGACGCGCACGGTCATCACGCAATTCTTTTTGATAAAAGCGTGCGTACTATTGTGGAACACGAAATTGACGGCGTATAAGTTCATATGAAGAAAAAAAATCCTTTGCCCTTTATTTTTTTTACCGTATTTTTGGATCTTGTTGGATTCGGTATTTTAATCCCCGTTATTCCACTTCTTTTGGCAAACCCGCGCTCGCCCTATTTTTTGCTTCCTGCCAATACGCCTGTGTCGCAAGGATATATTCTTTTGGGTTTTTTAGTCGCGATATTCAGCCTCGGACAATTTTTTTCCACTCCCATTTTAGGCCAGCTTTCTGATAAATTTGGCAGGAAAAAATTGCTTGCGATCTCGCTTTTCGGAACATGTATTTCGTACGTTTTCTTTGCGCTGGGCATTATTATGAAGAGCATTCCCATTCTTTTTATGGCGCGTGCCCTTGACGGTATTACCGGCGGGAATATCTCTGTTGCGCAAGCGGCTGTCGCTGATATTTCAACACCTCAAAATCGCGCGAAAAATTTTGGGCTCATCGGGAGCGCGTTCGGGCTTGGATTTATTTTGGGGCCCTACATTGGCGGGAAACTTTCTGATCCTTCGCTTGTATCGTGGTTTAACGCCACAACACCCTTTTGGTTTGCCGCGCTCTTGAGTTTAGCAAACGTCATCTCTATTCTTTTATTTTTTCAGGAAACGCGCGCGCATGTTGAAAAAACTATTCGCGTCAACTGGAATAAATCAATAAAAAATATCGTTGCCGCGTATGGAATGAAGAAATTGCGAGCGCTCTTTTCAGTAAATCTTTTATTTCAGAGCGGGTTTGCTTTTTTTACCACGTTTTTTAGCGTGTTTTTAATACAAAAATTTGCCTTTACGCAAGGCGATATCGGCGATTTTTTTGCGTATGCGGGATTATGGATTGCATTCACGCAAGGATTTCTTGTAAGGCGTCTTGCCAAGCGTTTTGACGAATACAAGATTTTGCGCGTCTCAATTATTGGCGTGGGGCTATCTTTGCTGTTATATTTTTTGCCCTCGTCATGGATGGGACTCCTTTTCGTCGTTCCTGTATTTGCGATATGCAACGGACTTTCCCAAGTCAATATGACTGCTCTGGTGAGCCGATCGGCTGATGCCTCGATTCAAGGAGAAGTTCTTGGCATAAACTCAAGCATTGGGGCGCTCGCGCAAAGTATCCCGCCCATTCTCTCGGGTTTTATCGCCGCCGCGCTCACTCCCGAATCGCCCATCATTGTGTCGTCAGTCGTTATCATTCTTTCGGGGTTTTTATTCCTTTTTATGTATAAACCACAAACATATGCAACAGAACAATTTTGAAATTATCGCACGGGGGGTCATTGAGACAGACGGGAAGATATTACTATGCCAAGTCAAAGGCAAGCGCCATCGTTTTTTTCCGGGCGGGCATATTGAGTTTGGCGAAACCGCGCGAGAGGCGCTCGCGCGAGAGCTTGACGAAGAGCTGGGCGTGAGCATTAAATCAGCAGAATATATCGGAACAGTAGAAAATATATTTTTACAGGAGGGCGAACGTCATCATGAAGTCAATCTCGTCTTTAGCGTTATCTTGCAGATGCCAAGCCACACAAGTAAAGAAGATCATATAGAATTTGCATTGATAGATAGAGAGGAGTTCAAGAACGAAACCATTTTACCTGTCGCGCTCAAGGAGAGTATTATCAAATGGCTTAGCGATGGGAATATATTTTTTGCAACACAAAAAGATAATTTATACCATCTTTTTTGCGACCGTTAAAAAAATGGTATCCGGTTTATGGTCTACTTTATTACCAGCAATAAAAATAAATTTCAAGAAGCGAGGGCGATACTGCCTGATATTGAGCAGTTGGATATTGAGTTACCTGAAATTCAGGAAATTGACGCGCAAAAAATTATTGAGGCAAAACTTGTCACGGCGTTTGAGCACAAAAAAGGCGCGTTCATCGTTGAGGATACCTCACTTTACTTGGATTGCATGAACGGTTTGCCAGGACCGTTGATAAAATGGTTTTTGTGCACAATAGGGAACGAAGGATTGTGTAAGATTGCTTGTCTTTTGAAAAATACGAACGCAAAGGCAAAAACGATTATCGGCTATGCAAAAAATCCGGAAAATATTCTTTTTTTTGAGGGCGTGATTGAGGGAACAATTGTAGAGCCCCGCGGTGAAAATCCCTTTGGCTGGGATCCTATTTTCCAGCCGAAGGGATTTTCGCGCACTTTTGGCCAAATGACACCCGAAGAGAAGAACGCGATAAGCATGCGTCGCATCGCGTTTGAACAACTCAAAAATTTTCTCCAGAGGTAAGGAGTATATGTCATGAGGGTCAAACCCTTTGAGGAATTAGTTGGCAAGGGATGGCATCGAGGTGAAGCTGTATTCTTTATCGAAAGAGAGGTTCAGATATTCATTTATCTTTTGATTAAGTTTGACAGCCATCTAAGCCCCCATGGAGATGCCCAGAGCATTGCGATATATGATATTGTCGCCCACGCAACATATTTTCTATGCGCAAGGCCTGACCCCTACTCTAAATACCTTCTTTGGATGTATAAAGAAGATGAGGGGTTTAAACTCGATGGAGTTGAAAATTGCGAAGGATTTTTTCGACATTATAAGCGTCTTGAGAGCAAAGATTTCCAACGGGCGAAAAGATTATTTTTTACCGCCGCAAAGGAGCCTTTGCCAAAAGACTTAGCGATTTACATCAAGCGGGCACGCCACGCAATAGATATACTGGGGGAAAACTACAAAAGGAGTCCATGAAACTGCGGCAGGGAAGCCCTCGCCGCAGTATTTTTAACTCTAAAGAACGACGAAAGTAAAGTTGTCAAGTATGCATCTTGTAGTAAACTTAAAAAAAGAAAGATGGGCTAAATTCACCCCCGAAGTGCAACTTCGGGGGTGAATTTAGCTGAAAACTAATGAAAAAAGTATACATATTCTTGGAAAAAACGCAAGCGCGCGTTGACTTTGGAGGTTTTTCATAGTAGAATTTTGAGATCTATCGAAGCGATGGATTGGGAAGCGACTTTGCGAATGCTTTTTTACCAAAAAGCGAGCGGAATCCTGCTCCCCTTCATGGCGGGGCGGACAGGAATCTTCTCTTTTTACAAAGAGTGAGATACTCTTTGCCCCGCCCCTTTTCCAAAGCGATTACGCGTAATAATTTTGGAGAGGGTGCGGGCGTTCCATTGTTTTTCTCAAAAGAAAGACGTCCAATACGTTGCACCCTCGTTTTTTAAGGAAATGTTTCTTTGACAATCAGGAGGAATAGCCGTGGCACGACTAATCGGAATTCATCCTCGGGCAAAAAAGGAATCAAGCAGTGAAGATGAAGATGGCCAAAAGCACGAGCGCGGGACGAGCGTGGCGATTAAAGACCTTGAAACTCAAGAGGTGGTTGAGTTCACGCTTTTCTCGGATGCGGACGAGCGGGATTTTCTTTTGGGGAGGTTCGTGACTTCTTGGAGAAAAATGAAAGAAGGAGAAGATATCGCCTTATTTTTTCCTCGCCATATCAAGGAAATCAAGAGGCGAGAAGAAGTTACAAGCGTCCGAGTGCCGGAGGCATACGAAGGTCTCAAGGAAGGCGACACCGTTTTAATGCAAATGGGAGGTTCCGGAGATAGGTTTGCGTATGCGCTCTCGCGACGCGGCAAAGATATAGGATCAACGCTATTTCGTATCACGCCCTACAAGTGCGCTTCGTTTCGAAGAGATAAAAACTCCTTAAAAGATCATTTGCTCCTCATAGATATTTTTGAGTTAATGCCTAAATTTTTCTATGAGGTAGGACCCCGCGAACGTCGATATATTCGCGTTTCGGCAAGCTTTCGGACGTATCTTTTGACTCAACGCGACAGGATCTCCTGTCAATTAAGAGTCTACGATCAACATAGAGGGGAAGTTTTTCTTTCCGAACAAGGGTATTACCCGGAAGGGAATGTCGAGGAAGAATACGTGAGTATCCTTCGAGATGACCCGGGCTATGCCGCGCTGTTGGGGCGCGAGAAGGATGCAGAACAGAAAATGCGCCAGGCAGTGCGCGAACTGGAAGTCTGGGACGTGATCTTAAAAAAGATTCCGGGCGTGGGAGAGCGCATTGCCGCAGGCATTATCGGGCCCACAAGAGACGTGTTGCGCTTCATTGAGGAGCCAGATCTGACTGGAGCTCAAACACAAGCGGAAATACGAAAACGCAAGCGCAAGGCAAAAGAACGAAGCATGAATAACTTCGTGAAGTTTTGCGGCTTGCATGTCAATGCTAAGGGCGGCCTGCCGCGGCGCAGGCGCAATGCAGGGGAGGATGAACAATATGGCGACAATCCGCGTCAGTCGTTTTATCTTCTGGGTGATCAGTTTGTCCGCAGGCCTGATTCATATTGGGGTCAACGTCTGCGTGAGATAAAGGTTCGTCTGCGCCAGAAGCATCCTGAAATAGTCGTCGTAAATGGGAAGAAGCGATATACCGATAGACATATCCATAAAATGGCTATCTGGCGAGTACTCACCTTGTTTTGCCGAAAATTTTTCAGGCATTGGGTAACGCTTGAGAACGCTCGCATAAATGAGGTGTAAGCAGAGAAGGAAGTAAGAGTAAGGTGGACTGCTTTGTCAAGACAATTAGGATCGGTTTTTTAGATGGAAAATGCGCGGTTAAGTAATTTCGTTGTTTCATTGCGGAGCGGCATTCGCAATGCTCTTTTTACAAGGAGCGACAACTCCGATACTCCGCGATAGCCCTGCACCAGAACAAAGTTCGGTGCAGGGTTTTTTTGACAAAAATTTAAAAATATGCCAACATATCGTCAACTATGATACGATTTCGATTTAGTCAACAAAATACATTCTGGCTTTTCATTACTCTTTGTGTTGTTGCTGTTATTTCGGGCTTTGTTGTCTATCCTGGCGCGTTTAATACGATAAGCGCGGTTTTTTCAAACAAGTTTAAGATAGAACTTGGAAAGATTGAAAAGCCTTTTCAATTAGGGCTTGATTTGCAAGGAGGAACGCACTTGGTGTATTCCGCGGATATTTCACAGGTGAAAGGGATTTCTGCAAAGGAGGCGCTCGATTCTGTGCAATCAGTTATAGAACGGAGGGTGAATTTGTTTGGCGTTACAGAACCAGTGGTGCAAATCGCGCAAACTGGAGGAGACTGGCGGCTCATTGTGGAATTAGCGGGAATTCGCGACGTAAAAGATGCGATTCGTCTCATTGGCGAAACGCCCTACCTTGATTTTCGCGAGGTAGGAGGCAAGGAGAAGCCCGATGATTTAAGTTCATACGTGGCTACGAATTTGAATGGGTCATATCTTCAAAAAGCGGCGGTGGATTTTGATCAACTTAGCGGAAAGGCGCAAGTGACGCTGGAATTTAATTCACAGGGCGCAAAACTTTTTGAAGATGTAACAAAGCGAAATTTACAGAAGCGCGTCGCCATTTTTCTTGATGGTTTGCCTATTTCCGCGCCCGTCGTACAAACCGTAATTTCTGGAGGGAAGGCGGTTATTACGGGTAATTTTTCCCTTGACGACGCAAAGACGCTCGCGCGCCGCTTAAACGCCGGAGCCCTTCCTGTGCCCATTAAACTCATATCCCAACAAACTATCGGCGCCTCGCTGGGGCAGGATTCGCTTAGCCGCGTCATTAACGCCGCCCTCTGGGGATTTATTCTGCTTGCGATTTTCATGGTAGGATATTATCGCTTTCCGGGTTTGCTGGGGATTATTGCCCTTTTAATGTATATCGTTTTCATACTTGCGTTGTATAAAATCATTCCAGTGACGCTCACGTTGGCGGGTATTGCCGGATTTATTCTCTCGCTTGGCATTGCTATAGACGCAAATATCCTTATTTTTGAGCGCATTAAAGATGAGTTAAAGGCAGGGCGAAATTTAGAGGGCGCGATTTCGGAAGGATTCTTGCGCGCGTGGAGTTCGGTGCGCGATTCCAATATCACTGATATAATTTCTGCGGCGATTCTTTACCTGATTAGCTCAAGTTTTATTCAGGGATTTGCATTTACTCTACTCATCGGTATTATTGTGAGCATGTTTACCGCGGTATTTGTATCGCGCTTGATGTTGGAGATAAGCGTGAAAACAAAACTTAAAAATGTCGCATGGATTTGGAGGACAGGAATAAGTTAAAAATTTTTCAGAAGTTTTAAATTTTGCACTGTTGACTCTGCCTCCGCAGCACACGAGCAAAGCTCGTAAGTTCGCTTTTCGTTTTCCACTTTACGTTTCCTCTATGTTTATTATCAGGAATAAAATATTTTTCTATATCTTTTCAGGACTCATTTCATTGGCGGCTATTTACGCTATAGTAACGCTGGGATTTAAGCCCTCGATTGAATTCACCGGCGGCTCTCTCCTTGAGATTTCTTTGACAAAGAATACTCTCTACACTCCCGCGCAGATAAAAGATGCGATAGCGCCTGTGGGATTAAAGAGTCTTACTATCCAGCAAGCGGGCCAGAAGAATTTTCTTTTGCGGTTTGAAAATGTGGACGAAGCAACGCATCAAAAAATTCTCTCTCTTTTGAAAGAAGTAAAAGAAGAAAGATTTGAGACAATAGGGCCGGTTATTGGTCAAGAGCTCAAACAAAAATCTATTTTTGCTCTTATCGTTTCTATTATCGCGGTGTTCCTTTACATTCTTTTGGCGTTTAGACGTCTTGAGGGGCGCCTTCGTCCTTGGAAGATGAGTATGGCAACTATTATTGCTTTAGCGCACGACGTTTTAATTACGGTCGGAGGGTTTGTCTTTTTTTCTTGGTATGCCGGCGT
>OBEQ012261359.1_pt1 | contig 14895 bp, 16 predicted proteins | sample 1670901 | NCBI WGS metagenome assembly OBEQ01 (sample SAMEA104232315, study PRJEB22302) | groundwater metagenome | biome: forest; feature: aquifer; material: groundwater | place: USA | collected 2011-08-07 | depth 5.4 m | reverse complement strand
GATTGAAGCACAGCTCGACGAGCTCCGTGAGTATGCCACGCGAGAAGGATTAGACATCGCCCGCGAGTTTGTTGAGAAAAAGTCCGCAAAGATTCCTGGCCGTGTGATCTTTAATGAAATGCTTGAGCGTATTGAGGCGGGCGATGCAACTGCTATTCTCGCGTGGCATCCCGATCGTCTCGCGCGTAACTCAATCGATGGCGGTAAGATCATCTATTTGCTCGATACTCGCAAGATTATGGCACTCAAGTTTCCGAGCTTTTGGTGTGAACCGACACCACAGGGGAAGTTCATGCTGAATATGGCCTTCGGCCAAAGCAAATACTATGTCGATTCCCTTTCCGAAAACGTAAAGCGCGGCTTGCGACAAAAACTTCGCCGTGGTGAGTACCCGTCGCTTGCTCCGGTGGGGTATATTCACAATCAACTGGACAAAACACTGTCGGTAGATACACGTTACGGGCCGGTCATTCGGCAAGCATTTGAACTTTACGCCCGTGGTGATTACACCTTGGGGCGTATCGGAAGCATGCTTGAAGAGAACCACTTGCTCTCGAAACGTGGCCAGAGAATTCATATTTCCCGCGCTACTTTTATTCTCTCCAATCCTTTTTACTACGGACACTTTCGTTACTCGGGAGAATTGTATGAGGGCAAGTACGAACCCATTGTTTCAAAGCAGCTCTTTGACGCGGTACAGGTGGTGATGAAGCAGCGCGGGCGACCGCGGCGCAAGAGCAAAACGGATCCGCAAGCGTATTGCGGCCTAATGTCCTGTGCCACTTGCAACATGATGATTACGGGCGAATACCGAATCAAGCGACAAGTTAGTGGCAAGGAACACTACTATACGTACTACCACTGCTCGAAGAAATCAAAGGTGATGCCGTGTCCTGAACCCTGTATTCGCCAGGAAGCGCTTGATGCACAAATCTCCTCGCTGATTCAAAACGCTGCTTTGCCAACTACTTGGGCGGCGTATCTTTTCTCGCGTCTCGAAACAGATACGCGGGAGTCCAAACACACACTTGCTGCTTTCGTCAGTGAGGCGCATGCAAAGACTGAGGCGATTAAACTAAAGCTCGAGCGACTCTTGAATGCCTATCTGGAGCAAGATATTGAGCGTGATGTGTATTGTACAGAGAAAGCCAAGCTGATGTCGGAAAAGAGATCGCTCGAGGAGAAGATTGCCCGCGCAGGACAAAGCCAAAACTCTTGGCTCGAACCGATGCGAAAATGGGTAACAAGGGCTGCAGATATGGAAAAAATTGCCCTGGATTGCAACCTTATTGCTAAAAGGGTTGCTGCCAAAGAAATCTTCGGCTCGAACCTCCTCCTCCACGATAAAATGGTTGAAGTGAAAGAACCGAATTACGTTGCAAATACTGGCGAATCTATCTGGCGAATCCTTTCTGCATCTCGCGAAAAAATGGGATTTCCGTCAGAACGTTTGAAACTGGAGCCACCTCCCAGATTTGAACTGGGGACATCCACTTTACAAAAGTGGCGCTCTACCAACTGAGCTAAGGTGGCACTATTTAATTCTACCAAAGCCGACGCTCCAGTCGGCTCCCCGTACCCAGCCAACGGCTGGCGTCGGGGCTGAGCTAAGGTGGCTTAATAACTAGAAAATCCTAACATATTATTAGGATTTTCGGAAGCTTTGTCGCCGAGGTCTCACCTCTTCCTGCCGACTTATGGTCGGCTTGGGTCGTCAGAGGAGAGACCTCAACGTCTTAATTTTTTCTTAATTCTCGTATGCAGACTCCTTCTGTGCGTAGGCGAGCATGAATGATGAGGCGCTTCTGGACTCGGGGAGTTCACCGCGGCCTTTGATTTCGTTCGCGATTTTGGCGAAGCGTTTGGCCATGTTGGCACTGGAATCGTAGGCGAGGAGCATCATATCCTTCTTTGCTTGTACCAACGTTGGGTGTGCGTACGTCTTTACTTTTGCGAGCACTTTCATGCTGTGTACGTGAGCGACTTTTACTATCGGACCTACGAGATGCAGGTCATACGGCTCACTAATTTTACCAGTCTTTACTGACACTAGCTTGTTTGCGGTCATCGCGACCAGTGCCAAAAATGAGCTAAGCGAGACAAATATAAGTATTTGCATATGGGGGTAAGTATAGCAAGAAACTAAGCCTCAAGCACCTTAAAACGGGCGAACTTACCCACACGTACCTTTTCGCCGAACTTTTGGGTGGCTTGGTCTATCAGGCCAGAGACCGTAACATCAGGGTTTTTTACGAATGGTTGGGCCAAAAGGGTGCGTTCGGCGAAGTAGGCGTTAATCTTCCCTTCGAGCACCTTAGACTTAATATCTGCTGGCTTGTCAAGAGCTTCTACCTCACTTTTGAACAACTCTTCAACCTTGGCTTTGGCATCTGCCGGGATACTTTCTGCATCCAAATACAGCGGACTGCAGGCGGCAACATGCATCGCAATGTCATAGGCCAGTGCCTTGAACTCATCATTCTTCGCAACGAAGTCGGTCTCGGCATTGAGTTCTACCATGGCACCCACCTGCCCACCGGAGTGTAAGTATGCGGCAACGGTCCCCGCGCCGAGAGAACGGTCGGCCTTTTTGAGGGCAATCTCACCGCTTTTCTTTTTTAAAATTTCTATGGCCTTGTCCATGTCACCATTCGCCTCTTCTAAGGCCTTTTTACACTGCATGACCGAAATACCGGTTGCATCCCGCAAACTTTTAATTTGCTCTGGTGTAATCATATGAAAAAATTAGTTATTAATTTACCCTACCCTGCCCTCCCCGAAGGGGAGGGTTCTGACTCAAAGAAACAGATTTTGTTTTTCATCCCCTCCCCTTCGGGGAGGGTTAGGGTAGGGTTACTATTCCGCACTTGCCAAAATGGATGTAGCCGTAGAAGATTTCGGAGATTTGGTTCCTTCGGGGATGGCGAGAGACGGTTCTGTATGAGTGACGGCAGGCTTGGTTACGAGTTCTGGTGCCGATGCGAGACCATCATTGTAGGCAGTGATGATGCGGCCCATGACGAAGCTGATAGAGGCGCGGGATGCGTCGTTGGCGGGGATAGCGTAGTTTACGCGTGATACATCGCAGTCAGAGCCGGTCAAAGCAATAATCGGGATGTTGAGCTGGCGGGCTTCGTCCACGGCCGTCACCTCTTCGCGTGAGTCAATGATAAACAAGCCTCCGGGCATGCCCTTCATGTTTACAATACCGGCAAAGAATCTATTGAGCTTGTCGATTTCTTTGTCGAAGCCCAAGCGCTCTTTCTTGGTGTACATGCCGAGCTGTTTCTTTTCGCGGCGAGTGGTCAAATCTTCGAGGCGTGCAATGCGCTTCTTGATTTCGGTAAAGTTGGTGAGCGTACCTCCAAGCCAGCGCTCTGAAACGTACGGGAGGCCGGCAGCCTTTGCCTCGGCGATAACTAATGCACGAGCTTCGAATTTAGTACCGACAATGAGGAGCTGTGCGCGACTCTTGCCCATGGCGCGAGCGGCCTCTTCTGCTTTTTGAAGTTTACCTTCGGTCTTTTCGAGGTCGAAAATCTCTGTGCGGTTCTTTACTCCGAAGATATTGGCTTTTTGTGAAGGGTGACGGCGTGAGCGCGTATAAGCAATGTGCGACCCGGCCTCAAATAGGCTGTCGACTAGTGCGGTAGATTTTTCAGTTGTTTGCATGTAGTTTGTGGTCACTCCGACGCCCGCTTTGCGGGGTACGGAGAGCCGACCTTTAGCGTCGGCTTAAGTCTGGCTACTATATCAGAAAATACAGCGCTCTGCAACAGTCAGTCTCTATGTTAGCCATTTTACTGCTCTTGGACACCCGAAGTACCCTTGTCTATGTTGATGGTAAGAGTGGTAGTACGCCCATCACCTGCATTTCCGCTAATAGTAACTGGTATACTTGGTGAGCTTGGCCGTTTCGTGAATTTGATAAGCAGAGACACGGGTGCGTACTGGCCTCCACTTGGGGTCACCGTTATTGGCGTTTGTTGGAAGGTCCACGTGTTCGGGTTAAACACCCCAGTGTTATAGCTGTATTGGTAAACAACGTCGTTTATTCCAAGATTACTATTTGCTAAGTCGAGTGGATCTATTGATGCTGTTAAGGTAACCGGACTGTTATATTGAGGACTGATGCTTGGAGTAATAGTTATTTTGGAAGGGGGTGTCGTGGTTGCAATTTGTCCATTTTGGAATATTGCAGAAACGGGGGTGGTCGCACTTATTGTATAACCTGCAACCGGTACACTGACACGAACGCCTGTACCAGAATGGGCAGTACTTGCACACTTTAAACTTACTGCAGGAGTTGGGCTCCCATCACTTACCGTTACGAAACCTTCAACCGTTCCTGAAGTGGCTCCTCCAGACAAGGAACACTGGTTAGTTTTCGTCGCGTTTGTGTCACCCAAAAAAGTAGAGTCTGATGAAGGACTACACGAGGCACCGGTAGTTCCGGTAAATGTCCACTTGTATGTCCAGCCTCCTCGTCCCCCAGATGCAATTGCAGTCCATGTTGCATGAGGAGATGCTTGCCCATCATCCCAGACAGTACAATTAGCTGACAGTGGTGGCTGTCCGAGAATGACACCACATTTTGATGGATCTAGTCCGCATTCTTGATGGTCTGCAGGATTACGCGGCTGAAAGCTAATCCACCCAAGGTTTGTGTCACCCCAAGCGAATGTTTTTGTTGGGTCTGTAAAACTACCAAAGGTGCCCGTTCCTGGTGCAACGTTATTTGGAATATAAACAACTCCGTAATGTGGATTTTCACCAGACAAACTAATCCAGCCATCCCAGCCACCACGCGCGTCATCAGATTTAAGGGTACCCTTGCATTTAGTTAATCCGTCAGGATTAGGAGCAAATACCGAACAGGCACGCACCCAGCCTTTCATAATATTGTCCGTGATTTGAGCGGGCACCGGCTGTGTGCCTCCACCCGTCGGATACGTATCACCACTGCCCGTAAAACAGTCTCCGCCTGTCGCGCAGCTAAAGCTAATCCAGCCGATATTGTCGGACCAAGCATACCCGGAGAGCAGTCCTGTCAAATGTCCGGTATCAAGCGGCCCTGCAACCGACACTCCATATTGAGGCCCGGGCATGCCGTTTAAATAACTAAAGCTAATCCAGCCGATATTGTCGGACCATGCCCAGCCAGACATGTTGGGTTGGGTGTCGGCCGTTACCGTGCCGATTTGATGGTCGTATGAAATTATACCGAACACAAGCATAAGCGTGACAAGGCCAACAGAAAATATCAGCCGTGCTTGTGTGAATCCTTTCGAAAAAGATCTTTTAAATAAATTCATACGTAATGCAAAGTTAAATTACTTTACATTAGTATATCACGCGCGTCATTCGTCAACGTCCTCATTATCCACACCCGAGTCAGAATTTGAAGCTCGGCTTCCGGGCTCTGTTTTGAGAAGCCGAGCTTCTTGGGTCAATGCCTCCACAATCGGCTCAAAATTGCCGGCAAAAATTTTCTCTATATTATGCCATGACTGTTTGGTGCGATGGTCGGTGATTCTGTCTTGCAGAACATTATACGTTCTGATTTTTTCTGACCTATCACCCGTGCCAATCTGCCCTTTACGTTCGGCAGAGAAACTCTTGTGCGCTTTGGCATCCTCAAAGTCAGCGATTTTTGAACGCAAGATACTCATCGCTTTATCTCTGTTCTTGTGCTGACTGCGTTCTGAAGTACAACGTACGGCGATGCCCGTCGGCTTGTGAATAAGGCGAACGGCAGTTTCAACTTTATTCACATTCTGACCGCCGGCACCGCCGGAACGAGAAAATTCCATCTCCATGTCTGCGGGGTTAATGACAATTTCTTTATGTTCCATGATGGGAAGCACGGCAACTGTTGCGGTGGAAGTATGCACGCGACCGTTTTTCTCTGTCGCTGGGATTCTCTGAATGCGATGCACGCCCATCTCGTATTTGAGCGCATCGTAACTGCCCTTGCCGTCCACTTCAAACGACGCTTCTTTGTACCCGCCCATTTCGGCCTGTGACTCATCAAGTTTGCGAAAATCCCAACCTTTGACTGCACAATACCGTTCGTACATCTCGGCAAGCTGCATGGCAAAGAGCGCTGCCTCTTCCCCGCCCGTGCCCGCGCGCACTTCTATCATCAGTTGGCTCGGATGTTCGACATCTTCTGCGCTTTTCTTTTCTTCGGTAATACTCTGCAATGTTTTAATTTGCTCGTCTTTTTGCGACTCGAGCCGAACAAGTTCATCGGCCACGAGCTCATGTAAACTTGCGTCTAATTCTGCAACTTTTCTAGTCTCCTCAATTTTTGAGACAAGTTCAAGATAAGACGGTACTAAATATTTAGTCCGCTCATCATTTTCGAACTCTTTGATTTCTTCAGGTGTAAGTTGTTCCATGATTTGAGTTTCGAGGCCGTGCTTCCGGGTCCTGTTTTGAGAAGCGCGGCCTCTGGGCTAGTATAGCAAAAAAGCCAAAATTTTGTTTTGGCTTTTTTGTTTTGAGTCGTTAAGCAGCTTTTGTTGCTTTCTTTGCCTTTTTGGGAAGAGCGGCGGCATTCGAGCGGCGAACCTTGAAGCGTTCCACGCGTCCAGCGGTATCGATAATCTTTTCGGTGCCCGTATAAAATGGGTGGCAGTTACTGCAGATTTCGACAGAGAGCTTCTCTTTGGTCGAACCCACAACGTAAACAGCCCCGCAAGAACAGGTGGCACTAGCCTTGGCAAAATAGGTTGGATGAATGTCTGATTTCATAGTTCGAGTATTATACAAAAAAATTACCCTTTACGCAAGCACCTCGATAGCAATAATTTTCCCTGCCTTATCATAGTCGAAGATAACGCCAGGTTGGACTTCATCACTTTCAGCACACTCATTTTCACTGAAACGAACCGTAATTATGTTCTCTTTTTTATCATGATTGAATTTCATTAGACTCACAGTATCATTTTGTGTAAAAACGTACAACGAAGCAAAGAGGCGAGACCTCCGGCAAAGGCGGAGGTCTCGCCTCCGCAATAATAGTCTATAACTTGCCACGGCCGTGCCAAGTTGTGAACTATTATTTAATCCACCTCCGCCTAATTAAAGTAACCGAGATTGTTATAAAAATAATGCTTCCAGCAATGACCAAAAGAATTACTCTCGCCAAATTTACACTACAACTGTTGATGGCACTGTCCACACAAAATCCAATTAAGGGCATCATTAGATACAAGGGTAGTGTTATGATACCGTCAATTATAAGAAGTACCACTAGAAATCCTGTTGAGAAGCGGTACTTTTTCTTTAATTCATTCATGTCCCTATTATATCATATTCTATTGCGAGTCCAGAATATCAATATCCTTCTGGAATGAGGCTGCGCGGGAAGCTACCGAGGCGCCGTAGCCGTTCATGTGCTTCTTCCAGTTACCTCCGGCGTAATACTTGGCTGCGGCGCAGGACTCTTGTTGGTATTGTGAAGAATAGCTAGCTTTGCAGCCTTGCAGGCCGTCGTTTAAGTATATTGCTGTTGCAGTAAAGGCGTCTTCGTTATTAAAGGGCGAGGCTGGGACGTTACCGGTGATTGCCCCTACCCTTTGTTGCACGCCGGTTTCCGCCCCCACGTCCCACCAAGTCGTCGGCATAAATTGCGCCGGGCCCATGGCACCGCCATACTGGCCGTCACGGCTTATGGGGCAGGATACCGGCGTGGAATTTGGATCTTTACCTATTGCTGACATCAGCGCCAGAAACGAGGGCACTTGCGCGGCACTCATCACCGTCCCGGCTTTATTACTCCACGACGTATTATAAAAACATTTGCCGAGGTTGCCGCCGATGACACCGTTCATGCCCGACTCTTGGGTGAGCACCGCGAGAACGAACGCGGCGCGGATGCCGATTTTTGATTCTGCCACACGAACCAGTACCAGCGCATCGCCAAACTTAAGTTGGCTACCACCGGTAAATTTAAGCATTCTGTTTTTAATTTCGGCAACCACTTTTTGTTTGTCGGAGAGAACTTTTTTGTACACCGCCTCCTGACCCTTCGTCACTTTGAGCGTGGTGTTTTTTTGACTTTCTAAAAGTGTTGCCTTCTGCTGTTCCAACACCTGCACCTGTTTGGCCTCGGCCTCCTGTTGTTTTTTCGCCTCGACAATTTTTTTACTTTTCTCCGTTTCGGTTCGCGCATCGCGCACTTGACCCAGCGTTTCATCGATCTTGTCCTGTACCGAATTAAACGCCCCGCCGTCGGCGAACATATCAGAGAGCCGAGCCCCCGAAAGCATCGCCTCGGTCACCGAGATGGTGTCGTTCTCATGCGTCTTGCGTAATAGTTCCGACAGATACACATGTAGACGATCAATCTTCTCGCCCAAGTTACTGATGGTCGTGTTCTTTGCTTTGATATCACTCTCTAGGCTTACAATATTCAAGTTACGCTGTTTAATTTCGAGTTTGGCCTTTTTGATACGAAAATCGAGAACGGCAATATCGCGCTGGAGGCTCGTAGCCTCACGCCCTTTTGCATCGATCTGTGCCTGACTTTGTTCAATCTCGGCCTGACACACCTTCAGCCGGGCCTGAAGCGTATCGGGCGTCTCATTTGCTGCACCCACATCGCACGAAAGTGTGTCCGCAAAAATATATTGTGGAATGAAAATAATACAGAGCAATAACAAAAAAAGTCGCAGGCAAGATATATTTCTGCACATACGACTCATTATACCATACCAACCGACAAGAGCTAGTTATTTTTTCTTTTCTTCTTTCTTTGCGGCAGGGGCCGGGGTCTCGGTGCCTTCGGCACCCTCTTCGAGCTTCTTCCCCTTCTCTACAGACGTTTCAATCTTTGACAGGTCAACTGGTTCGGCCACCTCTTCTACCTTCTCCTCCTTCGGTTCTGATCCGAGTGCGAGCACTTCATCCGCGTCGGCTAGCGCTATAACACGTTCAGGAAGCTTTATATCACGGAAGTGATTCTGGTCTTCAAATGTGGCGAGCTTCGAAATATCCACGGTCAAGTTGCGCGGAAGGGCACGTGGCATGGCCTCAATCTCGAGCTCATGCATAACTTTGACGAGAACACCAGAGAGCGATTTGACCGCTGGTGAGACACCCACAAACTCGAGCGGGACAGAAACTTGCAATTTCTTACCTTTCTCAATTACATAAAAGTCAGCATGGAGCGGTGTTCCGGTAACTGCGTGTACTGATACATCATGGATTAAACTGTCCTTTTCTTCACCATCTATCGTAAGAGTTACAATTGAAGATTCACCGGCCTCTTTGTACGCTTTGCCAAACTGAATAGCATTCACGAAATAGCTCCCCGACTTTTCTTTTGGGCCATAAATCACCACAGGCAATTTACCTGCTTTTCGCGGAGCCAAAAGTGCCTTCCCCGTGATATCGCGTTTTTCGAGTGCTAACGTAAACATAAGTCACTAGTATACTGATTTCCCCCGATAAATCAAGTTTTAAATACTGCTCCCGACGCCGACCGGCACAATAGGCCCGGCAATTGCCGATGCAGCCCCCGCACCACCGGCATTAACGGCTTTGATACGCACATAATACGGTACACCATTACTGATCCCGCTGTCGACGGTACTCGATGTGGCAGTGCTTGCTGAATGTGCAAAGGTTGAGTCATTGGTAGAAAAGTCTGTCGAAGTACTGTAATGAACTTCGTAATCAGTAATGGCACTGCCGCCGTCACTTGCGGGTGCAGTCCACGCGAGATCAAATGACGCATCCCCTGCGGCAAATTGAACATTGGTCGGTGCCCCCGGTGTTGTGATCGATGGCGCAGGTGCGACCGGAGTGGCGCTCATCACGTTGGATGCAGTACTCGTTCCGACAGAATTTATCGCAGAAATTTTAAAATAATACTGTGTGCCGTTCACGAGTCCGGTCACAAGATACGAGGTTGACGAAGTACCAACACCATCGTTTACGACCGTATTGTTCGAAGCGAAGTTGTCGGTGCTTTGGCGGATTTCGTAATCAGTGAGGCCAGTATTACCGCTATTACTTGGGGCTGTCCAGACAACTGTTGTCGTTGCATTTCCGGCTGTAGCAGAAACGAGCGTAGGTGCATCAGGAACGGTCAATACCGGTGCAGGCGGCAGGACGACAGGGTCGGGTACGGGCGCTGGTGCAGGAGAGGAACCTCCACCACCGCCACCACCCGACGACACAACGACGACTCCACCGCCACTTCCCCCTCCGCCACCTGGAATTTTTACTTCATACAACTGCTGAATTGCAGTGCTGGTCGCAACTGTTTTAACAGAGGGAGTTGTTGTTGCAATAGTTGTCGAAACACTCGCGCTTGAAGTCGCAAGTGTGATAGTAAACTTTGGCACAACAATTTTTGGTAACGCGGTCTTTCTTGAGGTTTTGGTCAACTCCATTGGCGAAGGTTGTGCAGTAAGTACCGGAGCTGCGGTTACCGGGGCAGGAGTTGTTTCTACTATTTCTAAAACGGGCGCGGGCGCTTCTACCGTTGTTGTTGCCGTATCAAAAGCAGAGAGCACATTGGCGACAATGAACTGTTTATGCAAAGCACCAGTGTCAACAGGCACCGTGTTATCCACAATGGGTGAAGACGTAATTGAGCCCGCAAGGTAGAGATAGAGCGTACCGGCGAGGCAGGCCGCCAAAATAGGCCACACAATATGGCTTGCTGTAAAAGCTTTCGTTTGCCCTCCCCCGTAGATCTCCATAGAGATAATTATCGCAATTTTTTGACTAGTTTGTCAAGGAATGCCCTGCAGGAATCGTCATCAAGTATTGATACGGTCATGATACTCTTGTTTTTCTTTTTGAGTGCTGTTTCGAGCTTTTTGAGGGTCGCTTCACTAATCGTATCAATTTTTGTAATCAGAATAATTTCTGGCTTTTCGGCAAGCGATGCATCGTAGCCCGCAAGTTCCTTTCGTATTACCGTGTAGTCATGCGCGGGATCATCAGAGTCGGCTGCGATACAGTGCAAAAGAACTTTCGTACGTTGAATGTGTTTTAAAAATTTGATACCGAGACCCTTACCTTCCGAGGCACCCTCGATAATGCCCGGGATGTCGGCCATGATACTGCCATCGGGGAGAACTCCCAGATGTGGCTCAAGCGTCGTGAAGTTATAGTTCGCTACTTTGCTTTTTGATTTTGTTAAAGCGTTCAACAAGCTCGACTTCCCTACATTGGGATAACCGACGAGGCCCACGTCTGCGGTGAGTTTAAGTTCCAAATATAATTCTGCCTCATAGCCGTCACGGCCGTATTCAAAACGCTTCGGCTCGCTTGAACGCGCATTGGAAAACTCTTTGTTCCCGCGTCCGCGTAACCCTCCCTGCGCCACGAGTATCCTCTCGCCTTCTGTTACCAGCTCATTATCAATGCCGCTGGTTTTGTTATGCACCAGCGTCCCGCGTGGCACCTGTAAAATAATATCTTTACCGCCGATACCTTCAGCATTGCGCCGGCCAACCTCACCATTCTCGGCCACAAACTCCTTTTCGTATCGAAATCGCGACAAGTCCAAAACCATGCGTGAAGCCTCGAGGTATACAGACCCGCCGTTCCCGCCGTTCTTGCCCGAAGGCGAATGTGAATATTTATCCTCGCCGAAAGCAACGGAACCATTGCCCCCGTTCCCGCCTTTGACTTTGATGGTTACTTCATCGACTAACATAGGTTATGCCAACTGTGCCGCGTAGGTTATTGGCAAAATCTTTCGTTCGATAGCCGACCGGAAAGGCGCAGGCGTACGTTCTGACGCTTCAAAAATTTCGATTCCGATAATCTTTCCGCTTTTGTCTCGATCAAGGATAATCCCCTCTGCAACCTCCTCGCTTTTGGCGTACTTCCCTTTCGAGAACCAGATCGCAAGAATATCTTCTTTTTTGTCGTAGCTAAATTTCATAGTTATTTTTTATCAGTGAAATACGTTGTAATAATGTAAATTGTATTCGCACTTTCCCTAAAGAAGATTTTAAGCACCAAATTCCTGCGGACATTTCCTATCAAACACAACCGTCCTTTTCGTGCAGGGATGATGACGTCTGGTGTTGCGAAACATTTCTCAACAAGCGCCTTGCTTACGTTCCGCTCGTGCATTTGTCCCAGCGCGTGAGAGCTGTACACAAAGCGCTTAGTTGTCATGATGTGATTTTATCACGAATAGGACTCAAAAGCTACCCTAACTTTTTTGCTGTTTTACCGTCCTTAATATTGTATTTCTTGAACAATTTTTCTATCGGATAGAATGGACCTTTGACTCGTTCTTTGAAAGAACTGAGAACAAACTTGATTTCGGGTGCGTTTTTGTCGGTAAAAATTTTGTTTCGATAAGTAATTTGATATTTTTTAGTGTCGCTGATTATTTGTTGCTGTTCCCGCTTGGTTTTATACTCACTTTTCTTCACGTAACAGTATCCATTTATGTAAACAGTGTTCCCTTTCCGCTCAAAGAATAGCTCTGCAAGACGCTTGTTAATTAACACAAAAGACCATCCATGGGCACTTTCTGTTTGTTTGTTTTGGGTAGGTTGTTTTTTCATGCCTTGTGTATAACGCATTATCAACACCCAGTGTTAATTTAGTTCTTTACGTCAGCCTTTTTAGCTCCTCGGTTTTTTCTTTAAAGAATTCAGTGAGTCGGCCCACGTAGCCTTCGGATAATGACTGGTCTGCCCCTCCTCTCCATGACTTTATTCCTAATTCTTTTACAAAATCTCTTAGCGCATTAACGAGCTCGGGATTATCGTTTGTTCGTTCCATCAATTTTACAACCGCTTCTGCATATATGTCGGCCTGTTTTTCAGACACGCTCTTTCGAAGCTCAGTTACTTCCGCTAATTGTTCATTTGGTCCAGATGTTTCCATTTTGGTTTTTTATAAAATACTACATTTTACTTGGCTTCCACCGCATGCAGTTCGCACACGTTCGGGAACTTTTGCACATACTGATAGGCCGAAGTGGCGGCGACGGCTCCTAATGCCGCGGCGGTCACGTCTTGCTTAAAGTGGCCAAAGAGATTGACCGTGTCACCGGCAGCGAAAAAACCCGGGATGTTCGTCTGCATCATGGCATCACTTTTTACATACGAAGTAGAATCCAATTCTACTCCCAAGGACACCGCGAGCTCACTGTTTGGCCTTGCACCGATTTCGATAAACAGTCCGTCTAAAATAAATTCGGTGGAGCCATTGTACTCTTTTGAAAGAATTATTTTCTCGAGCTGTTTCTCGCCGATGATTTGTGTGACCTGGGTGTTATACACAATTTCTACATTTGGTAGCGCCTGCACTTGCTCCAAGGTCACAGGTTCAGCGCGCACCTTATCACCACGTACTAAAATAATTATTTTCTTGCAGTATGCCGCGGCAAGGACGGCACCTTTGAGTGCTGCGTCGCCCGCCCCCACAACCGCGACTACTTTGCCCTCGTATAACGGTGAGTCACAGGTAAAGCAGTAGTGCACACCTTTACTCGTGAGCTCGGCTTCGTTGGGCAAGTTCAAATGTCCCCGCTCGGTGCCAACGGCAAAAATAATTGTCTTGCTTATGAACGTTTTGTCTTTCACTTGAACTTCATAACAGTCGCACACAGGACTCCCCTCTGCGAGCCCCAGAGGGGAGTCCTGTGTGCTTACTCGTCGGATGATCTTTTCTGCTTTGCCGGAAATAACTTCTGCGCCGCCCTCTTTGGCCTGCGTCTGCATCACCTTCATCAGCTCATAGCCGTCAATACCCACAACGCCCGGGTAGTTCCAAATGACCCCCGCGCGTGCGGTCTCACCACCGAACTCACCCTTCACGATGAGCGTCTTTAATTTATACCGCCCGGCATAGAGTCCAGCCGAAAGCCCGGATGCCCCGGAGCCAATGATGATAGTGTCAAATACGGCCCCACCCTGCCCTCCCCGAAGGGAAGGGTTAGGGTTCGTATTCATTCCCTCTCCTTCGGGGAGGGTTAGGGAGGGGCTTGAAGTTTGCATTATGAGTTAGTTGATTCCCAAAAGTCCCTTAATTTTATCTTCGTCATATCCAACAGTGATCGTGCCGTCAATATCAATGACGGGTACGCCCGAAGGACCGCCCACCTTCGTCATCATCTCGCTTCGTGCAGCCATATCAGCCTGGACGTTCTTATCCGTAAACTCAATTTTATTTTCTGCAAACATATCCTTAGCCATGTGGCAAAAGCCACAGGTCGGTGTGGAGTAAATAGTAACTTTGTGTGTTGTTGTAGCCATGTATTTTTTACTTAAAAATTTCTAATCTACTAGTATACCACACGTGTCAAATGCTGAGCAATTCTTCAAGCTTCGCGAGGGTATTTGGCGCCTCAAGGCCGGTTAAATTCAACGTGTCTTCACTTTGGTAAAAGCCGTAAGACTCGGTACGGGCAGCTGTATAACCGGCGCGTTTGGCGGTGGCCTCTATCTGTGGGTCGGTTTTCGCAAACGGTGTGGCAAAGACATTAATCTTGATTCCCAACTTTCTTTCGAGCGTCTCTTTGCTCGTTATCATTTCAGTATCAAGTTTTTTCTGATCTTTGATTTCATATAAATACGGATGCGTCTCGGTATGATCGCCGATTTCCATCCCGACAGACGAGAGTGCCGCAACCTGCTCCCAACTTAAGAAGCTCGGCCTTCCCAGCGCATCAGTAAATACAAAGTAGGTCGCCTTCATGCCATATTTTTGAAGAATCGGCAATGCGTTTGTATACTGCCCTTTCCATCCATCGTCAAAGGTCAGCACAATCGGTTTTGCGGGCAACATTTTATTTTCCGAAAAATGTTGCGCCACTTCTTCGAGCGTTACTGTCGTGTACCCTTCTGATTTTATAAAGCCGAGTTGTGCATCAAGCACCTTGGGTGTAACCACAAATCT
>OBEQ012395656.1_pt1 | contig 14896 bp, 19 predicted proteins | sample 1670901 | NCBI WGS metagenome assembly OBEQ01 (sample SAMEA104232315, study PRJEB22302) | groundwater metagenome | biome: forest; feature: aquifer; material: groundwater | place: USA | collected 2011-08-07 | depth 5.4 m | reverse complement strand
TCTGTAGTAGAAGTAGAATCTGCTCAAGAAATGCAAGAAGTTATTGAATCTGAATTTGATAAATGTGATGCTTTAATTATGGCTGCTGCTGTAAGTGATTTTAGGCCTATTACCACTTCAAAATATAAGATAAAAAAGAAAAATGAAGATATAACCATAGACCTTACACGCAACCCTGACATATTAGAGATATTAGGACGGACAAAAAAAGAAAACCAAGTAATTATTGGGTTCTCTGCGGAGTCAGATAATATTGAAAAAAATGCACGTGAAAAGCTTGAAAAGAAGAAAATTGATATGATAGTTGCAAATGATATAACAGTTCCAGAAATTGGCTTTGGTTCAGATGATAATGCCGTTATTATATTAACCAGAGATGGGCAAAAATAGATTTTACAAAGACAACCTAAAGTTGAAATAGCACAACACATATGCAGCAAACTCATTGAAATATTCGAGACAGTAAAAGAGGCAAAGAAAATATGAAAAAGTGGATAGCAACTAAAATTTTGGCTTCTATTTTCTGCTTCATAGTTTCTATCTTGTGTCTTGGATCTGTTGAACTCCCAGCATTTGCTATTTATTCAGCCTTGAGTCATATTCCTAATCATTTACAATTACCAACAAACCCACTATTTATAGCTAGTACAGAAGAAAAGAAAGAAGACATAAAAAAGGGAGACAAAAAGGAAAAAGAAGACAAAGAAAACAAAAAAGAAGAGAAGAAAGACAAAGAAGACAAAAAAGAAAAGAAAAAAGAACCTATAAATGAAAAGGATTTTGAACCTATTTTATTAGGTAAGCTTCTTGATTCTCCTAAAGATTATTTAAATAAAAAAATTAAATTTAGAGGTAAATTCAGTTCCTTCACAACCTTAGCTTTAGATTATGAACCAGCATTAAGAAAATCAAAAGATTTTCTTTCTATCTGTATTTTTAGACCTGATAGAAAGATACCTCTTTCCGAGCTAAAACTTGCATACCCCATCAAAGAAGCAAAAGACAATATTGTCATTAGAGAATTAGAAGAAAATGATTTAATAGAAATTTATGGTGAGGTTTTTAGTGCTGCATTAGATGAACCCTGGGTTGATATATTATCCATAAAGACAATTGAAAGTGCTACTAAAAGTCAAAAAGGTGATAAAAACATAATTGATAAAACTAATAAATCTTCAAAAAATAAGACTTTAAAAAATAAAAGTAAAAAAGAACCAAAAATAAATGAATAGTGAAAGTTTAAATACCTACATAAGCGAAACAACTTCAACAATTCAAAAAATCACCGGCATAGATTTAATTTATTTTTTGGATATAAACTTCCAGATCATTAAGGAACATAAGCTAAAAGAAGTAACCAATTGTATCCAAGAAATTAAAAATATTGTTAAGTCAGCTATGGAACTTAAAGAAACAAACACTCCTCTATACAAAAAACCATTTCATACAATGACTCTTTTAAATGAAAATGGGCTATTTATAATAGTAAAACTAGGTGATACTGAGGGTTTGTATTTAGTAATAATTGCTGGGGAAAGCGAGCCTGTAGACTTAATTGGTTTACTAAAAATCTGCAAAGAACTTAGAGTAAAATACACAAATACTCTAATGGAAAGCTTGTAAAAAGAAAACCCTATATTATCTAGTCACGGTAAAAAAGCTAAAATATAATATAATTAACACGAGGTTTAAGAAGAGAGGAAGTTATGAAAATTAAAAAACTATACAAACTAATAACATTATTAATGGCACTATTACTAATTTCTCAAAACTGTGTCCTAGCACAACAAGATGGTTACCAACAACCATTAGAAATAGATGATTCAGAAGGATCTTACGATCAGGCTATTAGAGGAAATCGTGGACCAGGAGCTGGTACTACAAGACCACTTCGTGGAAAAGTTGTGGTAGCACCTGCAGGAGCACGGTTTGACGCTAGTATTGTTACTACCCTTAGTTCAGAAATAAGCCGTATTGGGGATATTGTTACTGCAACTGTTGCAAATCCTCTTGTTGTGGGCTCTGATGTCTTAATTCCAAGTGGTAGCCAAATAATTGGTCAGGTTGTAAATGTTATCCCTGCAAAACGATTCATGGCAGGTTCAGGTGGACAAATTGAAATGAGATTTACATCCATACAAACACCTGATGGACAACGCTACCCAATTAGTGCATCTGTAGACACTACTCAATTTAAACTCCAAGCTGAAACCGGTGGCTCAAGAGTAGCTAAAAGTGTTGGTAAAGCTGCTGTAGGAGCAGGTCTTGGAGCAGCTTTAGGAACAGCAATAGGAGCTATTGCCGGTGGAATGCCTGGTCGTGGTGCCTGGTCAGGAGCAGCTATTGGTGGTGGGGCAGGAGCTCTTACAGCCCTTGCTTCAAAAGGAAAAGAACTAATTATTCAAAGCGGCACACAAGTCCCTGTTATATTAGATCAATCTTTACAAGTAGTTGTCCCTCAAAGAAATTAAAAAGAACTTTAGTTTTTAGATAAAATTCTTTTAATGTTTGCGCAGTCGCTAAGATTATCATAGTACTTAACCTTTTAATGTAGTAAAATTACTAGAAATGTCATCTATTAAAACAAAGCTACAATCAACATTAGTTAGCTTAATCAAGCCACTACATACTACTTCTAAAAAGCTATCTGCAACATATGATATTAAAGCTAGATTTTCAGAGCAAATGCTTTATGAGTTAGAGCCTGGACCAACTTATACATATTCCAAAGGGTTTTTAAATTTCGGGTTAATTTCGGAGTCAAGCTTAAATTTTCAAATTTCTAAACAACAAATAGAGTCTACCAATAAAGAGTTTTTAGAAAAAACATTGACAGACTTAAAACCATTTAAAGACGCTCTTACGGGTTGGGGGCAATCAATTAAGAATTCTCTCAAAGATTTAAGCGATTTTTTGTATCTATTAGGAGCTAGTCCACAAATTATAGAACAAGTCAGTCTAAGTAAAGAAGAGGCTGCTAAACTTTCAGAAATCTTTTCAACTCTTTCAGTTCACTTTCCTTATAGCTTTTTACGGCTTCATAATTCTGATCCTAATATGCAAATAAAAGAAGTATTTTTTGATAATCCTCAAAATGTTTTCCGTGCTCTTGCAAAGAATTTTAAGAGCTATAGTGAAGAAAAAGCCATAAACCCAAATACCAAGCTACATTTAGATATTTATAATACTAATTTTTAACTATATTTTTCATAAATGTAGTTCTTGTAGCACTACGCATCCATAACGCATAGCTAGATTTTGTAATTAAATTATTTATGCAGCTCTTAATGTACTCTTTAAAACTATCATCGATTTTTTTAGGACAAGAAATACTATAAAAACATACAGTATCAGCACTCCTGTCTTCGTCTCTGGACAACATTAGAAAGAGTTGTTTTTTCCCTGCATAATTACTTAAATCAAAACTAAAAATTGATGAGCCATTAGCTCCACCAGAATCTAAAAACATTAGTTTTATATTTTTTTCTTCTTGGAATAATTTACTTGGTGAGTTTAAAAAAGAAACTACTTTATTTAATAAATTATTTGTAATTTCTTCAGTTTTTTCTTTTGAAAAAGGAATGTATTCTTCCTTTTTTATTTCTAATTCTATTTCTTCATTTTTACCAGTAGAATCCCATATACCTACAGTACTTTTAATTGGTGGGATTAAATGGCCTATAAATTTTCTTATTGAAAATGACATGGTTATATCTCTACATATTCTTAATAACTAAATAGTTGGTAATTAACCTTAATAATACAACTTATTGCTAGTTATAAAAAGTCATTATCCTGGGTATAACAAAAAGTAGTCATGCCATCTGGAAAAACACATGATTTATTAGCTTATACATCCACTCTTGGTAGTTCATACTGTCTTTGGCATTATGGAGTAATTAATGACTTAAACTTTATTGGAATATTTGCAATTGCTTCTTTGTTTGGTGGACTAATGTTTGGTCCTGATTTAGATACAAAAAGCATTCAATACAAAAGATGGGGATTATTAAAGTTTATCTGGCTACCTTACCAAGCTTTTGGACACAGATCAAAAAAGACACAAAGTCACGACGCTTTATTTGGACCACTAGTCAGAATAATTTATTTTATTCTTTCAATAATTTGTTTAACAATCTTTATAGCTGGAATATTTAGTATCTTTGATAAAAAGCTATCACTTTCATTTTTATTTGCTTTTACAAATTCATTATTAGAAATACCATTGCAATATCATTTAATTTTTTTTATTGGTTTGTGGTTTGGTAATATTGTTCATTATTTTGCAGATTGGATATGGGAATTTGTCCCGAAGCATCTCAAGTCTTAAACTTGTCAAGCCCTGTTTGCAAAGGAATTTGGACTAATTATATATAGCAAGTTATGTTTCTACCTACCGCCGGTTTTTTCGCTATGCTCCCAAAACCGGCTTTCCATAGTGCTTCCAGTTTGCTATTTATAATGCCTTACAGATTTCACCAAATAAATTGGATAAAATCTTACCCTCTAAAGTCATTTGCTTAGAAATATTACCCTAGCTAGGTAGCAACCAAGTTATACTATTACGCACTATCATCTTAAAGAAGAAATTTAATAAAAACTAAATTTAAGACCATTTATATAAATAGCCGAGAAAAGGAGTAAATAGCTAAGCCATGACAATAGCACCTATTAATCTTATACAAAGAGTACCAAGTATACAAAATACAATTCAACAATTATCAAAACTTTCCACCTTAATAAATGAAGCGCAAGAAGATCCTAAAAAACAAAGATCACTTGCTAAATATTTTGAGCAAAAATCAACAAAAAAAGATGAGGTATTATTTCAACATGCATATAGTGTGTTTCTTTTAGCAGCTCTAAGACATTCACAGGAATTAAGACTGAATGATTCCATAACTAATTTAATAACCAGAAAAAAGGCTATAAAAGAAGATCTTACTTATGAACAAATCTTGAACTGGCGAAATATTTATGAATCAATTAAACAAGCTATTGAATTTAAATTTACTCACTCAAATGGAGAATTTACATCATTAGAATCTAAATATTTTACAGATAAGCAAAAACAATGTAGTGCTTATGCCGATTTTCTTCTTGGAATATTACAAGAAAAAGAGACAGAACAAATTAAACATACAGCTTAAAACAAACCAATAAGCTTTACTATTTCATTTATATCAGCTTTTACTTCACAAGCCTCAGAAGCACTATATTTAATGGCACTATCTGGATCTTTTAAACCATTACCCGTTAAAACACAAACCACCGTTGACTCCGGAATAATTTTATTTAGTTTTGCACTCTTTAATAACCCTGCTACTGACGCAGCACTTGCTGGTTCACATGCTATACCTTCATCTCTATGAAGTATTTTATATGCTTCTATAATTTCTTCATCAGTAACTATATCTATAAAACCACCAGATTCTTGTGCAGCATTAACCGCCTGCTTCCAGCTAGCTGGGTTTCCTATTCTAATAGCCGTTGCAATGGTCTCCGGTTTTTCAATAACTTTGCCATAAAAAATAGGAGCAGCTCCACTTGCTTCAAATCCAATCATTTTGGGTCTGTTATTTTTTAAGTACTCACAAAAACCTTTCCAATATGCAGTAATATTTCCAGCATTCCCTACCGGAATTGCTAATATATCCGGTGCTCTACCTAGCTGTTCACAAACTTCAAATGCACCTGTTTTTTGTCCTTCAATTCTAAACGGATTTAAAGAATTTACAAGTGTAATTGGATATTTATCAACAATTTCTTTTACAAGTTTTAGCGCTTCATCAAAATTTCCTATTACCTGAACAACCTTTGCACCATAAATCATTGCCTGGGATAGTTTTCCAAGTGCTACATAACCTTTTGGTACAAGAACAAAACAATCCATTTTATATCCATTTGCACGAGCATGCGCTGCATAAGCAGCGGCACTTGCACTAGTATTTCCAGTACTAGCACAAATAATAGCTTTAGAACCTGCTTCACAAGCCTTAGTTAAAGCCATAGTCATTCCACGATCTTTAAAACTACCCGTTGGATTAGCACCTTCAACTTTTAAATAAACTTGTAAACCTGGAACATTACAAAGTTTGGCTATGTGAGGAGCTAGGACTAAAGGTGTATTTCCCTCATTTAAAGTAATAATTGGTGTTTTATCATTTACCGATAAATAAGTCTTATAACAATCAATAAGACCTTTCCATGGACGAGTGAAAAGTGTAGATTTACTTAGCATATGCCTTTCATTGTAGCAAATAGATTTTTATAATTGCTTAATGATAAAATAAAAACTTATGAGGTTTGTCGTAATAACTTTCCCTGGCTCAAATTGTGATAAAGACTGTACTCATGTCTTGAAAGATATCTTCAAACAAGATGTCATAGAAGTTTTCCACAATGAAGAAAAACTACCCGACAAAACAGACTGTGTAATATTACCAGGAGGTTTTAGTTATGGTGATTATTTACGCTCTGGTGCAATTAGTAGATTTTCGAAAATAATTTCATCCGTAGTTGAATTTGCAAATAAAGGTGGTTTAGTAATTGGCATCTGTAATGGATTTCAAATTTTATGCGAAATTGGGCTTTTATCCGGAGCATTAACTAAGAATAAATCTCTGAATTTTATTTGTGATGAGGTTTATCTAAAAGTAGTAAACAATCAAACACCGTTTACAAAATCATATAAAGAAGGAGAAATCATAAAACTACCAATTGCTCATGGTGACGGTCGTTATATACCTAAAGATATAAATAGTTCACAGATCATTTTTCAGTACTGTGATAAAAAAGGGAATATAACGGAAGAAGCTAATCCAAACGGATCTATTAATAACATAGCTGGCATTATAAATACACCGAATATTCTTGGCATGATGCCGCACCCAGAGCGTTCTTGTGAAAACATCTTGGGAAGCGAGGACGGGAAACGATTATTGGAAAGTATAATCGTGAGCTCACCTATAAAACTTACTCTTTGAAATTTTTAATCCAAGATTTAATTTCCAGAGTGTTTCCAAGACTTGATTTTGCCAGCCCAACTGCTTTTTGTATATTTAAAAGTCCATAGCCATAGTCTTTATCTTTACCACTGTCACCCAAATCATCAGCAGACTGGAGTAATATATCTCTTACTTGGTCATTAGTTAAATCAGGAGCCACAGACCAGACTAAAGCTGCAGCACCAGCTACTTGTGGTGCAGCAAAGGAAGTACCACTTACACTGTTATATCCATCTTTTAAGGAGGTAGTATAAATAGAAGCTCCTGGTGCAACTATACTTACATGATCACCTTGAGTACTATAGTATTCTCTCTCTCTTGATTCATCTACTGCACCCACACCTATTACACCATCAAATGCAGCAGGATACCTTACTTCTTCTATACCAGTATTACCACCAGTTGAAACTATTAATATTCCTTTACTTTGTGCTTCTTCAATAGCATTTTTAAAAGTTTGAGAAAATTGATTTGTGCTTAAGCTTAATTGTACAACTTTAACTCCTCTTTTATACGCTTCGTTTAATGCTGAAACCACTGTAGAAACCCTTGCTTGACCAGCAGCATCAGTAACTCTCATTGAAACAATCTTTGTATTCCATCCAATTCCTGCAATGCCTTGAGTATTGTTTGTGTTTGCTGCAATAATTCCAGAGACTTCTGTACCATGACCTATTTCATCCCTTAAATCCTGATTGTTTAAATTTATCCCTCCAATTACTTTGCCAGCTAAATCAGGGTGACTTTCATCAACCCCAGTATCTAAAACCCCGACTAATAACTCACTTCCAACAGTTGTATCCCAAGCTTTTGTTGCATTAATTTCCCTTAAATAATATTGAGCTGAAAATCCTTTATCATTTGGTGTGATTTCTTTGGCTTCATTTGCATCAAAAGTAACACTTGAAATATCTAAGTTCTTATGAGTTTTAACCCTCACATATTTTCTACTAACCTCATTTTCTTCATCTAAAGAAAACTTATAATCCGGTTCGACTAAATCATATAAACCGCTCTTTCGTAAGCTTGCAACTTTTTCTTCTTTTGTGGATCCATTATCTTCATCTAAAGAAATAACAAAAGCATTATCTGCAATTCTTGCAAAGGTTTGAACACCATTTCTATACATCAACCTGTTCAACAGTCTTGGTGATCTTAAAAGTTGTTTTTTAGGATGAACAATTATAGAATCATAGTCTTCATTATTATTTTGAAAACAATTAGCTGGAAGTTGTAAACAAAAGACTAAGACTAAAATATAAAAGGAAGAAAACAGTGCGTAAAGAAATGATGACAAACAACAGAAAACAGAAGCTCGACTTTTACCCTCCGGCTTCTGACGATTGATTTCTAGATTTTTACCTTTGTGTATTTTAAACATCTGATTCGGTAGCCCAGCCATCCTCTTTGCTATTGCCTTTTAGGCAGCATAAGGATCTGCAGCATTGCGTCCCACAATTACTTGTGGTTTGCCTTTTCGTCAAAATGGTCGAACTTAGGTCCTACTAAGTAAGAACATACAAATACTTATCGGACTTTTAGAGGTTATCTTTACTGCTTTTAAGTAGATTTCTTTAAAATAAGTCTAGAAGCTTCTTTAAGACTACTTTTTACAAACAAGTTTTAACCAAAATAGTATTGCCCCGAAGGGATATTTCTGGCTTTATATAAGCAACTTTTCACATTTTCACAAATAAGGTAAACTTATGATTAGGTTATAAAAACAACATTGAAGAAGGATGGCATAAAATGTTAGAACTAAAAAATGATCCTGAAACAAAAATAAAAGAACTAGGGCTATTACTACCACAGGCACCAAAACCGGTTGCAAGTTACATCCCAACACTAATTGTCTCTGACTTACTATTCACTTCAGGCAATTTGCCAATTAAAGATGGAAAGATAATTTATACTGGTAAAATGGGCGATACTAATAATCCTATCGATGTTGGCTATGAAGCAAGTAAATTAGCAACTTTAAACTCTTTAAGTGCAGCAAAAGAAACGCTAGGAAGTCTCTCCAAAATAAAACGTGTAGTAAAAGTTACTGGTTTTGTAAACAGTTCTTCTGGGTTTACAGATCAGCCTAAAGTTATAAACGGTGCTTCAGATTTACTTGTATCAATTTTTGGAGAAGAGTATGGAAAGCATGTAAGGTCTGCTCTTGGAGTATCAGAACTTCCATTAAACGCTTTGGTAGAAATTGAATTTATTTATCAATTAAAATAAAATCTATGGAAGAAAATCCTGAATATGGTACTCAGTTATTATCTAAAAGACAATCTTTAAAGTCTGTTGCTTACGCCTTTTTATCAGTTCTCTTAATTATAAGTACTGCAGTTTATGGTTACACTCAATATACTCAGAAAAGCATTATCTCGACAATCCTTCAAAGCCCACTAGATCTAAATGATACATCAAGTTTAATCAGTTCCATTTCCACCTCTGAGCACAAACTCTCCAGTGGTATAGACATACCAAAAGGCACAAGGTTTTTTGGGAAGCTTAGTAAAGAAGAAAACAAATATATAATTTATTTTGATTCACTACAAACACCCGACGGTCAAACAACATCATTTACTGCTAAATCAATTCTAGATATTAGTAGTAATAATTCAAAAAATGGTGTTTCCGCTAAGATTAGCAAAACATTATATAAACAAACAAAATCAAATGTTTTAGGTGCTATTTTTTATAATAACTCTAGCAATATCTCAGAATCTTCAAAATCAAGATTACCTCAAGGGTATATTTTAAAACTAGAATTTGATTAGAGTATTAATGTACTAAGATATACTACTAAAGTATTACAGGGTAAGAAGATTTATATATAATAATTATACAAGATAAAAAATGACAAGCATTTTATTCAATGAAAAAAATAGGTCAAAGGACTCTGCTCCAATAATAATAGCTTTGTATTCAATTATTCCAGGGATCGGTCAACTCTACAATGGTAAAACTAAAAAAGGTATCTTATTTCTAGTAGCTACTTTTATAAGCTTAGCAATGGTTTATGCCTCTATTCATCCTATGTCTACCTTAGAGTTTTCTCTCATAATATTGACTGTTGTTAAATTTATTGTAAGCTTCATTTTTAAATTCGAATTTGAGCCTTCACCTGCAGCTGGATTTCTAATGAACTCTATTAAGTTTGGAGGAACATTTTCAACTTCACTAATAACTACCATCATAATCTTCGTTATATACAGTATGGTAGATGCTTATTTGGATGCTGAAAAAGCTCTACAAAAATATGATTATAAAATTATCAGCACAGACGCAACAGTATTTCACTTATCAGAATCTACTGCAAGTTCCTATATAATTCATTCAACAGTATTTATTTTACTTTTTTTAATTAGTTTATTTTTTGTAATTCCGACTAGAAACAAAGAACAAATCACAGAAATAGAATTTATACTTCCTCAAATTGAATCAAAAAAACCACCTCCACCAGAAACAAAAAGACGATCAACTGTTCAATCAATTGACCAAGGCAAACACGATCCAAAAAAAGAAGTTTCACCAGCTCAACCAACCAGACCAAGCAGTCCTCCCGTTGCTGTTCCAAAGATCATCCCACAAATGGTTAGTGCACCACAACCAGTAGCACCTCCACAACCAAAAGCAGTACCAAGACCAGTTCCTAAGATATCTGAAAGACCCGCTCTTACTCAAGCTCAGCCACAACCCGCACCTATACAAAACACTCAATCAGAAACTAATGATTTGCCAAAACCAGCAGCACCCGCTCCTGATACAAGCTCCCAAACATCACCTCAAAACACAGCTAATGCTATTGCAGTAGCACCTAAAATCCCTGGTGTTGGTGGGGTAGGAGGACTTGGTAATGTAGGCAATCCACCTCCAAACGCACGTCCATTAGCACCTGCAAGCCTTGCCGCAAAAAAAGACATAGATTTTGGACCATACATGAATGATCTTCAACGCAGAATAAAAAGAGCCTGGCGACCACCTCGAGGGAATGAATCAAAAAGAGTAGTCGTAGTCTTTAAAATAAGTAGAAATGGTGAGCTATCGGATTTACGCATAAAGAAAGGTAGTAGTTTTGTACCTTCTGACAAAGCAGCTCTTTTAGCAATTCAAGCTGCTGCTCCTTTTGCACGCTTACCAGAAGGTGCACCAAATATAGTAGATATTGAATTTACTTTTGACTATAATGTTTTTGGTGCAAGTGGATCTTACCGACAATTCTAAAGAACTAGAACAATTAGAAAATAAAACTGATCTCAGTAATTTACTTATTAAAACTGATATTAACTAAAAAAAATTGTGAATCAAAAATCCTGAATACTAAATCCTGAATACTAAATATGATAAAGTCTTTAGTTGAGGTTTTGATTATGGAAGCTACTACTTTACACAGCAATAAATTCCTAGAATACTTTTTTGCATTTATGGTGCAGGATTGGTTTGCTTTTTGGCCAATTACTATTTGTTCTGTACTAACCATTGCTGTAGTAATTGAAAGATTTTTCTACTACTCAAGGAATAAAAAAGATGTAGCAACTTTTATCCAAAGGCTTCAGAGAGAATTAGAACGAGGAAATCTTGAAGGTGGGCAAGCTTTGGCCAATCAACTAGGTGGCGTCGTGGGTGAAGTTGCAGAAGAAGGAGTAAGATTAATAGCAGTAGAAAAAGAGGATTTTTCCAGAGCCTTTGATATTACGGTAAATATTGTAGGTAGAAAACTAGAAAAATATTTACCCATTCTAGGAACCATTGGAGCAACGGCTCCATTTATAGGATTATTTGGAACTGTTGTTGGTGTTATTGTTACTTTGCAAATATTGGGAGAAGCTGGTGGACAAACGCAGGAAGTTGTTATCGGAATTGCAAAAGCATTAATTGCTACAGGATATGGTTTAATTGTTGCAATCATTGCTGTTATTATGAATAACTATTACAACAATATTGTTAGAAGATTTGAGGAGGATTTTCAGTTGTTAAAACTACTGTTCTTAAGCTTCTCAAACATTGCAAATCGTCCAACTCAAGGTCCACAAGCTGGTGGATACAGACGATAACTAAGGATTAAGTTATGGCATTTGGTAGTAGTGGCTCTGGTGGAAGACAAAATTTTAGTGAGATAAATATTACACCATTAACAGACGTGTTTTTAGTTTTGCTTATCATAATGATTTTAATTGCACCACTAATTAACCAAAGTTCATTAAAGGTAGAACCGCCAGTCGCACAGCATGGAAAAGCAGAACAAAAAAACAAGACTATAACTGTTGAGGTAAGTAAAGAGGGTATTATTGCTGTAAATGGTATAAAAATATCAGACTCAAGAACTCCAGTTGAAAAACTGCAAGGTTTAATCAGTGCTGCTCTAAAAAGCGAATTTAAAAAAGCTGGCACAAAAGATATTCCTGTTGCAATTAAAGCAGATCAAGAGTCTCGACAAAAGTATGTAGTAGCAGTGCTAGATGCTGCTGCTGGTTCAGGAGTTAAAAAACTTAGGATTGTTACCCTACAAAATGCCCAATATTAGTAACCTGGATTTATTTAACCCAATATAGCCTCACCAAGCTTAAACGCAGCATGTCTATTAAATCGAGCTTTTATGCGCCCTCTTTTTACCATAGCATATGGAACATTTCTGTTAAAGTCTAAGGTGCCCGTATCTAGCTTTTCTAAAGTATCATCATTTAGAACAAGTTTTATCTCATTGTTTTCTTTTACAACATCTTTTACGACAAATATAGTATCTTCTGGAATGACTGCTATTCTCTGAGTAATATTATTGTGTTGCCATTTAAGTTGATAAGTTTCATCATCTATCTTTTCTAAGTCTAGTCGCTTAAAAAATTCGATAATTTTATCATGGGTAAGCTTAGCACCTTGAAAGTGAAGCTCCCCTTCTAAATCAATTTTTATATGCTCGTCCATAAGACGTTAATCCGAAGATATATAATTATACATCCTATAATCTATTTAAGGCTTAATTGCTGTTAAAACGTTGTAAAGAGTATCTCGTTCAATGGGTATATAGCCCGCATCCTTTATAAGCGTTTGAATAAAGTTTTTTTCTAATCCTCGCTTTTGTGACCCTGCTGCATGAGTAATGCTTTCTTCTTGAACTGTTCCATCTAAATCATCAGCTCCAAAGCTTAGACTTACTTGCGCCAAACCAATCCCTAACTGAATCCAATATGCTTTTATATGAGCAAAATTATCAAGCATTATTCTGGATATTGCAATATTTTTTAACTGATCAAATGCAGTAATTGGTTTTACTGTTCCTTGTATTTCGGTATCTTCATAATGACAACTAAGAGGGATAAAAGTTTGAAAGCCTCTTGTCTTATCCTGCAGCTCGCGAAGTTGTATCATGTGATCAACTCTGTCTTCTACTGTTTCACCAATGCCACAAAGCATCGTTGCATTTGACCTAAGTCCTAAAGAATGAGCAGCTCCATGAATCTCAAGCCATTTTTCAGCCGGTATCTTATCTGGGCAGGTTTCATCCCGTACTGATCTCGAAAATACTTCAGCTCCACCACCAGGCATACTGTCTAATCCTGCATCCATAAGCTGCTGCAGAGTTTCTTTACAGCTTTGTTTTTTTAGCTTGCTAAAGAAGTCAATCTCAACCGCCGTAAAAGCTTTGATATGAAGCTTTGGATATTTTTCTTTAATAGCTTTTAACAACTCTACATAATATGGCAAAGCTGCTTTAGGATTTAATCCCCCTACAATATGAACCTCTGTGGCGCCACCATTAACACATTTTTCTACCTTTCCTAAAGCTTCATCTATAGTATAAGTATAGGCGCCTTTTTCATTTGGCAATTTTGCAAATGCACAAAAATTACAACGTCCAATACAAACATTTGTAGGGTTGAGGTGTAAATTTCGATTCCAATAAATCCAGCTTTCTTGCTCAGGCAAGGCTTTCATATCTCTAGCTAACCGACCTAAAGAACCTACAGCTAAAAGATCATTTGAATTATAGAGATAAAGACCTTCATCAAAAGTAATACGTTCTTTATTTAAAATTTTTTCTTTAATTCTAGAAAACATATAAAGTTATTCTACAAAATTATGACAAAAAAAACTCGCATGTAAATTGCATAGTCATTATAAATGCAATCTACATGCGAGCAAATAACCTACAATATAAGTATTTATTTCTTATCTAGTTTTTTTCCAAGCCAGTAAAATCCACCGACCATTACTGCAAGTAATGTAATGTTTGAATTCAATAAACTACTTAAGTCTCCCATAATATCCCTCCTTTACCTAAAAATCTTAGACTTTGTATTATAAAGAAGGTTTCTTCTTTGTAATCTATGAACATAAAATCTTGATTTTAGTAACCGTTATTTCATTTATATCATTATTATCAAGATTTTGGAACTCAAATACATACTCTTTGCTTGAATTAAACGGGTCTTTAGCTTGCTTTATTACTGTGCCCCAACTATTGATATCCGCTAATTCTTCTTTAGTTAATCTCATGACTAAGTAACGAGCTACACTATATATTGTATTTTCAAGTTTTTCTATATCAAGTTCACCCTTACAATTTGAAGCTTCTTTTAACAGTTCTTTATAAGATTCTTCTTTTAGTTTAAATTTTAAACTTACAGGCTGCTTTGAATCAAACCTAAAATAGGTTTGCTGTATAGAGGGTAATAATTTTTTTACAACTAACATTTTAAAGACCTATTGAAATATTCGATTATGAAAACCAACCATTGGTTTATTTTCTTCGATAGAAGAGATAATTTTAACTTTTGTGACAATAAAGCGATTGTCTCCACTACTTTTAAACAGTAACCCAAACAATCTATTTTTATTTGTAAGATCAATGGTTAACCTCAGGTACTCAGTAATCGGCTTATTTTCTAACTCTT
>OBEQ010036073.1_pt1 | contig 14898 bp, 18 predicted proteins | sample 1670901 | NCBI WGS metagenome assembly OBEQ01 (sample SAMEA104232315, study PRJEB22302) | groundwater metagenome | biome: forest; feature: aquifer; material: groundwater | place: USA | collected 2011-08-07 | depth 5.4 m | reverse complement strand
GGGTGGCTGTTAACCACTAGGTTGTAGGTTCGAGTCCTACCGCCGGAGCATTGCATCAAAAGCAGGGTATAAAGCCCTGTTTTTGCTTGTATTTTCAAGGGTTTTTGAGGGTTCGAAAATTTCAGAGTGTGATTTTGCCAAATTAAGCACTTTCGAACTATTGGTAAATTGAATAGCCTCTGATAAGGGTATAAAGGGTTCTGAATACTCGGCTATAAGGTCGCCTCTATTAACTCGTAAAGAGCTGAATACAAAATTGAGTAGTTGTCTCTTTTCCTCCGGCGTAGCTTTTTCATATATTTCTCTTGCGCGTTGAGAAAGCTCGTATATGAGCGCGCCTAATTCAAAGTATTTATTGCTTGCGTGAGAATGTTTTTGCATGGATTGTAGAATAGCTTCCTTTTCTTCGGAATATTCTTTGAATTTTCTTTGATAAAATTCCTCACTTATTTTCTCATCAAGTTTATCATCGTAGAGTTTATCTAAGCGGTTTTGTATCTGATCGTGGCGTTGGTTTAACTCATTGACATTAGAAGTATAGTAATGTATTTCGTCTTGATGGCTTTCTTTCAGAGCTTTGCGCACCCACTCGACAATTCGGGTATCCCTAATCCGAAGTTTATCTAATCTTTCTATAACCTGCCTTTCAATTTTTTTCTCTTTATACCATATTACTTGAGAGCAATTGCGATAATGGTTGCAATGCCCGTACATAATACCCTTTTGCTGTTCCCATGTTATTAGTCCACTGCATTCATCACAATCAATAAGCCCCCGTAAGAGATAAAAATGCTTACTGTATTTAGGGGTGCTTTTAGATTTCAATATTTGTTGCACTCTATCAAAAATTTCTTTTGTTATTAAGGGTTCGTGTTTTCCGGTAGAGATTTTGCCATTCCAGCGATTTTTTCCATGATAAAAAGGATCGGAAAGCAAATCAGCTAAACGACTTTTTACCAGTTGACTCCCACCCCTTGTCCGTAATCCTTCTTGATACATTATTTCGACTAATTTTTTGAGAGAGTGCTCGCCGGTAGCGTATAATAGAAACATTTTTTTGACCAAAGGAGCTTTCTGTTCATCAATGATATGAATCTTATGTCCTTGCTCGCCTATTGTCTTATATCCAAGCGGTGGTTTGGTAGGTAGCCACCCTTGAGCGATCTTCTCTTTTTGTCCCTTTTTCACTTCCTCGGACAAATTATCAATATAATATTGTGCGACAGATACTTTAATATTCCATATAAACTTTTCATTTGATCTTGATTCATTCGTTAAAACACAATTTTCTTTTACGAAGTGAACTTGGCGCTCAGGGTTCTCTTTTATCCATTCGTTAATACACACCGCATCTTTTAAGTTCCTTGTTAGGCGGTCAACCTTCTCACAAATGATAACATTTATAGCGTTCTTCTTCACATAATCAAGCATTTCATTGAATGTTTTCCTTTGGTATCGTCCGCTTGCAGATTCCGATATAGAAAATATTTTTGCAATATCAAAATCCTTCCTTTGGGCATATTCTTTGAGGAGTTTTTCTTGAGAGGGGAGAGAATATCCGGAATCTTCCTGATCCCGCGAACTCACACGGCAAAATAATACGGCTTTCATATAAACTAAAAGGACGGTTCTGGTTGCCCAGCCCACTTGCTCCGAAAGGAGTAGCTACACTGGCAGAACCGCCCTTTTAGGGTCAGTGTAGCAATAAAAAACCTCTCGGAAATACTATGGGCTTTGGGCAACAAATAAAGTATACCTCATTTCTTATACCCAAGCAAATGTCCATTATTAGAATATATCAATGATACTTTGATAATGAAATAGATGTTTTGCGGTTGGGAGGTATATTTGCCCCTATTCTGAAAATTATGATGAATTTTGCCCTATACTTGAGAATTCATCGCTTGAAAAACCGCATGGTTAAGCCATCTGATTTTGACGCATTTTTATACATAAGTCCTTCAAAATAGCTTTCTTATTTTTTTCATCAAAATCATCTTTTTCAACTAATGCGTCAAAAAAATATTCAATGTCTGATGGGCGTAGCGTATCCTCACATTCCGAGAGTAAAATTTTTAATAGAGGAATACTGCCAATGTAGCTTTGATTATATTCTTTTCTAAAAGTTTTTTCTAATTCGAAGTATTTCATCTGCTCTGATTAGTATCGTCAAATAAAGAGTTTATATCATCAATAGGGTTATCCGACTTTTCGGGTAGAGTATCTTTTTGAGTGGATTTTATTAGATCTTTAGCCCTTAAACTGCTTGGCTTTGCTTGTTCTAATAAATCGCGAGTGTATTTAGTAAGAAGCCACTTGTCCGCATATCCTTTACCTACGTGTACTCTATCAAGTAAGGCAAGTCCATGTAAGTCTTCTAAAATGCGTCTCGTGGTGTTGGTGGGGTATCCAATTTCCATTGCAACATCCGCAGTATCTAATGTTTCAGTTGTCCGAATGAGAATCTCCAGAGTTTTTCTGCGTTTCTGTGGCAGGGAATCCATTGCTATTTTATAAAGTAGTTCATAATCCTCTTCTTGAGTATTATTTCCTATCATTGAGAAGGCGGCGACAAGTGTTATGAGTTGTTTGGGAAGCCTTGTAGGAAGCTCGTGGTCTGGGATAAGGTCTATTTCTCGTGTTGCCTGTCCATCGCGGATAATTCCGCTCCGTGCTTTTACGCAAAATGTCGCAAGGTGGGCAATACGATTTTTTATCTCATCAGAGATTTGTGGATTTTCTTTTGGGATTTCTACCCCAGCAAGAAAATCTGCGAAAGCATTTTGTATTTCTTCTCGCATTATTTTTTCCCCGCCGCTATTCGCCATTGCTTTTTTAGCTAAAGCGATAGAATCGGGTTGTGTCGGTCGGTATTGAATAAATCTTTCTCCTAAAACTGCATAGATTTCGTAGTGCCGGTCTATTACAGAAGTTACACCAGCAATAAAGCCCATTTTCCCTTCCCAGCTTTTGGTTTCTCCCGTTCCAAAGGGTTTACTGTAATATCCGTCATAGATTTCCCGTAGCTGTGATATTATTGCCTGTTGTTTATCTCGGTGCATTGTCAGGACAGTCGTAAAATCTTTGTAGGTTAAAATTGTACCTTGACGCGGAAGACGCAAAAGAAGGCTTGCGTTCTTGTTTTTTATATCTCCACTTATGAAGGTTTGAGTTGTAAGGTCTGATATAGCATAAATTCCTTCAATCTTTTTCAGTCCTCGTATAAGTTCTGTTTTGGTTCCACCCGGAGCCGCTACAATAAAAAGCCAGACAGGATCAGCTTGGAGTTTATTTGCTATAACCGCGCCTACTAAAACCTTGATAAGTCCCTTATCCTGAATTAAGAGCCACTTGCTTATAATTTTTTCTAACATTTGAAAATCTATCGGCGTTCTTTTGTCTGATATAGTCTTTTCAATTTCTTGAAATTCTTGCTCAATCCTTTGTTTTTGATTTTTATTCATAATCATATTTATTTTTTAATGAGATACCCTATTGCTTCTCTAAAAGAATAATCGTAGAGTAACTTCACGAATTTAATACTATCTCCACCCTGACTGCACCCGAAGCACCAACAGCGATTACTTTCCGTATAGATGCAGAAGGAAGGGTGTCGTTCAATGTGTAGGGGACAAAGTGTAAATAATCTTTTCCCACTTTTTCGTAATTGACCAGCGATCAAACTCTCTATTGGTACGGCTAATGCTTGCCCAATTTGTTCTTCTGTGAATCGTCCTTTCGTTTTCCACCCTCTTGATACTGCAAATAATCTCTTGAGCCGTGCAATATTATTGTCAATTTTCAAAAGTTTTTCGCCATCAGTATTTTTTATAAACTCTCGCCAAAACCACTTTGAAAACTCATCAGCTATACGTTGTTTAATGAGCATCAGCTTCTTTCTTATTACATCAACTAATTTCGTTCGTTTTTCTTCCGCTTCGGCTATTTTTTGAGGCATAATTTCTTTCGCTTCAGGAAAAATATCTAAAAGTTCTTTATCGGTGAATCTGGATAGGGATTTTTGCCATTCTTTTTCAAGATCAAGGGAGTAGTTATGAAATTCCCACTCTGGCTCTTCAATTATTTTCATGTTCATTTTTTATTTCACGCTGATAAATACTGCCAAGCAAATCAAAATATTCCACAAGCTTGTATGCTGTTTTTGAAGCTTCGGAAGTATCTAACTCGCGGCCATAACTTTCTTGCAGAATTTCCCGCAATTCTTGGATTGTATTCTCGCTTAATGACATTGAAATTTTTTATCCGCTTGGCAAAATATAAATGCAAAAATTACATATCGGAGTAGATACGGTTTTTAAGGGTTTTTTGATTATTCAACAGGGTTTGCGCCGGAAGCTCTATTTTATCTTCCCAATAGTCCGCAATCATTTGCTCAATGCCATTTGCTCTGTTAAAGACAAAACGTATTTTTTTCGGGTTCAAGCGATCTAATTCCAATAACTCGTATTTGAGCGTTACTAAGACTGTGGCAAGCCCCAAATCAAATGTAGAAAAATCTTGGTTCATAATTTTATTATTTAACTGATAGCGAGTAACCTTAATTTTTCCTTCTCCATGCGGCGTTATACTTGAGGGATAATTGCCCCTTATCGTTTTATTAAATCTACGCCGGTGGAAGATTTTCAAAAGCTACTCGCTATCAGTTCATTTACATTTGGATTATAAGGCAAAAAGTATACTTACCACGAGCTTGAAATTACTTACCAGCAAAGAAAAAAACCGCTCTGTGAAGCGGTTTTTAACAGGTAAGTAAAAGTAAGAAAATTGTTAAGCTTTCAGGCGTCTTTGGTAAGCTTTCCAGCTTATGATTTCTGTTTCTATGCCATCTGCGACTTTGAAATTTCCGTCAAGGTTTTCAAGGATAGTAGAGAGTGAGTACTGCCCCTTGAAATATACCGCACACTTTTGACTATAATTGAAGTAGTCAGCCATTTCTTTTCTGTAGGGGACGGTCTCCTCTTTAATAATTTTATAGAGAGCGTCCCACCAAACCGATCTCTTTGATATTGTCTTTGCTTGCTTGTATAGTCCGTTAATTACCACGAGGCGACGCCCCCCTTCCTCTTTGGGTTTTATAATGATAATACCCCATACAACAGTTTGCCTGATGCTTTCACTTGCGCCTTGATCCTCCACGTGTTGTATGCCTTCCTTCTTGCTTAGAAGCCCATCTTTAGCGGAATCCTCTTGCTCGGAGGGGAATTTCTGTGAAGGCAAAACTTCTTTATCTAATAATTTACCGAACGCTGTAATTCTAACCGTATAATCATCAGTTTGTTCTTCTGGTGGGATGTCCATACTCTCAATAAATATATTCTCTACTTCAAAAAAGCCTTGTTTTTCCAGAGCCGCAAGTGTGTGTATGAAAAGATAAGCCATATCTTCGGCAATATATGTAGTACCTCCTTTTCTAATAGAGACGGTTTCGCCTTGCTTAAAAACAAATTCTGATCCATAATCCCGCACGTCACTTTCTATTTGGTATAAAAAGATTTCTTTCTGTTTTGAAAATTTATAAAAATTTTTGATGTCAGATGAAAAAAGTTTATCCTCAATAAAGCACTTAAGGTATCCATCCAACTCATTTTTCAATGGCTTTATGTTTTTTTCTGATGGAGCTGGACTAAACCCAATAAATTCCAAAAAGCCATTAAGTTGTAATTTCATTTTGCCAAGCCCGTTGAATTCCCCGAGTATCTTAAAGACATTCTTGAATGTGGCTTTGTTTTTGAACAATTTTTTAACCGCATTACTAAAACCTGTCTTTGGATTTTTGGTTATATATTCAGTTATGACATCGTGCTCTGTTTTACAGTATTTTTTGTATATGCCTTCGTGAAAAGTTATATCTTCCAGCTCTACATTTAGCTCTCGCAAGCTATGCAAAAATTCAAAGATTGCAAAGCGAGGATTTCCTTCCAGAGGTGCTAAATCCGTGAACGCTACCAAACTTTTTCCAGTCAATCTGCGAGCGTTGGCATACTTCCATAAAGAATAAAAAAGTTCGTCCTTTTTATAGGGGAGTTTTACATCCTCAACATTTCTTATTATTGGCTTAAGCCACGGTTCATTATTTTCCGTAACCTCATTTGGTGTCATAGTAATTTAGAATAATTATCATTGTAATTTCCTTTATTTTACGCCATTTGCGACATTCTATCAAGGTTTGCCCGAGTGTCGTCCTGCCCTTCCATTTCTATACAATTTATGCTAATTTATGCTTAACAACTAAATAGCCTAACCCTCACGGCTTTACTGTGAGGTATGGCAAAAAAACCTGTGAAGGATACCAAACCCATCGTTTGGGAGCTCCTTCACAGGTCATAGCTCGAAAGAGCTATGGGTGGCACAAGCCATCGCCCAGCGGTGGGTTTTGTGATTCCAGCTAAACTAAATAATATATGAAATATTTACGAAGTAATCTTTCTAAGGTAGCAGGTTATATTTTAGCGGGTTCCATTAGCTTAATCATAATTATTACTTTAGTCGTTTATTATCTTCCTTCAGAAATTTCTCCCTCAACCACTCTTTTGTTTAGAGCTCCTCAAGAGGTCTTAATTGAAAGTAAGGGGTTGCAGGAATTTAGTCCAGAGAATGATACAATAAATACTGTTTCCTCGGAAGATAAAAAGTTAGCAGGAGAAATAATAAATGCCCTTCAACTTGTTGGCGACGGAAAAGATAAAACGAAAATTCAACAATCAATTGATGCCATAGGAAGGATTATTGACAAACATCCAGATTATTCGGATGGTTATGTCCAAAAATCTTTAGATTCTATAATACTTGGGAATGCCGATTATCAAAAGATTATGCAGGACTTGAATTATGCAATTCAATATCACAAGACAGGTAGGGGATCTGAAGTTACCAATACTTTCTCAATTGCTCAAATATACGCCTTAAAGGCAAAAGTAGATTTTCTTGTCGGAAATTATCAGCAAGCAATGAAGGATTTAGGGATAGCAATCAATACAGATGTAACTAAGATAAGCGACGTATTTAATACGGGAGGGGTAAAGCCCGAAGATAATTCAAACCCTACCGCTATTCAGAAAAAAGATTTAGATCTCCTAATAGCAAAATACCCTAATGATTACAGGAGTTATATGTTTAGAGGGCTTTTTTATGAAGCCTTTACTCCATATAACCTACAAACTTATAGTCCTGCTTTAGATGATCTGACTAAAGCCCTAAATGTTAATCATAATTCAGCTTTGGTTAATTACTTTTTGGGAACTGTTTCACAAAAAATGTCCTTCTGGACTAAAGAGGCGGCCTCCGATATTTCAGATATTACTGGTAAAAGTGGAGGTTATAAAGATAGAACTCGTGAAATCGCGCTTAATTACTTCAAAGAAGCGGTTAAACTTGACCAAAAATTTACAGACGCTTATGGTCAAGCCGCAGAAGAGCTCTCTGAATTAAAGCGTTCTTCCGAGGCAATTCCTTATTATGACAAAGTGATCGAGTTAGATCCAGCCCATGCTGGTGCCTATAACGACAGGGGATTAGCTAAAACATCCATAAACGATCATTATGGGGCTATAGAAGATTTTTCTCAATCAATTGATCTTAAGAAAACTAAAGCCGATTCATTCCTTGATAGTAGTTACGAAAACCGCGCTTCCGTCTATATAAAAGTTGCAAATTACGATAGTGCGATTGAGGACTATAGCAGAGCAATAGGGCTAAAATTTGCACAACAAGTAATTTTAATGAGTATCCCGCAAATTAGATCAATCTATCCCGAACTCAGTGGAATATCAGATCAGGATTTAGTGGAAGGTCTTCGTCAAAAATATTTCTCCGATATAAGTTCCGCAGATTTTATTGATAACTATAAGCACGATACTATGAATAAAAGCCAAGAGAAAAAATCATTTGAAGATTTTGTTTTGGCGGGACTTTACGTCAACCGCGCTGATGCCTACTTCGCTAAAGGGAATCTCCGTAAAGCTACTAAGGATTATAATAGAGCCCTTAAAGACGATTCCACATATATATTAGACAGATGGAAGCCAATTAAGGCACTCTCTTTAATAAATTCTAACAGCGAATATTCTATAGATATTCAAACCCTTGATTCCAGTAAAGGGAATATCGTTTCTCTATGGTTGAAAATCCTCAATATAAAATCGCAAGCAAATAGCGAAGAAAATTATCAAATTGATTGTTCTGCGAGAAAGCTAAAATCGCTTTCGCGAATAAATTATAACGCTGATGGAAGCCCAGTAAATACACTTCCTGAAAAGGAATGGGAAAGCGTGATACCTGAAACTATCGGAGAAATATTATACAACGACGTGTGTCTTTTGCATTAAAGAAAAGAAAAACTATGAAAAAATTTACTACAAGCGCCCTTTTTGTCCTACTGATATTGCTTAGCGTTAGTCCCTTTCCTGCCTTTGCCCATCGCTCGGGTTGCCATAGATGGCATTCCTGCGAATCGGATACGGGGAGCTACGTTTGCGGAGATTTGGGATATACCAGTGGATGCCCAACTGCTACAACTCCAAGTACGCAAATTACATCTCCAGTCTCTACTACTTTTGTCAGCCCAATCCAATTAGGAACTTTCGTTGGCACGCCAAAAATCAAGGCAGACCTTTACCGTTGTGCAATCGTGGGAAACTTCAATAGCCACATCTACCATCTCAAGGGGAGTAAATACATCAGAAGCATGAGCGTAAAGAAAAAAGTCTGCTTTACAACTGAATCAGAAGCTGTCGCGGCTGGTTTCAGAAAAGCGAAAGCTAAATAATCTATATGAAAAAAATCATTTTGTTACTATTCGCATTAGGTTTAGTTATCACAACGACAACGCAATACGTGGAAGCCAGAGGACGCTATGGTAGCTATCGGGCTGGTGGATATACCAGCCATGGGAAAGGCAGTCATTATATTGGTGGATATAAAAGATCATGTCATGGGTGGGCTTGCCGGTGAATTCATTTTCCACTTACTTCTTTATCGTTCATAGAAAAATAATTATTAAAAATGAATATGAAAATTACAATGAAAATATATCTCTCCGTTCTTTTCTTTCTCGTCCTATTAGGCAGTTTGGAAATTTATACCTATGTCCAAGCAACGGGCAATGAAATAAGCGAGTTTGTTTCTCGCAGACTCGAAATAAATGGCTGTGTGGCAAGAAATGGGTTACTCTTTATTATTGGGCAAGGCTCAAAGCGCACAGCCTGCCATAAAGAAGAAACCCCGCTTACGTGGAATATTCAAGGAGTCAAAGGAGATACAGGTGCGCAGGGATTACAGGGCATTCAAGGCGTACAAGGTCTCAAGGGAGATAAAGGAGACAGGGGAGATCAGGGATTGCAAGGCTTACAGGGGATTAAAGGTGATAAAGGGGATACGGGTCAATCAGCTTCCCAATTAAAACTCTATGATGTTAATGGACAATTTCTTGGTAATTTGTTTCAAATAATATTTCCCAATATTCCTCAAGGAGAAAAACTTGAAAATTATTTAGTATATAATCCTGCTATTGATGCACTTTTAAGTATTGATGAATCTGGGGCTTTGGGCTCTACGGATGGAGTTCCAGTCCTCAATTTCGCAACTCCTGATTGTTCTGGACAGGCTTATAGTAGTCGTATAATTTTGGATAAGAGAATTGTTATCAGAACCAATCGAATTTTTAGATCTATTTTGCCTGTAGCTCGTCAATCCTTTAGAACGCATTCCATATTAGGTGGTGTCGCTTGCGAACAAGGACTTATTTTTCATAGTGATGATGTAGGTTATCCAATACAAGAGATAACTCTACCCTTTACTCTACCGCTTCAAACTCCATTACAACTCAAGAATCAATAAAGAAACAGAAAGCGTCCCCTCTGGGACGCTTTTATTATTCTTTGTCTATTCTCTTGCGTGTGTATGAGGTAATATTACTCAAACTTCCTTTATTCGCTTATTTCTTTAATGAATTCCTGAAAATTGGTTAGGTTTGCATTTGTATCTCCCCGATAATATCCTTTGAGCTTATAAAATACATCTATTGCCTGATAGGTTACTCGCGGGTCTTCAGAATCAATGAGTTCCTTATGCTTTTGAGCGATAGCGCCGTCACTTAAATGCACTTTTTCTAAAAGCAATTGAAATCCTTTGCTTTCTCTTACCTTTGAAGGATTTTTGGCAATTGCTCTGCTATATCCTGCACTTAATAAAGCTCGCTTCATATTCCCGCCACTGGTAAGATAGTTAGAAAACGCTTTTTTTTGTTTTAATGAAGGTTTTGTATTGTATGCCATATCCACCATTTTCCACCCTTTTTATGTCTTTGTAAAGAAAAATGTGTATAACGACCAAGAGCCTTAAATGGAAGGAGGGGTATAGAGGGGTTCCCCCTCCGGTACCTTACCCGAAATGTCAGAGTAGGACACCTTGCAATAATTCCCTTGCTTCTGATAGGGTAAATTCAGGATACTTTACCGATTCTATCCACTTCATTGTTCGAAAATCGTCCCAACGTGCGAGCATTGCATCAAAAGCAGGGTATAAAACCCTGTTTTAGTTTGTATTTTCAAGGATTCTTGAGGATTTCTATTGATTTTGGTAATGCCTTCATGAATTGAAGGGAAAGACGGTTTGCTTGTCTATCTTTGAATGCGAATCCTAAGTTCTGAAGTTCATCTGACTTTCATCTAAATATGTGATACTATATTAAGTAGGAATTCTATTCATCTATGAATAAAAAGGTCATCGGCATTATCATTCTCACGCTAATAGCCCTTGTATTGCTGACTCTTTTTTCTTTTGGCCCCTTAGCTGGCATAGGAAAGAACGCGGGCATTAATCCGGCATCTCTAAAACCTCAGACCACCCAGCCAATGCCCGTTAATAATAAACCTATTCAATTTAGCGGTTTTCACAACAAAGACATCAAAGAAAATTACTATACTCTTAATTTGCCACAAGATTGGCAAGTGCAAAGCGGACAAACGGCAGGGAGTTATTCTTTCACCTTCTTCCAAGGAAATGGGATGGTTGAATTAATGGACGTGCCAGACAATACGACTTTGGAATTATTTGTATTAAGCCAGAAAGAGCCAGAGTTAAAAAAGGTTCTCACAAATTATGTCAGGAAGGATTACAAAAAACTTAAGATTAACAACAACGAAGCCTACCAATTAGTCTTTGACAGCGTAAATAATGGCCAGCCGCTGACAACCGTCAAAATATATATAGCAGGAAAAGATCATGCGGGCGTGGTAACCTTAAACTCTAAGCCAGATTCATTAAGCGCCTTAACTCCGCTATTTTCGACGATTATAAACAGCTTTAAGTGGGAGAATAATACATGAAACAGATATTCCTTTTTATTTCTTTGGCCGTGATTGGCGTGGGTCTCTACCTCATGTATTTTTATGATGTGCCTGACGCTCAAGCTGCCATTAACTTTTTTGTGAGCTGGTTTTTTATTATTGTAGGTATATCAAGTTTACTCATTAATATATTTTGGACCTCCACGCCAGCTCACAAAAAACTAATATAATGGACGCTATCATTACCGCTAAAAATATATCCAAATCCTATGGCTCCCAAGCGGCAGTTAAGGATTTGAGCTTGGAGATTCAACGTGGAGAATTTTTTGGTTTTCTTGGGCCAAATGGAGCGGGAAAGACCACCACGATTCGCATGCTGACTGGCATACTGCCGCCCGACCAAGGAGAAATCATTATTCAAGGCAAGAATCATACCCAAAGAAAGGATATAGCCAAAATGATAGGGGTAATACCAGAGAGTCGGGGATTTTATCACTGGATGACCGGAGAAGAATATCTACATTTTTTTGCCCAGCTTTATGGAATAATCAAACCTGAAAGAACTATATCTCAACTATTAAAACAGGTTGGGCTTTTAGAACGGAAACGCGCAAAGATTGCTACGTATTCACGGGGCATGAAACAGCGCTTGGGGTTGGCGCGAGCGCTTATCAATGGTCCTAAGATTTTGTTCCTTGATGAGCCAACACTCGGGCTTGATCCTCAAGGTCAAGAAGATATTCAAAAACTTCTAAAAACCTTAAACCACGAGGGCGTAACCATCTTTTTTTCCTCACATCTCCTCCCTGAAGTATCGGCATTATGCTCTCGCATAGGCATTATTAATCACGGCAAGCTCATTGCCTTAGGCACCCTTAGTGAATTGCAAGAACAGACCCAAAGCAAAGGTAGTCTGAAAGATATTTTTCTTGCCTTAACAGGCCAGCATGATTAACTATATCTGGCTCAAAGAAATTAAAGCCGAGCTTTACACGTGGAAAAGCACAGCATGGCTTTTAATCGCGTCTTTGCTTTTTAGCTTTACCAGCTACCTTCTTTTGACCGACAAAGAATTGAGCTTGCTGGATCAGACAGAGCTTTTATGGCTATTGGCTAAGATTATCATTGGAGTAGGATTACTCATTATCACCATCGACGCTTCCTCGGTCCTCACCAGTGAATTTGAAGCAGATACAGCCGAGAGTCTCTTTCTTGCACCTATAACTCTTGATGAAATAATCTGGGGCAAGTTGCTCTCTATCATTACCTTATGGCTCTTCATCTTTATTACAGCCGTCCCCTATATCCTCGTCACATCAGCGGGAAGCAGTTTAGCCGGAGCGTTCTTAGGATACGTCCTGCTTTTGGGAACGTTAGGAGTGTTAGGATTTAGCATGCTCATTTTAGCTATTTCCCTCTTGTTTCGCTCAAGTAAAAATACGCTAAGCACATCGTTGATTATTCTCCTTGCTTTAGCAGTGCCCGCGCTGTTCTCTTCTACGCTCAAGATTAACATCGTCTCAGATTTTTTCAGTAAAATCAATCCCGTTGATGCTATCTTTGCTTCTTTGGATAACGTTCTCGTTGACTATCAATTGAGCATTGCTCAAAATTTGCAGTTTATCCTTCCTCTTGTCGTATTTTGCATATTGACGCTCATACTATTAATCATAGCCGCAGGCCAATTCAAACGCAAAGGAATTATACAAAATGAATAGCGCAAAGTTGTTTACTAGTAGTATAGTATTAGTTGGGGCGTTGCTTTTCAGCACGCAAGTTTTTGCCGCGGGCCTGTTAGATATAGCCCCGCTCCATCTCACTATCTTTTCTGCCAAAACGTTGAGTGGCACAGCCGGCGATTACGTGACTGTTTCAGGACAGATTATTAACAATACAAAACAGCCAATTAGCGATGTCACCACGTATTTATCGCTCGTGGATACGCAAAATAAATTGCCAGTTGATCTTGAGGATTGGAGCGCACAAAAAGGTTTATACATTGGGACTATTGAATCTGGGCAAACATTGCCTTTGAGCTGGAAAATTCATTTTGTCAAAGCAGGCACGTATACTCTTGCCGTCATTGCTGATATTGCAAGTAATGATAGGCCCATTGTGAGCACCCTGACCCAGTTTAGCGTAATCACTAAGAAAAACCTCAATCCTGGCCAAGTGCTTCCTGTCGCGTTAGGAATGCCAATTTTACTCCTTGCGGTAATGGCTGCCATTCAATATCGGAGAAACACGAAGATTGAAGCATGACGTTAGCTAACGACTGAATAAAACCCGATGAGAATAAAGTCTAATATAGGATTCCTGGCCGCAAGATGGGTGAAGGGAAGCGCTAAAATTTTTGTTCAAGATATTTGATGAAGATTATGCGAATATAGGCGATGCAAAAGCATTCTGAAGATGGGATAGTTCCGTTACAATTTTTTCCCAATCTGGTATTCTGAACTTATCCAGCGAGGGGAGTCAGCTATTGACAAGTAGCACGAACAGTGCTATTTTTGTTTTAATTTGCGCCATACGGTATGGCTTTGCACCCTTCAATCCGAAAGGACGATTATGGATACGCGTTCAAAAGATGAGTTTGTATTTAGCCTACTGCCTATCATCCTTGAACCTATTGAAAAGTATAGGTTTATCCCTAAGAAAGATTCCGAAGAAGCACAAAAAGAAATTGCTTATCTTCGGGAAAATTTTTACTCCGGAAGTATAGATGAACTTATTCAACAAACAGAAGAGGGACTATTAGTAGGACTATCTACTGGAACCGTTGAGCGTATTAAGAAATATTTGGAAGCTCAAGGATTTGGCTTGAAACTCGGTATGGAGTTTCAAGCCAAAGAGAATGATTTTTTGTTTGCCTATTTCCTATTGATACGTTCCTTTATGGATGAGGACGAGGACAGTATTAATAAGATGATAGGAAGGATGCAAGGAGAGGGAGAGGAGCCAGAAAAACAAGAGGAGGGAGCAAGCGTTCCCGCGGCCCAATCAAAAGGATGGAAAACTGGCATTTGTCCCCACTGTGATAAACCTATAGAAGTGGTGGTGAAAACCACAGTGGAGGGCGTTGGCATTCCTGCTCAACTACGCGAGGAGCTTGGGTGGAAATATCGCCTCAATCAAGGGCAAATCGAGGTAGTGGAGAGAGCAAGGGAAAATGGGATATTGGCAAATTTTGAGATAGTGGTGAAGGCATTGATGGAGGATAATTTTCCTCGTAGCATTGAACAATTCTTCATCGCATTTCTCAAGACAGCTGTGCTCAAAATGCTCCCACCATTTGCAAGACGGCATTTTTCAGAGGAGTTTGGAACAACGGATATAAAGCTCTGGAGCGCTCAAGGGATAGGCGTTGTCACCGCAGATGATGTTATCCGTGTTTTTATTCCCACGGATATGCTCACACAAAAGAGTACCTCTACGATTGAGGGGAAAGTACAGGCTACCCTTGAGCCAAATCTCGAAGAGTTTTCCGGATGGATAAGAACAAAATTTGGCTATGTGGTGGGAAAGGGAGAAGCATTTGAAAATATGAGGAAGAAATCCATCGGGGAGTTCGCCCGTCCTAGAGTTTGACCTT
>OBEQ011138483.1_pt1 | contig 14899 bp, 14 predicted proteins | sample 1670901 | NCBI WGS metagenome assembly OBEQ01 (sample SAMEA104232315, study PRJEB22302) | groundwater metagenome | biome: forest; feature: aquifer; material: groundwater | place: USA | collected 2011-08-07 | depth 5.4 m | reverse complement strand
TCGGGCCCCATTGGTTGCGCTATGGCGGCTGGTACCCTTCGCCGCATATCAAGCTCTATCGCCGCGACAAGGTGAAGTGGAAAGAAGACGCTGCGGAGACAGTGCACCCGGGACTCATCTTCGATGGGGAGGTGGGTGTGCGGGATCTGAAAAACCACCTCATTCATTACAATTTTAAGAATATTGAGGATTTTATCGCGAAGGTGAACCGTCACACCACGCTCGAGGCCATCAAATGGCATCTCCAGGGACGGAAACTAACCTTGTCTCATGGACTTTGGAAACCGTTTGATCGTTTTTTCAAGAGGTTTGTCATGAAAAAAGGGTACAAAGACGGGTTCTATGGTTTTGTGGCGGCGTTACTGAGCGGCTTCTATCAATTTGTGGTGTATGCCAAATTTAGAGAGATCCGCGAGCGCGGAGAATACCTTCCGAACAATTCGAAGGAAAAAAAGATTAATACTTGATCGACACGCCCGTGACAGCAGTCCACAGGTCGTAGTTGTAGAGGTAGAAGTTTTCAAATTCCTGATTAGAATCGGCGCTGGTGTAGCTGGCGAACGTCACCCAGGAAAGATTTTTGGTGACGGGCACGCTGACCTTGCCTGAGACCGTGTGGTGAATGTCTTCCTGATCATCCGGTTGATAGATGCCCGAGCTGTTTTGCATTTTGCGGCCTGGGTAGTGCAGCAAGTAAAACGAATAATCCAGCGTCGCCACCAACCGTTTGTATAAGGGGTCAAATCTTTTCTTGACTGCATGTCGGACTAACTAAAATTCTTACCTGTTAAGACTTTCAATTCATGCAGTCAAGAAAAGATTTGACCCCTTAATCTCTCCCGCTACAGGCACTCATAATCTTGTGATTAATTTCTCTGCCTCTCAAGGAGGTGCCAGTGGAGTGGTTGTCTCCCTTAAAGGCTTTAACCAAACGACACAACCCGATAGCACAGCTCAAAGCAGTGACCACGTCTTTTGTTCTAACCCTGAGACAGACAATATCAGCGTAGGCACTTCTAATTCCTGGATATTTGACACAGCGATTGCAGGCAGTGGTTTTGGCTCTCCTTCTTCCGGCCAAACTCAACTTGGGACTTCCATTACAAGCTATAAATCCAATGTCTCGGTAGGCACAAGTTCCATGGGTTGGACTTATACAAGCTGTAATGCGGGGAGTCATGCTATAGCCTCCTTCTCACCGGCTCCTCCGGTTCAAGGAATCACCTTTACTTATGATGCTTTAAACAGAGTCACCCTAAAAGATCTCCCCAATGCAGAAACAGACGTCACCTATCAATATGACACGGCTCCTACTTCCTTCTCAGGCTACTTCCTTCTCAGGACAAACAGGGTACTGGATAGGAAGACTCTCTAAAGTCACTGATAATTCAGGAACTCATGAATTTAAATATGACAAACAAGGAAGAACCTTATCCGATAAGAAAACAGTCTCGGGAGTGGGTTATCAGTTTGACCGTTCGTACGATTCTCTTGGACGGGTAAGAACCCTTTCTTATCCTGATACTGAAGTTGTTACCTACACCTACAACGGCTTCGGGGATGTGGAGACGATCGTAGGTGTTAAGAACAACCTACCCACAAACTATGTCCTGGATGTGACCTACAACCCTTCAGGTCAAATCACTTATCTTAAATATGGAAACAATAGACCGTACCAGGTCCCCCAGGGCACTAGTGTCCGGTTATAAGTTAAACAATAATAACTGGTTATTAGAATCAAGCTCTTTCTTTTTGTAGTCAAAGTTTGTAACTACTTGAAGTAATTGATCTTTCTCAAAACAGGCAATACTTAAAATCTGTAGAATTGTGTAGAGATTTAAGCCTAGTTTAAGTCTCTTTTTAATGATAGCAACCAGCACATAGACAGAGATAGCAATCCAAATTTGAGTCTTTACAGCGTTTGAGGATGTCCCATAGAAAGATTTAATGCGAAGATGTTGTTTGATCCATTTGAAGAATAATTCAATTTGCCAGCGCTGTTTATAAAGTTGTGCAACTGTTAAGGCGGGTATAGAGAAGTTATTGGTAAAAAAAGAAAGATGCTTATTTGTTTCGACATCAAAATAATGAACTCTTCTAAGCTTGTGAGGATAATTCACTTTTGATTTACCACCTACAAAAAGAACAGTTTGATCACATTTAAGGCCTGTCGATTTATCAATAATAGGGGAAGAGTAAGGTCAGGCAGAGGATATGGATAATTGTAATGATTAGGTGTTCGGCAGAACGCCTTCATATTTTGTCCGCGGCCGCGATTTTCAGAAAAATCTAGAGTTCAAAGTTAAACCCTCGCTTCAACAACCTATCATACTTAATTCGATTGAATCGATATAGTAATGCGGCTCGATGAGCCACATCTTCCTCAATTTCTTTAGTTTCTTCAAGGACGCCTAATTGCAAAACTTTTTTCCTAAAATTTCTTTTATCGAGCGACCGTTCCAGAATAGTTTCATACATTTTTTGTAACTGGGTAAGGGTAAACTTTGTCTGGAGTAATTCAAACCCAATTGGTTGATAACGGACTTTCCTTTTGAGTCTTGTCAATGCAGCTTCGATGATTCTCTTGTGATCAAAAGCGAGATTTGGCAAATCGTGTGTTCCGAACCATGCGACGTTGTCAGCATCCGATGCTGCCTCTACTCGGTGATCTTTAAGGTTGACCAATGCATAATAAGCAATAGTTACGACACGCTCACGCGGGTCACGTCCGATATCTCCGAAAGAATACAATTGTTCCAAAAAAAGGTTGGTGAGTCCGGTCTCTTCTTGTAATTCTCTTCGCGCTGCATGGTCAACGGATTCGTTGATACGAACGAATCCACCAGGAAGAGCCCAATAACCCCGGAACGGACTTAGCGCGCGTTTAATCAATAGAATTTTAAGACCCTCCTCGTCGAGTCCAAATACCACACAATCAACAGTTAACGCTGCGCGAGGAAATTTGTATGTCTCAGCCACGAGATGTCCCACCTCTTTTTGGTCGACATATAAGAATCTGCTTTGGGGAGTTCTGCACAAAATTAAATCCATCATAGTTGCCCAATCGCTGAACAACCTCAAACCCACCCATTTGGCATAAAGCTAGAAGCTCTTGCGGATAAAAACATCTCATATGTACGTCTTTAACAAAAATTATTTTTTCTTCATGCGAATAGGTAAGAATGAAATGCAAAATCTGGCTTTCTCGAAGGTACTCACTATCAATTTTGACGGAAATCTTTATTCCATCCTTAAGGACAAATGATTTATGCAGATAAGCGGAGCCAAGGGTACGAGAGAGTTTTTTAATATCTGGATTGAAGACATCGAGAATTAATAAACCATCTTGTTCCAAGTGAACACGCATGCGATCAAAGAAAGTAAGGATTGACTCAAGGTCGTGCAGATGCTGAAGAGCGTTGGCGGCCATGAAAATAAGATGGAATCGGCGATTAAGATTTAAACGGCGAACATCCTGCAGATGCCATTCAACGTTTAAACTGGTCTCAGCAACCCGAAGGCGCGCGCGTTCAAGCATGGGAGCAGAAACATCAACGCCTACGATCTCAATCCCAGCCTGAGCAATGGGAACCGTAAGACGGCCCGACCCGCAAGCGACTTCCAGAACAGGGCCCCCAATGGCGACTGACTGAGACACATAAAAAGGAATATCATTAACGCGATCTTTGAACTCTTCGTCATAGAATTGGGCATCCTCATAGAGTGAAAAACAATCAAGCGGAATCATATATTTCCAATGCTCTGATGAGCAGTAAGATCATATAGGCAACTTACTACCGAAAGATCTTTTTTTCCCCCAAAAACAGTCGCGGGAATCGATAGAATATTATAATCAGTAAGTAATTTTTCGTGTGAAACCGTAACGATGGAAAAATATCCGGTGTCTGGGGGTTGCCATTTAGGCATAGTCGTTTGAATGGTTTCCGAAAGCCTAGTCCACTCTTTTTGAAAAGCATGTGCCTGTTGTAAGGGTAATTTTGGTTGAACTTCAAGAAATGAGATAACAGTTTTCAAAACTTCTCGAGAAGGGGGTGAGATGTTGCTTTGAATTGATGAGGCCCACGTCTTCGGAACACTAGCAATTCCAAAAGTATTGCTACGAAGCCATGATTTCGAGCACGACCAAAAAGCTGAGCATCGACCAGTAGCCAATAGCGGTTTTAAGATTGCCCGACTCTTTAAAAAATCATAAGTGTAAACAGCGTCAATGAGGAGGATACGATCGCCAGTTTTTAACCATTGGATAAGAAGTTCTATCTCTTGATTAGATAGCCATCGTCCCGCAGGCGATAAAGGAATCGGTATAAGAATAGCTGCGCGAGAACCAGTCTGAGAGAGGAAAGATAATTGGATTTCAGGAAGAGTTTGGAAAGAGCGTGGTGAAAAGCCGGCAGTTTCAGTAAGGTTCAAATAAACAGGATAAACATCTTCGGGAATCCAAATTTCGGAGATAAATTGTGAAATATGACCAAAGGATCCTCCTAGTAGATCACGAACTCCTTTTGCAAGTACAACCTCGCGCTTTGAAATATACTGATTCGTTAGCTCCGACCATAATTCGATCGCTTTATCCGGTGTAATTTCGCCCAAACTTTTTGAGACTCTTTGGGAGACATTTATCCATGAAGCGAGCGCTTTACCTGGGTTCATACAATCGAGCCTAAGAATGCTTGATGTATCGGAAATCACCTCATCGCGCCATTGCCTAAAATTAGCGTAATTCATGTATCAATACCTGACTTTTTTTATCTTCGAGAGAGGCGAGACATCGGCCATCCGCCATTAGATTCCAACTCCGGCAGACTCTATTGGTTAACTCCCAAAGCAGACTAGGTTCCGTATATGCCGCGACACGTACAGGGCGGTCTCGCCACATTCCTTCAAATACCGGTGCTCCCCATGGGAGTTTTTCTCGGACCGCCCAACCTGCGTCTTTGGCAAAATCAAGAACTAGGCGCAAAGAAACTTGGTGTTCAGCACTCCATTCATTGGCAGCATTATTGTAGTATTCAGACTCAATGCTCGTTGAAACATAAAGTTCTTTAAAGCAAATTTCCTTTATTCCACAGTTAACTGCCCAGTCAAGATATCTTTCAAGTGAGCCGCGATCTGCAATACCGTCACGTTGAAGCACGCATATCAATCGAACACCAAGAGTAGGCCATAGATATAGGTTTTTAGACCAAGTAGAAGCAATTTGGGCACTTTTTGTGTCTAAACCCATAAGCTTTTCATTCTGGTCATGTTGGTAATGATGAACAGAAATAGCCAACACCGAAAGACCAGCAACGCATAGTTTTTGAAGTGATTTTACGAGGTCTTGTTCTGACAATGACTCCCATTTGTAGCCATTGCTAATAAGAACAACTTTTGAAAATTGCTTGGCAGCTTCATTAATTAACCGAGTAAGATCGGATTCCAATAATAACGAAGGTTCGCCGCCACCCGTGATGACTGCACGGCTCGCTCCAAGTTTTGCGGCGGCTTGAAAAACTTCGATCACCCTATCCCAAGCAATTGAATGCTGCTTTGTGTCAGTTGAGACTGAAGCCTTCGAGAAACAAAATGGACATCGTGCCTGACAGGCATTTGCAATTGGAAGAATAGAGACCGATCGAGGTAAAAGATCGTCAAAACTGGGCAGTTTTTGCATTAACGTACGATAGGATATCGCACAAATATCTTCGATTAGGATTGGCGTCATTTTGCCCGTTGGGTCTACCAAGTGAACAGAAATAACATCAATAAAGCTGCGTTCAACGTATCCGCCAAGGCCAGTTCGTGTATTACGTTTGAGTTCGTTGCCGTTTATCTGAGTTTGGATTGCAATCAGACGATCTCCGATCAGTCCTGTTTTCTTTGGGAGATGCGCAGCTTTAGAGATTCCAATTTGAATTTCCTCTTGATTTAAGAGAAAAAATTTATTTGGGAAGGTACTTTCTTGAATTTTAAGTTTGTCATACGTTCTGCTGAACTTGTCGTATGCCCTAGCAAAATTGGAAAGAGCAGTCACATAAAATAGACCCTCCTTTGACCTTTTTGACGGGACATTCTCTTTTGTTAAGAGCTGCGTGAGCATATTCATCTTACTTAGTGTATATATTACACTATATAAGTCAATAAATTATTGATTTAATTTTTTTTATATCCCAATACCGGACTCAATACCAAATACCAATACAGGTGTCGCTATGAGCGGACTCAGTCGTGCGCCATGAAAGCTCAATCTTAAGATGAAGGGCACAGTTCCTTCGGAGGCATGGTAGAGGCCGAGCTTCCAAACCACCTCATGCTGCTTTGATTCATCGATCAAGGTGGTGAGAGATGAGGAAAATGTGCGGCAAGACCGCATCAGGTAAAGTGTCGTTGAAGACGAGTGAAGACAAACCGTCGATGACGTATCGATACCCGGACAAACGACAAGACAGGAACCGGTGGTTGGTTTACGCAAAAAATATTTAAAGAAACGTTAATCAATTAAGTTGACTTAAAAGTATTTGGATTCCAGCATTCCTGTTGGCTATCCTGTTGCTTATCAAAAAATAATATTAATAAAAAATTTGAAATTACCAGCAAAGCTGTATAGCCTACCTAAAATAGTCAAAGAATTAAATTAATCTGATCGAGCTCCCGACACCATTTTTTGGACAAGTTTGAAGATACATCATAAATATTGATTTTTATTCAAATCTGAGATACACTCAAACATATTTCAAAGTTGCCCTAACAAGCGCTTATTTGTAACATCTTTTTAAGATATCAATAAAATGTAGAGGAGCCATTTTCTTGAAAGGCCTAGGAGAACGCATCCGCAATTTACGCAAGTCCAAACACCTGACCATTGTCGAGGTCGCCAAATCCACCGGCATTGACCAGGCCACCTTAAGCCGCATCGAAAACGGCAAAATGACCGGCACTCTCGATTCCCACCGCTTGATCGCCGAAACTCTGGGAATAAGACTACCCGAACTTTACCAAAATGTTTTGGAACAGCTGAACCTCAACAAAGAAAAAAAAGCTCGCCAAAAAATCGAAACTTTTTCCCATTCTAGCGGCGTTGTCGCGGAACTTTTGACTACTTCGGTTTTGCAGAAAAAAATGACGCCGGTCCTGCTCAAATTCAAAACAAAAGCGCACACTGAAACAGAAGAATACCCCATCGGCACCGAGCGATTCATTTATGTCGCGAAAGGCGTCGTCGAGCTTCGCCTAGACAAAGACACCCGATTGTTGAAGCCATACGAAAGCCTCTATTTTAATGGCTCTACACTTCATCAGCTTTCGAATAAACATAAAGGAGAGTCGTGCGTTGTGTCGGTGCTAACACCGAGTTCTTTGTGAAGAATCTTAACAACAATTCAAAAGGACGATCTGTCGTAGAGACTTCCGCCTAGCGGGAGAGGGATAAAGGGAAATTATAGAATGAAAGATCATGAAAACTCTATAGTAAAGCAAGTTCATGAAAGATATCACAAGCTTTGCGAAGAAGTTCGTCTACTTGAAGATAAAATCTTTTGGACTGCTTCAATTCCTGATAAGATCCACGCTTGCCTTACGATGTTCGCCATCATGGTAGCCATTCTTGCCCCAATTTATATGATTATTCAGATCGTAAAAATTTATCTTCCGAAATAATTTGCTTTTCGGCCGCATTTCCTCTATTTTTTTGTAATTTTAGGCTGCAATATTTTTGTTTATTCTTAGAAGCATATCGTATATACTCGCACATACTCAAAACTACTCATAAATCTCAATATAAGGGATTTTTGTCAATTTCGAAGGAAGTTTAAACGTGTATGGATTAATGACATTCAATGAAGCAAAAAAATACCTGAGAGTTTCCAGGGCTACACTTTATCGATATGCAACGGAGGGAGCTATCCCAGCCTTAAAAATGGTAGGACGATGGCGCTTCAGAAAAAACCGTCTGGACAAATGGCTTGATTCTCAAGAGAACACAAATACGGGGAGACCAAAAAGAAAGAAAATAAAAGTCTATGCCTAACCGAACGATTTTAGTAGTTGATGATGAAAAAGAAGTGACAATGACCTTGAAGGGGCTTTTTATGGCTCTTGGCCATCAAATGTTTACGGCGCTGGATGGGAAAGAAGCGCTGAAAATTATAGAAGAACATAGCCCTACTCTTATTCTTCTTGATGTGAAGCTGCCGGGTGTTGACGGTATTCAAATATTGAAAAAAGTTCGAAAAGAAAGACCCGAAACAAAAGTGATTATCATGACGGCCTATTCCAAAGACACAAAAGATGAACTTGAAAAAATCGGGGTTGACGGCTTTTTTGAAAAGCCCATTGATTTAAATGGCCTAATGGATCGAATCCGCTTTGTATTAGAAGCATCTGACGGTACTCGATTTTATCCTTCTCGGGAAGTTAAAGAACCGGAGATTAAAGGCATCCCGAAGGCAAAACTTCTTTTTATAGAGCCGAACCCTCTGGTGTATGGATTTACTTGCGCGCTCTTTAACGTTAAGGAAATAGTAAAAGGCGAATACGAGACTAAAGTAGCCTATGGTGCAGAAGAGGGAATGAAACATCTTTATGTTTTTCAACCTGATATTGTCATTATGTACGATTCAACTTATCACATGGACGATGTTAAAGAGCTTGCAGAAATTATTATGAACCAAAGCCATAAACCAAAAGTGGTTATTTTGCATGGCCTTGTACCCAAGATGGATTTTGAAATAAGACAGCTTGAGAAACTTGGAATCAAATTTTGTAATCAAAGTGCTTTAGATAACGAAACTTTTAGAGTTTCCAATAAAAAACTCGTCGATTTTGTAGCCCATGAATGCATTCGGCAAGGGCTTGTTAAGTAATGGGGAGGATTTAATCATGTCCGAAAAAATCATTCGAGTTCCGCACGACAAAGAAAGAAATTATGACGAGGATTTCGTGGCGGAGCGCCGCAAATGGCTCGAGGATGTCACCGAAACCAAGCTTCGTCATATTTCAAAATATTCCATCCAGCCGAAAGAAGTTAAAGGAAATATCGAAAACTTTGTGGGAGTGGCTCAAGTGCCTATCGGTATTGTAGGGCCTTTAAAGATAAATGGGCAGTACGCCAATGGAACTTTTTACGTTCCGCTTGCGACGACAGAAGGCGCTCTTATTTCCACCTACCAAAGAGGTGCTATTGCAATCACCAAAGCGGGCGGAGCTAAAGCACTCATCAATAGCGATGAGAATTATCTTGATCCCGTATTTATTTTAAAGAACCTCGAAGATGCCCATAACTTCATGGCGTGGGCAAGAGATCATTTTGATATTTTAAGAGCAAAGGTGAAGGAAACTACCCAGCACGGTGTTTTGTTCAGAATAACCCCTTTCCTCATGGGTCGCCGCGTGGTTCTTAAATTCTCTTATTTTACCCAAGACGCGATGGGTGCCAATATGATCAATATGGCGACGGACAGAGTCTGCAAATTTATTTCAGAACAATTTCCAGTCGAGAGGTATCTTTTAAGATCCAATCTGTCTTCCGAGAAGAAAGCGGCCGGCGTGAACCTTCTTTGCAATTATGGTAAGGAAGTTCACGCAGAAGCTCTTCTCCCGAGGAAAATTGTGACTAGGCATCTAAACTCCTCCCCTGAGGAAATTGGCTCAGCCTGGCATTCATGGGCTCTCGGCAGCGTTCACGCGGGAATGTTGGGAATAAACGCTCAGTTTGCTAATGCTCTCGCTGCTATTTACATCGCTTGCGGCCAGGATGTTGCACACATCACAAATGCTAGTGTAGGACTCAACATGCTTGAAACAACAAAAGAGGGCGATCTTTATACGGCGGTTAAACTTCCCAACATTCTTGTCGGTACGGTTGGCGGTGGTACTGCGCTCGGTACACAGCGTGAGTGCCTTGAAATGATCGGTTGTTATGGTACGGACAAAGCGAAAAAGTTTTCCGAAATTGTAGCCGCAACGCTTTTAGCAGGAGAGATTGGCATCTGTGCTGGGATTACCTCCGAAGAATTTCTTGAACCTCACGTAAGAGCGAGTATTTTTACAAAAGAAAAAGCCTACCAAGAGCAAAGTTGAGGATGAATCTTTTTGCATTTTCGGGACTCCTCACATTCGTCACGTCGTTAGCTTTCAGCGTATTTTCTTGGACTAAAGGTAAAAAGCCTTTAAATAAAATCTGGGCGGGCTTTTGTCTTGCGGTCTCTATTTGGGGCCTCGGGGCGTGGAGGTTTACGTCCACTTTAGATCAAAACCAGGTTTTTCTATGGCTCAGAATCGGGCATATCGGTGTAATTCTTATGCCTGCATTTTTTTTGCATTTTATTTTTGAATTTCTCGAAATCAAAAAAAAACTACCAATAATAGTCGGTTATTTTCTTGGACTCTTTTTTTTGATCATCAATGTCACCGACCAGCTTGGCATCACCCACCTATTGATTACGAATCTGCGATTTGTATTCAATCAATTTTATGTAGATTCTCCTCCGGGTCCTGGGTACGCTCCATTTTTGGTCTTTTATTTTGGTGTTGTGATTTACTCACATTCATTGGTTTTTCTTCACTACAAGAGATCGTCATCTTTAAAGCAAAAACAAATGCAGTACTTTTTAGGGGCTACCGTACTTGGTTTTGGTGGGGGCGTCACAGCTTTTCTCATGGTTTTTGGAGTCAATTTTTATCCCGCGCCGCATATTACAGTTCCATTATATCCTCTTATCATGAGCTATGCGATTTTGAATTATCAGCTTATGGATATCGAAGTTATTATCAAGAAGACTCTAGTTTTTGCCGGTCTTTTTGCATTTGTTTATGGTGTTGTTACGGCAACTACGATTCTTGGTAAGGAACTCTTTAGAAATATACTGGGTTGGCCGGAATGGGCCTCGATGATCCCGAGCATTACCGTCATCATTTTCAGTTTACGGCCGCTTGAGAACTTTTTGGTAAAGGCTACCGATAAATATTTATTTCAAAAAAAGTATGATTATAAACATTTAATCCGGCAGTTCATGGATGAATTGAAATCGATGAGTTTAAACGCACAAGATATCGCGCGCTCGACGGTTGATTTATTTGATCTTTCGATCCGCCCGGCTTCATCGGCAATTTTTATGATCAATTCTTTTACGAATAAATATGATCTAATTGCATCAAAAAATCTTCTGCCCGGTACTGAGAAAATTGCGGAAGAAGAAATACTTTTAAATCAATTGAAAGACCATGGCGACGCTATCCATGACAAATCGTCTTTATCGAAATTTAGCATTGAACTTTTAATCCCACTTCTCATAAGACGAGATTTAATTGGTCTTTTGTGCCTCGGGAAGAAAAAATCTGATGAAGAGTATATTCAGGAAGACATCGACGTTTTGTCGGATCTGTCAGGCACGCTTTCAATCGCACTAAACAACGCACAACTTTTTGAACAAAGGGCTGATGCCGAAAAAAGAGCGATGATAGGAACACTCGCCGCCGGTATTAATCATGAAATTGGAAACCCATTAAATATTATTTCTTTAAAGCTCCAGGCATTTCGGTTATTGCAAAAACAGGGTTTATTTGAAAAAAAGTCTAAAGACGAAATTTTAGCGGAAGTCAGTATTATTACCGATTCATGCCTTGAGGGTGCTAGAAGAATCGCGGATATCACGAAAAAAATAGCTGAATTTGCCAAGCCCGATAAGAAAATAACGTTCGACGAGGTAGATGTAGAGAGCGCTCTCGAAGAAACCTTATCCGTCTTAGAGCACGAGATTCACTTGGATCATATCCAGTTTGAAAAAACCATTCGTTGCCCATCGCCAGTTGTTTTGGTGGACAGGGGCCAGCTGAAACAAATCCTTTTTAATCTTATTAGAAACGCCGCTCAAGCTGTCCAAAAACATTCAGGGAAAATCATCGTTGATGTGGATAAAAACTTGAACGGTCATGTGATTATTAAAGTGGTCGACAATGGCCATGGTATCCCGGCGAAAAACCTCGAGAAGCTTTTCACACCGTTTTATACGACAAAGGAGCCAGGCAAGGGCACGGGACTTGGCCTTGCGCTTGTAAAACTTATGGTCGAACGAAATAACGGCAAAATCGACGTATCAAGCCAAGAGGGAAAAGGAACAACATTTGCGGTAACTTTTGAGGGGACCCACCATGGATAAAACAGTTTTAGTCCTTGACGATGAGCAGGAATGTATAGACACACTCAAAAGTTTTTTAACCGAGTTTGGTTTTAGCGTGACTGTCGCCTTATATCCGCATCACGCGCTTGACATGCTTAGCCAGAAGCCGGACTTTACCTTATTTGACTATAAAATGCCCGAAATGGATGGAGATGAATTTTTAAAGAAAGCTAAGGCCATAAGCCCGCAGACAAAGTTTGTGCTCATGACCGCCTATCGGGATGATCTAACCGTTGAAAGATTCAAGAAAATGGGGGTTTATGAAGCTATGATCAAGCCGATCGATTTAGAGAGTCTTCTTGAGCTCCTTCAGTCACATTAATCAGCTGATCTTCCTTTTCCACTGTTTCGACATTTGTTTTAGTTCTAAAATACAGTGGCTACTGTAACTCCTGAGCCAGTCTTTGGGCTAGGAATAGGCGTGCTCGGCCTTTCTCGAAAACTTCGCAGGAAAAAAAGCACAGACTAAAATCAGACACGCTTCAAGTATTAGCCAACTTTGTAATTGCCGCTGCCAATCCCTCTAGCATTGCAGACATGCTTTTATAATCAAGCGTGGCTGGTTTATCTGATGATTGGTGATAATGCGGATTTCTAAACATGGCCGTATCTGTAACCATAATGGCTTGATAGCCTTCTTTCCAAAACGAATCATGATCTGAGAAATTGACGGCCGGAAATTTTTCAGGCAAAACGATCGAGCGAATGGGAAAGCGGGAAGATGATTTAAAGCCGGATTCTAACAATTGGACTGTCTTCCGGGATCGAAAGTTCCCAATGAATGCGACGAAATTGGCCTTGTTCGGAAAAAATAAGCCCAACGGCGCAATGTATCTTTGTGAAAATCTTTTATTCGAATAGAAACCCAGCATTTCCAAGATAACGGCAGCTCTGAGCTTTTCGCCGCGCTTCTTAATCTCTCTTGCATAGACACGGCTGCCCATAATAGAAGTATGAAAAAATGGGGGCTCTTCGTTTGTAAATGCTACGAAACGGATACGATGTTTTGTTTTCTGCTGTTGAATCATGTTTGCTAATTCGAATAAGCTCGCGACCCCACTGGCATTATCATCTGCTCCAGGATTAAAACATGTGTCATAATGTGCGCCGACAACAATCACGCTATTCGTTGGTAGTGAGTCTTCTTTTTCCGCAATGATATTTCTATAAGTTTGTGTTTGACGGTTTTCATCTGATACGGAATAACTCATTTCACTGACTTCATATCCCCGAGAGCGGAATTGCTCAGAAATATAATCAGCAGCTTTGTCTAGAGAACCAGGAACAGAAGAACTCCGTTCTCCTATTTGTTGGGCCAGATCCGTCACACTCTTTTTTAATCTTTCGGATCGTAAAGATTGTTCTTTTGAAAGTTGTGTTGAAAAATCTTGAGAAGGCATCCATCCGTACACAGATGCTTTAAAAAGGACGATAATGATGGATCCAAGCAGAAGCAATCTTATTATAGAAATAAAATGTCCTTTCGCGATGTATTAACTAGTTCACAGCAATTTTATGCTAAAAAATTATAGAAGTATACTTGGAATCAGCTTTGCCGAGCTTTTCATCGTAACTTTTGTTCTAACCTCATAACCCGAAGGTCACCTCTTTCCATTTTTTCCTAAACAACCATCAATAAAAGGGATACAATGCCATATAAAATAATGACCGACGCCAATCTAATAAATATCTAACGAAACACTTAAAAAACGGGCTTAGCCCGTTTTTTTTATGTGCTGAGGACTGCTGCATGGTTAGTCCAAATTTGCAAATTAAAAAACTCCGACGAGCCTCAACGCCTGAGGAATTTAAACTATATAGGGCAGCACTTGAATGGGATCTTACAGAGCCCATTATCATTGAAAATAGGAAAGATCTTCGTTCGGAACGCGACTGGAAAGAAAAAGTATCGCCCTACAATCACCAAGTTACTAATTTAATTACTTTCTGCCGTAGGCTTCCCGTGACCCTTCTTGCCGATGATGTGGGTTTAGGAAAAACGATTAGTGCAGGGTTAGTTATGAGTGAGTTAATGGCACGAGGGCGTGTCTCGAAAATCCTAGTAGTTTGCCCCAAACTATTAATGCCTCAGTGGAAAGAGGAACTGGAAACAAAATTCGGGATAGAAAGTATAGAGGCTACCGGACGAGAACTGGCTTCGGTAAAACCTCCGGAAGAAGGTGGGGCTGTGATTACAACCTACCATTCAGCAAGACTCCATTTTGATGCAATTGCCAAAGCAGGTTTTGAAATGTTGGTGCTCGACGAAGCGCATAAACTACGCAATCTTTACGGAGTCGATAATCCTCCTCAAGTAGCCATTCGAATTCGGAAAGCGCTGGCAGATAGACAATTTAAATACGTATTAATGTTAACTGCCACGCCCATTCATAATCGGCTTTGGGATTTATATTCACTAATTGATTTACTAACAGTTGCCAGGGGACACGAGAATCCCTTCGGAACTGTCGGTATGTTTGCTCGTAATTTTATCGCTGATAATCGTACCACTGCGCGTCAATTGAAACCTGATAAACGCGATGAATTTCGTTCTATTGTCTATAGTTATATGTCTCGTATTCGCAGGGCGGACGCAAAACTATATTTCCCAGATCGAAAAGTTCAGCTTCATAAGGTAACGCCCACAATTGGGGAGCTTGAACTGATTTCGATTGTTTCAAAATACATTCAAAAGCTTAATCCACTCTCTCAATATTCTCTTT
>OBEQ010345400.1_pt1 | contig 14901 bp, 15 predicted proteins | sample 1670901 | NCBI WGS metagenome assembly OBEQ01 (sample SAMEA104232315, study PRJEB22302) | groundwater metagenome | biome: forest; feature: aquifer; material: groundwater | place: USA | collected 2011-08-07 | depth 5.4 m | reverse complement strand
TCCTACCCTTATTATTATCTATTTTATTTATCAAAATGATTTCAAACTGTCAACTTAATCAACCAACCATCCTGTTGATAACCTGTTGACTAACGACACGCCGACCTGTTGACTAACGACACGCCGTGTCGTTATAATAGCTCCATGGAAATTTATCATGTTTTAAACAGAGGTGTCGATAAAAGGCAAATATTCATGGATAAACAAGATTATCTGCGTTTTATTCACGATTTGTACGAGTTCAATAACCAAGAGAGGGTTGAATCCACATACTACAAGTTCCGTGATTATAGCGCTAATGATAAGATTGCTAGTCAAACCAGTCTCAAGCCCAGAAAACCGCTCGTGAATATTTTGGCTTTTTGCTTAATGCCTAACCATTATCACCTTCTGCTTTCTCCAAGAATAGAAGATGGAATTCCCAAGTTTATGCAGAAGTTAAATATGGGATACGCAAAATATTTTAATCAGAAGTATGAAAGAATCGGGATACTGTTCCAAGGACCCTACAAACATCTATTAGTAACCAACGATACCCACTTCCTTCATTTGCCGTTTTACATTCATTTTAATCCGCTTGATTTATCCTATCCGGAATGGAGAGATAATAAGATCTCTGACCCAAAGAGGGCACTGGAATTTTTAAAATCCTATCAATGGAGCAGTCATCTTGATTATTTGGGGATTAAAAATTTCCCGTCAGTATTAAACATGCAACCATTAAGAGAAGTCCTTGGGGATAGTAAAGATTACAACAAACTTGTAGAGAATTACTTAGAAGACATTCAAATCAACAGTGAAGTTATCTTAGAGTAACAACACCTGTGGACTAACGACACGCCGTGTCGTTAGTCCACAGGTTATCAACAATGCTAACATTATTTTATTAGACCTAGTTTTGCAAGATGGGATCTAATTGCCCCCTTATTCCTTCCGAATGCTTTTGCGAGTTCAGAGACAGGTATTTTTTCGGTAAATAATTCGCGCAATTTTTCATCCTGTGCCGTATCCCACGGACGATAAGCATTCTGATAAGTTTCCCTAATTTTTTGAAATTTTGTTCCACTTCCATTTTGACCACCTTTAAACATTTCGTGGAATTCCGGGTGTTCGGATATGTTTTTTCCTCCGCAGGCAACAATGAAATGCTGGTATTTTTTCTCAAGTTCAGCTGGCAACATACCGGCAAAATCCACACCAATTTTTTCTGACACTTTGCGGAACGACCCGTCTTTAGCAAGAACTTCAGGATTTACAGAAAACGCACGTTCATTGTAACCAAGCAAATGAAGCCCGGACAATCTTCGTACTCGTGATAAGGCAACATATCCTTGCCCAAACTCAAACACCCGAGAAAGATCCATGACAGCCTCATCCAAACTCATCCCCTGACTCTTGTGAACAGTGATCGCCCACGCAAGGCGAAGAGGAATTTGTGTAATTCGGACACGTTCCTTTCCATTTTCTTGAACTGCCCAATCCACAGGCTCAACTTCAATCCTTTTTCCATTTTTTGTCTTTACGACAGGATAACCGCTTATTTTATCAAATTTATCAATCACACCAAGAGTGCCATTCGCAAAGCCTTTTTTGGGATTATTCTTTGTAAAAATAACAGCCGCGCCGATTTTCAAATTCAGCATTTCCGGAGAAAGACATCCTTTTTGAAGAGCGACAACGAGCGCTTCAGGTCCTTTCTGGGTCATGAAAAACACTTGCGGTTCACCTGGAAGTTTAGAAAGCATTTCGCTGTTGACACGATCCACATCGGCATTATGCGAGAAAAGTTTTGTGATGTTTTTCGATATTATGTGATGTTCAACTTTTCGTGTTTCAAGCTGGTGCAAGTGATTCTCGTTGAAAGTACCACATCGAATAGCTGATAATATAGAAAGGAAAGCGTCATCGTCTTGGCGATACTGTTCAGTAAGGTAACAAATAGCCAGATCGGCCCGCATCCATGCGGAGGAATTATATGCAAAGCGCGCCTTCGGCATCTCGACAAGCTCAGTCTGCACAGATTCTTCTTCTTGTTTCATTTTAATTACTGGCGGTAATTGAAAAAAATCACCAACTAAAACTACCTGCATGCCTCCGAATGGTTCTATGCTGTTTCTAACACCTCGACACACGGCGTCAACCATCGAAAGTGTTTCGGGAGCAAGCATTGATACTTCGTCAAGAATGAGAACTTTAGCACGTCGAATGCGCGGAACGACATATTTATTAGAAGCGATTCTGTTGAAGTCATGTTTATCCAGCATAGTTTTAATTCCTATGCCGCTCCAGGAATGAATTGTCATACCGCCAATGTGCGTCGCAGCAATACCAGTGGACGCGGTAATTGCTGGTTCAATACCTCTTTCACGCAAATACGCCACATACCTATTAACCGTATGCGTCTTGCCCGAGCCGGGCTCACCAGTAAGGAATATGTTTACACCAGTTTTTAATACCGAGAGTGCTTGATCTTGGGTCATCAGGGTGTGGACATCCTGTGGACTAACGACACGGCGTGTCGTTAGTCCACAGGATGTTTATTTTTTGTTTTTTCGGATGAGGATGTTGGCCATATGGAGAGATTCAAAAGTTCCGGCATCAATCCAATATTTTTTCGCTTTAACAAAATCCATCGTGCCCTCCTTGATATAGAAATTGTTGATATCGGTTATTTCATACTCACCACGAGCAGACGGTTTTAATCCATTTATAATATCGAAAACCCGATTGTCATATAAATAGAACCCGGTAACAGCCCAATTGGTGGCAGGCTTTTTGGGTTTTTCAACTATATCTTTGATAGTGCTGTCTCCAAAAAAAGAAGCCACGCCAAATCTTTGTGGGTCGGGTACTTTCTTTAAAACCACCATGCTTCCTTTTTCTTTTTTCGAGAATTTCTTAACAGCACCAGACAAGTCGTCTCCGAAAATATTATCGCCCAAAATAAGGGCGACTGAGTTGCCTTCAGCAAAAGATCTCGCCAAACCCAAGCCGTGAGCAATGCCTAACGGTTCTACCTGGATCGTATAATATAAATTCACGCCAAATTCCGCTCCCGAGCCAAGAAGTTTTACATATTGATCTGTATGTTCCTGTCCGCACACTATCAGTATGTCTTTAATTCCGGCTTTTTTGAGAGTTAGGATTGGGTAATGGATTATCGCCTTGTCGCCCACGGGCAGAAAATGTTTTCCAACTACTTTTGTAATTGGCCAGAGACGGATCCCTTTACCTCCCGCCAATACAACACCTTTGATCATGGGTACAAACTATCATTAAGTGGCCGAGTAGTAAACTCCATTATCTTTGGCCCATTTGCGAACCAACCCTTCCGTGGTCAATTCTTTCAAATTCCTTTTCACCGTTCTTTCAGATAATATATTGAATTCTTCTACGATTTCCTTGGTCCTCGAATTGGGAGAGTGTTTGATGAAATTAAAAATCCTTTCCTTGTTTGAGCTTTCCTTCAAACTTCTTGGTTGAATATTTTTTGCAACAAAAGCGAGTGGTTTATTTTCTTTAGGTTTAAGTGACAGTTGGATTGGCTGATGATGCAATCTAATCAGATCGAGTTTGAAATTCAAAATATTTTTGCGGGCATAAAGTAGGGGAGTAGTTGATACGATTTTAGAATGTTCCAAATAATCAAGAAGTTCCAATAAACCATCCATCGTATTTTTCAATTCAATTAACGCATAATATTGTGCGACATAAGTTTTATGTTGCACAATATTATGGGATTTTGCGAAATCTTTTAATGTTGCAAAATCCGAGTTGTGCGACGCACTCTCGGCATCCTCTCCCTTTGAATTAGCTAGCTTAATATAGCCGGCAATAAATCCGGATGTTTTGTCGTATAATTTCTGGGCCAGAAACTTGTCTTTCAATCCGGCAAAAAGTTTCACCAGAAATATTATAGAATTTATGAAATTTTTTAGACTCTCCTCTTCCATCATGCCAGACATTATACCAATTTTATCATTTTAGAAGCAAACCCGTGAGATAAGTCCTAGGAAGGATGCCCGAAAGCGTAGACTCTACGCCGAGCGACATCCTGACAAAGAAATTATCCAGAGATTTGCTTCCCGAAAGGCGGACGTATTGTTAGCCAACTTCATTGTTGCGAGTCCTTGAAGTAGAATCTACATCTTCATCCTCGCAACTGCGAATTTGACTAAAATACGTTCCGCTAAGATTATAAAATTGGTATATTGTCTGGCACCATACTATATTGATTTTTTAGTTGCAAATAATTCTCTAGCCCGATCCCATAATTCGGGATGACCATGCATTGAAAGCCAGTACCACCATTCAGCGCCCCAAAGATAAAAAGTGTTAAACCCAGTTTTTGACGAGAATTTAATCATTTCGTTAAATTTATCAACTCCCATTCTCTGAAGCTGAACGTCAATGGGCGCATCGACTATCGGCTGGAGTAGCCAGGGCTCGCTGGAAAGTTCTATTACTATCGATGGTTTCGTTCCATATATCAAATGAACTAGAGAATTTTTTATTCTAAAGAAGGCAGGTGTTATTGGATATCTAATAGGGCCCAAAAAGTTTCTCCACCAAACATACAGATACATGCTGGTCCCAAATACGTCACCCGATCGGTAGGCCTTATACCAGGTTCCGAATTCACCGCTATCGGTGACAATAACTTGCCGGAAAGGATCAAGTTTGTGAACTAGATTAATTTCTTCTTTCAAAAAATCTTCAAGTCCTGCAGAATATTGTCTGCATAAAGACCGGCTGAAGAAAGTAAGAAACATTTCATTCTCCACCTGCCAGTATTGAATGGCTGACGATTTCTTGTAGCGATTCACGACTGTTTCAATATAATTCAAAAGTTTAATTCTCTGTTGATCAAGCGGTAATTTTTCAGCCCAGTCCGGAGTGTGGCATTCCGGCCAGCCGGGGAGACGCCGACCGACAGCCAATATAACAGTGGCATCCCTTTTTTCGGCCTCTCCAATCTGAAAATCAAGTTCGGAAAAATTATAGACACCGTCCTTTGGTTCAGTCAGCGGCCAATGAGCGGTAAGCCGAAGACGCCTCACCTTTAAATCGTCCAGAATGGCCAGATATGTTTTCTTCCAATCGAGTTTCAATTCATCGGAATGAAAACGACTGAAGGAGACACCGTATTTTAATTCATCTTCTCGAGGATTTACTCCCAAAGACAACGACCAAAAGAAAACGAAAACTACTCCCAAAAAAATTAGAACTTTTTTATAGTTAAAAATTTTCACTTATAAAAAAGTAGCGCAAAACCCATGGTAATTAGTGCAATAGAGCAAAGTTTTAAAATTAAAACCTTTCCTTCCATATTTTCCCGTATAGCCGGAGTTAGCCCTTTAAGCAGAAGGGCTAAAAGAAAGATGAAAAGAAATTGTAACCCCAGAAGAGCGTTAACAAGAATTACTGAACCGATTTGAATAGAGTATTGCAAAGAAGCCGAAGCGATACTCGCCAAAATTTTGTTAAAAACAAGTAAAGATTTGGAATTCTGGGAAGAAAGTTCAAGAAAGGAGACAATATCAGCCCGGATGGTTTTCGAAAATGTCACAACCATCGCAGCTAAAATAAACCCAATTCTCGTCCAGAAAAATCCGTTAATAAAGTCAGAACTGGTAAAAATATATTTTACCAAAACAGAAGAAAAACCAATTAGAGTACCCGAAAAGATAGAATATTGCAGAGTGCTCTTGCCAAGACGGCTAAGTAAAAATATTCCCGTTATCAGAAAAACAAAAGCAATAACATCAAAATTGGTAAGGACTTCCCCCAATATTACGCCCGAAAATATAAGAGTTGTTAATGCACCCCAAGCACCGACCTTAGTTGCAACAACCGACAGATCGCTTGGCTTTAAAGATTTATAAAGAAACACCAAGCCAAAGAAAAATGACGTTCCTGAAGCCAAACAAATTAAAAAGTAGTTGAGACCGAACCATCTGACACCAAAAGGAATTAAAATTAAAACTGGAGCGCTTAAAACGGCTATCCAAAAAGCATATCCGGCTGGTTTAGTAACCGACTGAGAAAGAAGCTGCTTATCAATTACAACAACAAATGCATTTAAAAGATAAGCGATAAGAGCAAAGTAAATCCATTCCATAGTTGATTAGTAAATAAGAGTATTCTCTTTACATATTTTAGCATATTCTAGAGCTGAAGGGCGAATTTTTCTTTCGAAAGTCTGGTAATTGACCTCAACCAGACCAAATCTCGGCCGAAAACCCTCTGCCCATTCAAAATTATCCAAAAGCGACCAATATATATAGCCACGCACATTGGCACCATCATGAATGGCCTGCCAGACCCAACGGAGATGATCCTTGATAAATTTTTCCCTAAGCTCATCTTTACTATCGGCGATACCGTTTTCGGTAATATAAATAGGTTTTTTAAATTTACTTAAATCCTTTATTACATGATAAATTCCTTCGGGATAAATCTCCCAGTTCATTTCTTTCATAAATTCCTGTTTAGGAATAATCTCATTCTTTTCTTGAAAAGTCGGCTTTCTGCTTATGTGATAGTAATTAAGACCGATAAAGTCATAGTAGGGAACATTCTTTTTAAAGAAGTAAAAATTCCTCAACTGTTTATACAATCTCCTCAACTGTGTTCCAAAAAAACTTTTAGTATCTGGGACATAAACATTATTCTCTACTATTCCAACCATCACATTGTGCGACGTATGGTTACTTAGATCGAGAGTATCCTGCGGAACATCATAGATTCCCTTGATTGCTTGGTAGGCGAGTATGTGGGCTCTGGTCATATTCCGCCTCATCTTTAAAAATTTAAAAATACCCCTACCTCGTGACGGCCACGTGGCATTTAATTTTGTTAGTGCAGCATAAACAGTAAATGCCTCATTAAAAGTTATCCACAGCCCTACTCTATCTTTTAAGTTATCCACAACATACTTTATGTACCTTGTAAATATCTCCGGGGAATCATCGTTTAGCCATCCACCTTTTTCGGCAAACCAAACCGGATTTGTGAAATGCCAGAGCGTTATCATTGGTTCCAATCCCCTCGCCCGCAATGCCTTGACTACATTTACATAATGATACATAGCTTCATAGTCAAATGTCCCCTCCTTCGGCTCAATTCTGGACCATTCGATTGAGAATCGATGAATGTTTTGATTCAAACTCTTGGCAATATCAAAATCTTCCTCATAACGATTGTAACTATCGCAGGCCTTACCCGATCGGTATTCAGGAGGCCTGGTTTTCTCCCATTCCGACCAGTCGTTGTGGTTGTCGCCTTCTATCTGGTGAGCCGATGTCGCGCTCCCCCACTTAAATCCTTCAGGAAATTTTAATTCTTCCATTTTTTAATTATAACAAAAAATACAAAACCCCGCTCTTAAAAGACGGGGGTTAGTTTGTGCTCAAAGCTTCCAGCCTGATATTCTTTTCGTTCTCATCCCAGACCATTTTCTTTATTGCTGAAGACATAGCCTGCTTGCTTGAATACCTAACCGCAAACAAATCAGCTTGAGTTTCTTTTTCAATCTGTTTACTTAAATCCTCTGTTTCAGGTGCTTGGTTATAAAAAACTGGTTTAATATCTAAGTGGCCTAATTCATAGTGCCCTATCTCATGAGCCACAACCGCCTCAAGCTCTTCTTCATTAAACTTAAGGGCTAAATCAAACTTAATAAAGACCAGGAGGGCTTCACCCGTAAACGCAATCTGGGTAGGCCGATAAGCATAGGCCGAAACGAACTTGACCACCCTTATCGGGGGAATTTTAACATTGTCGGCTTCAATTTTATTCTTAACCGATCTAACAACAAAGTCGGGCTTAAAATCATCCCAACCGTAAACAGAAGAGCCCAGAGAACGCAAAACTGCTACATTTAAGACAATATTTACTAAAATACCTAGCCCTAAAAGCCAACCTAAAAGTGATTTTGGCTTCACTTCAATTACTTCTCCTAAAAAATCAAAAAACTGGCCTAATTATAGGACCTTTCTTAAGAAATAGCAATCACTTATTTTGCCGCCTGGACTGCTAAGAGTTCAACTTCAAAAACTAAAGTAGAGTTGGGAGGTATTAGACCATTGCCTACATTTTTAGAACCATAGCCAAGAGAGGGAGGCACAACAAGCTTACGCTTGCCACCGACTTTCATCCCCGGAATACCTTCATCCCATCCTTTAATCAGTTGGCCGACTCCGATTTGGAAAGTTGCCGGTCCACCATGCTTGGCCGAGGCATCAAAGACTGTGCCGTTATCCAAGGCACCGACATAATTTACTGATATGGTATCCCTCGGCTTAGCTTCGGCACCGGTACCAACTACTATGTCTTGAAGTTGTAGTCCACTCTCCATTTTTATTATTTTATTGTTTTCGGGTGTCGTTGGCGTTATCGGTGTTGGAGTCGGAGTTGGCAACGGCGTCACACTGGCCGTTGGATTTAAACCGATGTCTGATTTATCACCGCTTTTTCTATAAAAAACAAAGCCCACAACCCCTACTAAAATTACTATGACCGTAAATGCTAAAATTGTTTTTGTATTCATGCTCGGAGGGGTACCTATCGCCCGCGAGGGCCCCATTTATGGGATACGCGCTGGCGATGGGACTCTGTTCACAATGGGAACGTAGCTCCCATGTTATCAAACCTATTTAGGAATTACAACCTTGAAGATATCCGGATCAATTGTGCGCTGAAAACATGTTCTTTCAGCATTATGATGCCAAGTTGGCATTTCACTCCCCGGATATGGGTAAGCGACGGGAACAGCTTTAGAACGGTCTATGCCTTGACCCGAACTTAAGGTTTCAAAAGTAGCACAAAGCTCAAATTTCAATTTCCCCAAAACTTGATACTCATAGGATACGCCCGTCTTAGGATCTCTCGGAATTATTATGCCCAAAATATCATTAGCCATTTGATCCAAATTCTGGGGCAATTCGTTTTTCTTCTGCCAATAGTTAATAATCTGACCCTGAAGAGACGAGAGATTGTTAACTCTTGTTTCGTCAAACCTTACCATTCTCTGACTGGCCGGAGAACCGGCAACATAAAACCCAAATCCAATAGCTAGAATAACTACGATGACCACAACCCATTTGTACATACCAATCCAATCCAGACTGCTTTTGCCTTTAGACCGTAATTCTCTCAATTCCGAAAAATAATAAGAAAAGACAGAACCGGCAATAAAAAATATCGTCAAAATCTTCAGAATAAATTGAGACGTCAAATCTCCGTTAAGATAAGTGGTTATCAATGTAACCAGGTCCCCGATTATCACAAGGGCGGCCACAAAAAGTGTAAAATACAAAAGCCACTTTCTTATCTTTAATTCCCTTTTTTCCGGATTTTCAACAATATCCTTTTTTAAAAAACGCGAAACTAAAATATAAACCGGAAAAATAACTATCAAAGTTGCCAAAGCTTGTCTGATTGTAGAAAAATATGAGGAAGTCGAGACATGGTAATTATTAATAATGTCGGGAAAATAAATGTTTATATACTGAAAAACCAATATGCCAAAGCTGATGGCGCTGGCCACTAAAGTAATTACAGACAACAGATAAAGAAAAACATCTCGAGGCAAATTTTTATTCATTTGGTCTAACATATTAGTTTGTATGATACCATAAAACTCTTAAAATATCCATCAGGTTTTTTTAAACTCCGTTATTTTTACTCCGGCTTTTTTGGCTAAAATAAGTACGGCTTTGGATGCTTCGTAGCGGGACATATAAAAATTGCCGTAGATTACTTCTTTAATTCCAGCATTGACCATTATTTTAAAACAATCGTAGCAAGGCGAAATCGTCAAATATATCGAAGCGCCTTCAATAGGAGTTCCGTTTTTGGCCGCTTGGGCAATAGCATTAGCTTCGGCATGAGCCGTTCTGATACAATGACCATCAATTATTTCATGGCCGACATCATCGCAATGAGGCAATCCTCGCGGAGCGCCATTATATCCGGTCGACAAAATAACCTTGTTTTTGGCAATTACCGCTCCGACATGACTTCGATCACAAGTCGAACGCTTGGCAACCACTTTTGCGATCTCAAGAAAATACTCATCCCAAGACGGTCTTTTAGCTATTTTGTTTAGTTTCACCTTTGGCATATTTTTAGATTAGCAGTTTTTTTATAAAGAAAAAAGGAGCCGAGTGGCTCCTTGGATAATGGTCATACGACCACTGCTCCGCTACGCGGGTTGCGCTACTACAAGTAGCGCTTGAAGGCCTGGCGGGCATCCATGACTCGCTCGGCTCGGCGCCGTTCCATCTCGACTACCGTTTGCGGGTAGTGATAGAAACGGAGACCGGCCTTACGACCCATGGCGGCACACCGACCACAGTGGATGTGGTCGGTCAGATCCTTAACACTGGGCCAACGTCCGACCACCTTGCGAATGGTCAGAAGCGTCGGCACCCAAGCCTCGGCCTGCGTCAGCTTCGCCATGCACGGTTTCTCCGGATGGGGCTCGCCGTGGCACATGAAGGGCTTCTCTTGCTGTTGTGTCTCTGTCATCTGACCTCCTTGAAAAAACTGATTAAATTACTCCCACCAAAACTTTCAACTTGACGGCTTGCAAAAAAGTTAAGCTTGGGACAACGAAGAACGTCCGGAGGCTGGCCGAGGTAGAGCACAAAACCAGCAGGTTTTGATGCGGTCTTCGTGGGCCAAGCTTAACTTTTTTGCAAATCCTATTAAAAACTTTGGTTGGGTGGGGAGAATTGCCTGTTCTACTCTCCCCTTTTGCCTGTTTCGACCTCGCGGTCGTTCCCTTCATATTGATGGGAATTTTTCGTCGGACTCAGCAGGCTCCGACTAGGATCCCCACTCAGCTATCGAAACAGCTGAGCGAACCACTGTGGTTGGAGGACTTTGATTCCGTTTTCAGTCGCAAGCTCTTTCAGAGCTTCGACTTCTTCGGAATAGGTCGCTCGAACCTGCTCTCCGCCCATCTGTTCCACCATGCGGTAGAACTTTTGGATTGAGATGCAGTGGTTGAACAACTCCATGGCGGGCCTCGTCTGCCCATCAGGAGCTGGGATCCAGCTGAAGGAGGGCTTCCGCCCGCCCTTTGCTTTGTGCATAGCTTGTGAAAAGAACCCGGGAGGGATGGTGGTGGGCGCTGGATCCTAGTCCGCAAGCAGCGGACTTCAGACTTTTGGGATCCATTTGGGTTCACCCGGCTCGGGTCTCCCAGGGAATTCCCCGGTGAGGCTCCGAGCCATCAGGTTCCGCACAACGCCGCCTTGCTAAGGCGGGGTCCCTAATGCGGTATTTCAGCCACGCCTTGTCACCCCATCCCCCTGCTTCAACTGACCATCTGTGGACTAACGACACGGCGTGTCGTTATGTTGATAATCAGTTAAAGCAGGAGGGTGTGGCAACCCGCGTAGCGGAGCAGTGGTCGCATGACCATCACCCCCTCCTACCTACTTTTTAAAGACTTACCTTTAGGAACTCAGAGCCGATTCGAGGGTCCGATATATTTATTTAACGGTTGCCTCTCGTATTTGATCGTCTCCTCCTTCCTCAACCTTACGACAACATCTTATCATGGAATCATTTTTTTGTCAAGTCTTTTTGACATTTTAAAACACAAAACCATCAAATAATGGCTTATAATATAGCTTTTTCGAGAGTTTATTTTTGTCAGTAAAAACTTAAATTTGACGTTTTTAAAATAGTTGTTTTAATTTTGAATTTGTCAACATCACTTGACAAGTAATCTAAAATAGTATATACTTCAAACAATGGCGGGACAGAACCCCCGCCATTCCTTGGCCAGTTCTAGACCAAGGAATCCATCAGGAGGTCCGATGAATCGGAGTCTTTTCCCGGACCTCTTCCCGAGAAGGAGAGAAGCCAATGGGATCGCTCTGACGAATTAAGTTACAAAAATAACCTAGGTTAAAGACCTTCGGATTTTCTCGACATGAGGGCCCCACCAAGATCGGGGCCCTTTTCTTATTAAATCAATTTTTAGTATAATAAAATTAGGACTTATGCTAGCTGACAAACTAAAACAATTAGGACTTTCCGAAAATGAAGCCGGAACATATTTGGCGATGTTAGAGTTGGGCCCATCGGCTGTCATGGAAATAGCCGGCAAAGCAGGAATAAACCGACCCACAACTTATGTTCAAATAGAATCCTTAAAGAAAAAAGGGTTGGTTAGTACTCAAACCAAAGGTAAAAAACAACTCTTCATCGCCGAATCCCCTGATCGTCTTGAACTATTGCTGGAAAATGAGATTAAGAACATTGAACAAAAGAAGGGTGAGCTCAACTTCTTGCTACCCGAACTTCAGGATCTTTTTAATACGTCCGACCAAAGACCGCACGTAAAATTCTTTGAAGGCAAAGAAGGTCTGATGGCCCTGCAAAAAGAATTTTTAAAAACCAACGCGCCAATGGTCTATGGCATTACTTCTCTAGATAACGTCTTTGAAGTATTTCCAGACTTTGAAAACACCTATATCAAAAAAAGGGTCCAAAAGAAAATATCATCCAAAACTATCTACACCTCCTCCAAAGGGCCCATCTTAATGGATTCCGACGAGTCAAATTTACGCGAATCTAAATTCGTTGAGCCATCCAAGCTTCCCCTTGGCATCGACATCACCATCTTCGGCGACAAAATTGCCATCAATGCCCTTAAGGGCAAAATATCAGGGACATTAATTGAACACAAAGAAGTTGCCGATTCTTTCAGGGCAATATTCGAACTCGTCTGGAGTAAAATCTAGAGACTATGTCGTTAAGACTATTGAGTCGACGTCGGCGAAACTGATGGTGATGGTAAAACCGAGGACAATGGGTTTTGACCCTTCAATTGCCCGAGAGTGGTGGCCGCCTTGTGGACTGCTTCATTTGCCGCCTGCAATATATTTTTAACAGCAGTTACATCAGCATGTAAAGCATCGCGAGCTTTCCCGACGTTTCCTTTTAGTGCCGTATCGATGGTAACCTGAATTGCATATGTCTTACCCGACTGCGTCGCAATCGCTGAACGAACTACATCTATGGACTTCTTGGCATTGTCGATGGCAGTGCGGACAGAAGAAACATCATATCCCTGCTGGAATGCTTTGTCAGCTCTTTCTCCTATTTTGACCAACTTCGCGCTCATCTTGTCGAGCATGTCTGAAAAATGAGTCATCATTTTAGAATTCAGTTCATCTATCTGCTTATCTATTTTTTCCACTGCCTGCCGTTTGTTTACGTCTTGGATGTTTTTAAGCTTTTTTTGAAGCTCCTCTCTTTTAGTTTTTATCTTGTCCTCTAACTCTGTCTTTTTTTGTTTAATCGTGTCTTTGAATTCTTGCTTACTCTTTTCCATCTCATCTTTTAAGCTCTTCTCCGCAGTTTTAATTTCGGTTTTAACTTCACTTTTAACATCTTTGACACTTCTCTTCACGTCTTGAATACTCTTTTTCAGCATACTCTTTTGCTCTGCCATCTTGGTCCTGATATTTAAAGATGCTGGTATATGTGTAGGTGTAGGCATACTTTTGTTTGTGTCTTCAGCCCAAACCAAAGAACCGACCGACAAAACACCAATGAACACCAATGAAAAAATTATTTTATTCATGTTATAAACTATATTATTACAGTTCAAGAGCCTCAATATTCTTCTGAAGTTGATCGAGCTGGTGGTCAATATAAACATCATCATTCAAATCACTTCCTTGACTTCGAACGACAGAATACATTGAAGCATTGAGGGTATCAAATTCGGTATTGGCCTGGCTGAATTGCAAAGATAAAAAACCGGCCACTCCAAATATCGCCACAACAGCAAGGGCAAAGTGAAAATCAATATATTTGCTAAGTTGATTCATTGTTCTTATTATAGTTTTTAAAAAACATAGAGTAAAGAGTGCGTGTGGATATGTTGCTAAAATATTTTATAAGTTATCTAATACAGACAGTCCATTAACTATTAGTTCAGAGGGTTGTTAAACTGTGGAAATTTGGGCACATCAAGGAAGAGTAGGTCCCAATTCACCAGGAAATACTTACCTCGATTTTAATAGGGCATATGAATTAGGTGTAAACGGAATTGAAACAGATGTCTGTTTTACAGTTCTGTACAAAGATGGAAAAAAGAGGCCGATGATTTATCATCCAGACAAAAATGATCCTCACCCTCCTTCGATTATTAGCACTCCCAGCCTTGATGGTTTTCTGGGATTTCTTGAAGATCATCCTCAACTTTTGTGCTGTCTTGAACTAAAAGAAGATAACGAAGAGCTAGTTAAGGTGGTGGTTGATAAAATTACTGAATGTGGATTGGAAGATAGGATCTACCTCACTGCCTGCCAGGTAAGAATCCCCTTCCTGAAACTCGAAGCATCGGCCAAACTCCTACTAAAAGCGAGAGCTCGAAATCCAAAAATTAAAACCCATCTTATCGCCACTTTTCCTTTCTGTCTACCTGCGCTGGTCCTAAAGTATGATCCCAATATAATATCTCTGGGATGGTTACCGGAATCTAAATTGAGTGCTTGGTTTTTTAAAAAATTTATAATGAAATTTGTAGACTTAAAAGGACAAATAAAATGGGTCCGAAGTAGAGGCTTAAAAATCCTGGGTGGAGTTGTCAACAACGATAAGGATTTTGAGTATCTTGCCAACCTCGGCGTGGACGGAATGATGACCGACAACTCCGTCGCTGCTATGGAATTCCTAAAAGAAAAATCCCCTTAATAGGGATTTTTATTGTTGAGACGAGGTCTGTATGTTTTCTATACTTACGTTGGGAACACATTCACCAAAGATTGTGTTTTTATAAGCACAGGTAATGCCCAGCCATTTTCCGATAATCGTAACCATTCCTTCAAATTTCCACAATTCACTCGGGTTTCCCCTAAGCAAGGCTTC
>OBEQ012377900.1_pt1 | contig 14902 bp, 6 predicted proteins | sample 1670901 | NCBI WGS metagenome assembly OBEQ01 (sample SAMEA104232315, study PRJEB22302) | groundwater metagenome | biome: forest; feature: aquifer; material: groundwater | place: USA | collected 2011-08-07 | depth 5.4 m | reverse complement strand
ATGGCGCCATTTATGTATTAACGGCTTACGATGCCACTCTTCATGCATTCTCAGCTAATGGTCAGGCTGTGTGGTCTTATCATGCTGGTGGCGCTGGTACATCACCCTTGGTCGGACCTGGCGGCGTTATTTATTTCACGACTCACTCAAACATCTATGCGGTGAACGCGAGTGGAACGGTGAAATGGCAGAGACCTGCTGCGACTCCGATTGATTATGAAAAAACGCCGGTTATGGGCGATGGCTACCTCTACGTTAAATACACTAACAATATACTGGCTGCAGTAGGTATTGAAACGGGCGGCTTGGCCAATACTGCATGGCCTGCTTATAGGCACGATGTAGGTAAACGTGGCGATGCATGTCTTATCAATGGTTCCTTTGTGAATGACGGCGACAACGACAATGACGGACTGCCAAATTGTTTTGAGGTATTAAATGGGCTTAATCCGTCAGTTCACGCCGATGCCGATAGTGATGCCGATAGCGATGGTTTGAGTAATTTTGAGGAGTTCCAGATTGGTTCAAATCTTAGGTTGGCTGATTCCGATGGCGATGCGTTAAATGATAATGATGAGTCGACGGTCCATCTGACAAATCCCATCAAATCAGACACTGATTTTGATGGGATGAACGACGGTTACGAAGTTGGCAACGGCTTCTCGGTACTCGATAGTAATGATGCCTTGTTGGATTCAGATAACGATGGTTTCCATAACGAGACTGAGGCGCAAGCAGGCTTTGATCTACTTGATGCGAGCAAGAAACCTCAAGGTGGTGAAATCTTGTGGCAAGCGAGTTTCATTGAAAATGGCACTTCTACGATTGGCCCCAATGATATTGTGTATGTTGGTGATTATCGAGGCTGGGTATCTGCCTTTAATCGAGCTGGTTTCCTCTTGTGGTCGACTAAATTAAATGACTCGATAGCGAGTTCGCCCACTTTAGGCATGGATGGCACCATCTATGTAACGGGTGTAAGGAATCTGTTCGCTTTAAATAGTCAGGGCCAGGTGCTTTGGACGGTTCATGGCGACGATGATAGGAGCTACAATGGCCTCGGTGCATCTTTGGCGTCTGATGGAACTATCTACGCGCCCTTCGCTACTGAGCTCGTTGCAGTGAATACTGCCGGTGTAGAACAGTGGCGTTATGCCGCGACGTCTGAAATCACAACACCTGCTGTGGTGGCCTTTGATGGGACTATCTATGTAGGTGCTGATGAGGGCCTCTCCGCGTTAAATGCTGATGGTAGTCTGAAATGGCATATCGACCTGGATGGTGGGTTTAATTACCATTTCCCTGCTATAGGACCAGATGGTACGGTTTACGTGTCGACTTACAATGATGGCGGTGTGCTTTATGCAATCGCACCGGATGGCACGATTCGCTGGAGTTATAGAACTAATGGTGGTTCGATTCATTCTGTGATTGTCGATCACACGGGGATTGTGTATTTCAACACTAATGATCTAGTCCATGCATTGGATGCGCAGGGCCAACTACTTTGGACCAGTGCTGGGCAGGACGACAGATCTTTATTGTTAACTCAAAGTCAGCAATTGATTAGTATTCGTGAAACTACCATGGAAGCCTTGAACCTGGATGGCTCTGTATCGTGGAGCGCAAATGTTAACGATAGCTATGGTGCGTCACCGGCGATTAATTCGATCGGTAATATTTATCTTGGCGATAGCAATGGATTTGCGGTTTACGCGGCGGATGTAGATAAGCTTGAGAATAGAGCTTGGTCGAAGCTAGGTCATGATTCATATAACACCAACAACCAGTGTTTTACGCCAGCAGGTTTCCTCGGCAATGAGGATGCCGATGGCGATACAGTGTCGGATTGTAGAGAATGGTTGCTGCATATGAATCCTGGCGATCCAAGCGATGCTGCTGCCGACTTTGACGGCGATGGCTTGTCGAACCTGGAGGAAATTAATTTAGGGACTCAGATATCAAATGAAGATTCAGATAATGATGGATTGGATGACGAATCTGAAGTGAATACCTACAGTTCTAATCCGCTTACCACTGATACCGATAAAGACGGCTTGAAAGACGGGTTTGAGATAGATAATGGCTTCAATCCTCTCACCAATACTGGCGAAGCATATGCAGATGCGGATGGCGATGGGTTTAGTAACTTACAAGAGACCCTTGCCAGCAGCGACTGGCAAGATGCGCAGAATGCACCGCAACCAGGAACGTTGGCGTGGAAATTCAGCATGGGTAACATCAATCCTGATGTAGTGATAAGAGAGGACGGCTCACTTGTGTTGGCGTCGCAGAATTACTTACATGTTTCACCTGCAGGCCAACTGATTTCTCAGGAAGTAATCGCTAATAACGCCCGATCGGTGAATTCGCCGATGTATGCTGCCGATGGCATGCATTATGGCACCTACGCGTCAGAAAATGGTTTGGTTCATTATTTAGAAGCGCGCAACAATGCGGGCCAATTGTTATGGCAAAAATCGCTGGTAGCTCAATCGCATTGGAACATATGGGCGCCAGCGTTGGGCCCCAACAATGGTGTCTATAGCGTTTCTAGAGATCGCCTCTACTATTACTCGCAAGATGGCAACACCAGCTGGAATGTTAATCTTGGTGTAGTCGCAATGGCTGATCCGGTTGTTGGTTTCGATGGCAAGATTTATGTCAGTACGACATCTTCATTAATTGCAGTAGACCCGGTGTCTCATTCAAAAGCATGGTCCTATTTGTTAGGCACCCAGGGCGGAGCTGTGAGTGTAGGTCCAGATGGTACTATTTACGTTGGATCCTATAACGATAAGCTTACCGCGATTAATCCAGATGGATCTTTGAAATGGACCTATTCAACCTATGAACGAATTTTCTCGGCTCCTGTTTTTGCGGCTGATGGCACTATCTATGTCACCGACTACGATCAGTATCTGCATGCGATTAATCGCGATGGAACACGTAAGTGGACAGCGTATCTATCGGCCAATTCAGAGTCATCCCCAGCGGTTGCGGCTGACGGCACTGTATATGTCGGCACTACTGGAGGGCGGGTCATAGCATTTACTTCAGAGGGTGATGAAAAGTGGGTTTATAACGCGGAGAGTTCTGGAATTCGATTCACATCAAATGTGACTATTGGTCAGGATGGAACGGTCTACGTTGCTGCGCACAACGGTAAACTCTACGCATTGATAGACAATAATGGTGGTCTGAGCAGATCCAGTAACTGGCCGGTGGCAGGGCGTGATTTAAGCCTGACACGCAATGCCTGTGGAACTCTGTCGTTGAATACAGATTCAGATAGTGACGGCATGAATGATTGCTTCGAACAACGCTATGGATTGAATCGCAATGATGCTGCTGATGCTATGCTAGATCTCGACAATGATGGGCTCACCAACAGTGAAGAATACACGCGAGGAACTAATCCTGCGCTGTCAGACACGGATGGCGATGGCTTGTCAGATCGTGATGAGATCAACCGCTATGGAACTAATCCATTAACGGTTGATACTGATGCGAGCGGGCGTTCAGATAGTGACGAACTCTTTGGTGATGCTACTGATCCTGTCAATTCCGCTGATGATCTCGATACTATTTCGTTAATGCATGTTATGAACGACACAGGTGGAGCTGATTGGGAGCTAGCACGATCTGGAGAGATTTCCTATGCATCGAATGGTTTTGACGATGCACTTTATGACGGTGTTCGTTTATCGGTGAACTCGACCAATTATGATAATAGAACGAATGTTGCTGGTTCGCTGCAAAATGGCCGTGAACTTTCCTTTAGTACACGCTCGATGTCAGGACTATTGGTAAGTCGACGCGCCTATGTGCCGAACCCAGGCGATGCATTTATCCGCTATGTCGAGAAGTTCCACAATCCGACCACTGCTGCAATTACTGTTAACGTTAAATTGCGATCAACCTATGCCAACATGGGCCATCCTCAACGTTTAACCAGTAGTGGTGATACCGCGTTGACTTCGGGTGATGACTACGTCATTTATTCTGATACAGATCCGAATGCACCTGTTGTGCGCCATGTGTTTGCTGCGCGGTATGGTGATTTGCGACCGACGAATAACTCGTCTGCCTCCAGCTCACAGTGGACAGTAGATTTTGCAGTGACTGTACCTGCCGGTGAGACCGTTGACCTGATGCATTTTATGTCTATACATAGTTCGGTAAGCGAGGCGCAAACCTCACTGGAGAATGTTTATTGGATGGAAGGTTCCGCATTGAATGGACTGTCTACGCAAGATCAGGCAGCGATTCGAAATGTGTATCCCTATGTCGATGCTGATCACGATGGTGTAAGTGATGAACAGGAAGCGGTATTGGGTACGGACCCTGCCAATGCAGATAGTGATAACGACGGTTTAACGGACGGTGAAGAAATTCGATTAGGCGTCAATCCTCTGGTCGCTGATACCACTCCACCGGTGGTGAATCTGATCAAACCCATGGCTACCGATGAAGTCATCGCCGGCCAGCAGATGACTGTCTCAGTGGATGCAACAGATGACGGAAGGGTTGCTGAAGTTATTATTTATCTGGATGGCGTAGAACAGCAGCGTCTCACTCAGCCGCCGTTTACCACGTCGATTTCAGTGCCTGCTAATGCCAATAGCACTGTTGATATTGAAGCGGTCGCAAAAGATACCAATAATAATATGCAGTCTTCAGGAGTCACTACAGTCAATGTTATAGCTGCGACCTTCGCTACGATTGAAGGGCGGTTGGTATTCGAAAATTCTGAGAATGAAATGTATGGGGTGCCTGAAATCACTGTTGCGGTATCAGGTACAAACCTGTCCGCAGTGACCGATGCAAATGGTAATTTCTTGATTGAGAATGTTTCAAATGCATTGTCTTCGGTCAGTCTTGTTACGTCGGGCTTCATTGGTCAACAAGAAGTGGTTGTGCATTCTGCGACGATTGCCTTGGGCACTAACTCCTCTGTGGATGCTGGCATGCTGGTGCTTCGCGATGGAGTTAGTTTCTATGATGGCAACTACAATTCTTCTGGTTCAGAGGGTTATTTGGCAGCCTCTATGGAGCATCCCTTCAAATTTTTTAATGAGGAACTACCAGCAGGTACTGAGTTGCAGGCGAGACTGGGCCAGATTTATTTGTATTGTCCCCAAGATGTATGCGCTGGCGAGATCCGAGCATTGGCCTCTTACGAACCTTATGATCTCGGGCCGCATGCAATGGGCACCGCGACACTTGAGCACGAGACTGTGATCGATTGGCGACGCGTGGTTCATCCAGAATGGGAAGAGCAGGGTGTGAGTATTCATACGCAGACTATCTTTAAGGAGAACGGTGAGATATGGATGCTCTATGAGGGTGTGGATCCGGTAGAGTTCGAGTCAGCAACTGCTAATTTTGAGATAGGCATTAGTTCGGTACAGGATGACTGGGCCTTAACGCAATTTATAGATTTGGGCGCGTTGTCGGTTCCTTATCAGACTACAGGCGCGGGTTTTATCGGCGGCCTTTATGGTTCAGGCCAGTTGGGTGATGGGTTCGATTTCAACTTGAATAACCGTTATGTCAGATATACTCCGCAAAACAATGGCACCTACACTGTGGAATCGGGTGCGATTACTGAAAAGCTTGTGGACAGCGATGAGGATGGAACGCCAGACATAGAAGAAATTGTTCGCAACAATAAGACCACACTGAATGGCCGTGTTGTATTTGACGATGGCGCTGAGATTTACGGTTTGCCTGGTATAACAGTGACACTTGCAGAATATAATTTATCAATCGCAACTGATGCCGATGGCTATTTTACCCTGGCTGATGTACCAAGTTATCAAGCAGTGACATTGCGAGTTCAGGGTATGATGGGTGCTCAGGAGATCGATTTGACTAAATCTCTCAAAGTACTTAACGATAGCCATATCACAAATGTGGATACTTTCGTTTTTCCCGCTGGTCAAGGCGCCATTTCTTTCCAAACTGGCAATGGCACTGATCTAAATCTTGGTGATGATTCTGCAACGAGTGTTGCACTGAACCATGCTTTTAATTTCTATGGTGTTCCTTACTCTACTATTTATGTTGGTTCGAATGGTCACATTACCTTTGAATCGCAATTTAGTGGGATTTTCCCAAATTTACAGTTGCAACCGACGATCTATGCATTAAGTTCGGATTGGAATCCTAGTGAAGCCGGCTATGTAACGACAGAGTCGTTGTCGGATAGAACGATTGTGACCTGGCTTGATGTAGCCCACTATAATGCTGGCGGCATAAACCGTTATCAAGTGATCTTGCAAGAAACAGGAGAAATTACTTTAGTCTATGACACCATTGATGCTGGAGTTGAATTGCAAAATTCGAGAATCGGTATTTCAAATGGCCAAAATAGTGCTGGTATGCAGATTGATTACAGTTTGGAGGACGGCAGTGTATTTCGCAACGATGATGCTCCCTATGAAGCAATTGATTCATCGAATCCGTTTGATCTCGCGGGAAGCTACATCCAGTTTGTTCCAACTGTTGATAATGGGTATCAAGTTAATATAGGGCCACTCGGAAGCGCTAGCAGCGTAGATTTAGTGGATACTGATGACGACGGTGTGGCGGATATCAAAGAACTCCTCGTGGGTACAGACCCCAATGATGCTCTCAGTTTTTAGTACTTGTAGTCTGCGCTGGAATCTAACGGAATTCAGGGAAATGTTTTGCATCTGCGATCCTGGATTACGTTACACTCCATCGCAGGCTACACGCCTTGGAGAACCGATTTGATGAAGAAGACACTGGTGATTGCGTGCGTGATGGCGGTGGCTCTGGCAGTCGTAGGCTTGCATGTTTATTCTCGCTATCATACTGCAGAAACCATGCAGATTACTGTCCGGGAACTTAGCAATAACGAATATCCTGAAGACCCCGCATTAAGAAGCGTGAATTATGGAAAGTATGAAGGACGCGAACTTAAGTTGGTGCAGCGTGATGCCACCCATTTTGATTTTATCTTTGAGTCCAATAATCCGCATGTGGCAAAGGTGGTTTTTAGGGATATAGATGTCAGCATGATGACACCTAGTCTTCCGGAGTGGACCAAGCAAGATGAAGGTCTGAAGCGCATTGCGTTAACCGACAGGCAGTGGAATCGACAGCAAGTACGTTTTGAGCCTGGTTCGCAAAATATTGAAATCTTTGGCGGGGATGGATTCGAAAAGAATAATATTTTTAGCGCGGAGTTAGCAAAAAACTGCCTAAATGCCGGGTTGTGGGAAGTGCTGTTATTTTCAAAAGAAAACGACAACAAGGTTATCTATTATCATGGTTGGTTCACTTTTCCCCTCGGGCATTATAAAAATCTCTTTGAGCATAACACTGGCTTAGCCTACTTAGGTTACTGGCATTTTCTCGAACATTGGTTTGATCCTGCGGGAACTGTTGTTGATGTATCAGCGCTGCGAGAAGTTGTGTCCGAGCACATACCGACAACGGTGTTCGATCCCACGGAAAAAATGGTTTCTTTTGGGGAGCAACTGGCGAAGAGAAGAACCACCATCGCCAATAACATCCTTCAGTGGAGTGACTTCTATGCTGCCAAAGGAGAAAACATCCGCTTCGCATCGTTTATCCCACCTGGTCGCTACAGTGTTGATCATCAGTGGCAAAACCAGTATTGGAAAATCGATAAATTTGACCAGGCGATCCTGCGCGACATACGTTCTCCAGGTGATCAAAGAACGCTGCAAGAACTTGAGCTGAGTTTTCACAGCAGTGTAGATGGCAGCAAGAGCCGGTTCTTTGTCAGTGGTGTCGATATGAAAGCATTACCTCAATTGCCCATCAGCGATTATCCGAAAGGTTTGTATATGCCCATGGGAATAGGCGTGCCGCCGTTCTATCAAGCTTATGCGGATCTTCAGTTGAAACCGTTGGAAAGGAGCCCATTTTTTAGTGTGCTGCTTGATGATAAGAATCAGTGGATTGATCATCATAGTCTGGCGTTGGATGGTGCTGTTATGCATCGCGATTTGAATAACCCGGATCTCTTGCATGTGTATCTGCTGTCCTATGAGCGTCATAGTCTGATCGGGCATTTTGTCGTTTCCCTTGCAGAGTAGAAGTGTACCCGGTCTGTTCTAATTTTTTCTCGTGAGATAATTTGAGGTGGCTTGCTAGAGTATACAAGTCGATATAAACTCAAGTTTTGTGAACGAAGATAACATTTCGCACAGCATTTCACAAAGGACATGCTATTAAACTTACTTCAATGCAATTGCAAAAGCCAGTAACACCCGTGTCGTGCGAACCGTCGGGCGGTCGTTCCGTTGCAGATCCGCCTGCATTGTTTGGTACTGTATCCATAGATGTCCAGGGGCTTGCGGCTTTCAGGATTTTCATCGCCGCCATAATGCTCTACGATTTTTTCGCCGATCTTCTTCCTGTGTTTAAAGATTTAATGGGCCCTGGACTGCTTTATTCCGCAGGGTATATCGACGGTACTGTTTTTTGGTCTTTGTTCCCTGAGAGCCTTGCTCTGCAATATTCGGTACTCGCTGTTTATGTAGTAGCGCTCTTGCTGTTGCTAATCGGCTGGCGGGCGAGGTCTGCGGCATTCGTGGTATTCGTGATTTACGCTGGAATCATGAGCCGAAACACGCTTCTAACCAATAATGCTGACGTTCTGTTGCGTGCGCTATTGCTTTGGTCGAGTTTTCTGCCCATCGCGCACTGCTGGTCAGTGGACTCCGCTCTGCGTGATGGAGATCAGCAGAATACGCGCTGGCCGGTTATTCCGGTCGTTGCGATTAAGTTACAAATTGCCGTCATCTATTTTTGCTCCGGAATGTTCAAATTGGCGGGCCAGCCGTGGCTGGAAGGTAAGGCGGTGTTCTACACCATGGCCGACCAGCTTTACGGCACGTCCCTTGGTGCTCAAACGGTAGCGCTTGCATCGGATTCTGTACTATTCCTACTGACCTGGGCAATCACGATATTTCAATTACTGTTTAGCATCCTGGTTTATGTACCCGGCGTCAGCAAATATGGCCGACCCTTCGCCCTTATCGGCGCGGTGGTGATGCATATAAGCTTCATCCTGTTTATGCGCATCAATATTTTCCCCTTCGTCTGTTTGGCTTATCTTTTCATCCTAGTTCCAGATGCATGGTTTGATAAGGCACTCACTGGCCGTCGCGCACGGCTGAAAGATATGAAGATTTTTTATGACTCCGACTGTGGATTTTGCCGTGCCACCTCGCGAATTTTCCGTGAATTTTGCCTGACTCGACAGGTGCAAGTCCTGCCTGCGTCTGACGACCCAAAAGCGCAAGCGCTGTTGAAAAAGCATGATAGCTGGGTAGTTTACGGTGCGGATGGGGCCATTTATCTGAAATGGCGTGCTGTCTCCTATATTCTGCGACAATCGCCGCTGTTTTATATTTTTGGTGTCATGACAGACCTGGCTGTTTTTGAGCGTGTTTATAATCTCATTGGTCGCAATCGTCTCCGGCTTTCGAAAATATTCCGGATATTCCTAACTCCTCATCGCGACCTCTGGCCCGATGTCACGGCGCAGGGTATTTGCGGTGTATTGGCTCTTGTTATGGTGTTTTATACTTTCATGTCGCTCCCGCAATCACCGTTTTCTCCGCCGCCGAATCTGCAATTAGTGGCAAAAAATACCGGACTGGATCAAGTCTGGAGTATATTCGCGCCTGAGACTGCTGCATACATTCGTGAGTACACGGTAAAAGGTTATGACGTGCAAGGAAAACCCGTTGACCTTTCATCTGTCTTGTCACTGCAATATTCGCGAGACAGCGCGGGCTATTATCGTTTCCGCAATCACCGATGGCAGCGCTACAGTACCTATTTCAACAGCAAGGGCGTGGCTGAAGGATACGGCAAGTGGCTATGTGACAACGCAGAGGCCGACTTACATCACTTGCGACTTTTATTTGCCGAGCGACACAAATACAAAGAGACCGTGCGGTGGAATAAAGGGCTTGATTACGATTGCTTGGAGGGGTTAAACCGGGATCCCCTCGAAATGTAACAAAGATGGCTGTAGCCCAGAGCTGGTGTAGCGCGCAGAATTACCGCGATAGAACTTCCCAAATTAACATCATAAGAATTTGCCAAAAGTTGACATGATTCCCACACTAGCATTGTAAGAAAAAATACGATTACCAATTTAAAATCGTACTTTTAGCCAAAAAGCATCATACTTTTTTCCAAATTATGATCGTCTTCATTGGGGGTATTGAGAGTGAGATAATCTGGCAGCAATACAGGTAAACACTCTCTTGTAACACTTGGATGTCAGCGGCCGTTTAACGCATACAACAAATAGGGGCGAAAGCCCCCCGTTATTCGACATATTGCCGAAAAATATTGTCAGTCTATTTAAAATGTAGAAATTTAAACTTGACTTATAAAATAAGCCTTCGACCTTAATAATACCGTACGCACTTATAGGAATCGCCAACATACCTTAAGGAATAAGTATTTCCGCTTAACACGGGCCCAGTGGAAGAACCTGCAGAAATGACGAATACTATTTAATCACTCTTCCAGAAGCTTTGCTTTACGTGTCCTTCCAGCACTAGCGCCATTCTTTCAATGTCAATATTCAAGTTATTTTTCTTAAAGTTATATCGACCTGAGAAAAGAATGTATACCCAAGCGATCGGTGAAATCCGAGCGAATTCATCAATGATCTTTTGTGACACGCCAGCTTTTACCATTTTTTCATAAACCGTGTTTAAAATGATGCTATCGTAGGCAATGATATAATTGGCAATAAGTCTTGTGGCTGGACAAGGGATTGGTTATCGCTGGTGTGATTTTTCTAAGTCGATGTCAGCAGATTGTCAAAGTTGATGTCAGCGATAACACGCGCTTTTTTGTTGCACTCTGTTGTTGAATTACAGAACTAAACTATAGTTGAATTATCGCACTAGCCAGTCCTTCGTCTATCAAAATAGGCATAGAGAGAACGCCAACGTGTGAAATTTTAATCTTGCTTTTTGTTGTCCCAAGAAACGGGGTGACGATACCGATTATCACATTTTCGGGTGAATATCATACAATAAATGACAAAAATATTGCTGGTTGATGACGCAACCGAAATAATCAATTTGCTCGTGTTTATTCTAAAAACTCAACGGTATGACATAATCACCGCCTCCAATGAGAGGGATGCGCTTCAGTGTTATGAAGGACATCAGCCAGATTTGATCATAATGGATCTAACCATGCCTTTAATGAGTGGCGTGGAGCTAATCAAAAAGATCAGAAGTCAGAGTAATGCCGTCCCCATTCTCGCCCTCTCAGGGAATGCAGAAGTGACGGGTTGCCCTCAACAGAATATTCTTTTGCTGCAAAAACCTGTCAGCGTGACGGATATACTTTCTGCGATAAAAAAATTATTGTCTCTAAAGCTCGATGGATCGGAGTTAGAAGTTCAATGGCGTTCCCTTTTCGCCATAGACAAGAAATCTACCACGAAATTTTGCGACGACCCTTTTGTAGAGTTGTAGAAACTGCAACGGGTAAAGCGAGAGCGGACTGCTTAAACGCTAGATTTTCCCACTTGATATCAAACCACAACTCCTAATTAACACTTTTTATCGCACCGAGATATTCATATGGACCGCCTCACTCTCATAATCCACTTCACAAATAGCACGTTGTTTACGCACTAGACCGTAAGGACCAGCGACATTAAAATCGATTAGAAATTTAGCTAACCCATTTTTTACCACATTCGGTAATTGATTATATTCATCTGTAACTTTAACTCCCTTCATCTTATTTGTTCGCTCACGAAATTCATTGGCGCAGCGTTTCCAGCTTTTCGAAATTGTCGCTAGCTCATCTACCTTACTGAGTTGCGTTTGTTGTTTTTTAGTTTCAGCATCCAAATCTATTAATTGACCGCTGATCGCATTATATATTAAAGGATAAGTCGCTCCTGCTTCATTTCTACAGACCAACTTGAAAACTGGACTTGATAATGTCGAACGTTGCTCAGAAATACTGCCAGATATTACTTTCTGGCATTTTGGTGTGGATTCCGCCTCCAAAACAGCTTGTTCTAATACTGGCATTAAAGCTGAATAACTCGACGGTAACCAGAAGTTACCTTGCAGTGCGGCCACTGATGAATTGGAGAACAAGAATAGCAGTAGAGTAAAGCGTTTTGTAATAAACATCGCGGACAACCACCCAACTTGCATTAAGCACCCAAGCCGATTTTTAAAAAGTATAGGTCATCATTTATCGTTCTGTGCAATGAATCTTTGCACATTGTAAGTCTAATTTTTCTGTAAAAATAAATCTCTCTCACTGCTTGCTGCGGGGAATATAAACCGGAGAGAATCGTAGCAATCGATGCTTTTTCACCTCGGGGCTGTCGTATACTTCAATTCGGTTCGAAATAGAGAAATTATTTCGTTCACGTTCCTATCTGTAGATCCTCACATTCATAATCCTGATTTCGCGCACTCAGCCAGTATTTTTTCTTGCACACGAGCTATAATGAAAATTGAATCGGTAAGGTTAGTGCGTCTTTGATAAGAGGCAATCATTCGATAGAAGAATTGTAATAGTTGAAACATGGCAGATAACAAAACCAGTGACTTACGCGACCTAGACGCAGATGAGATTAAAAAAATACTTCGAGGTGTCACCATTCCACCGCGACCCACTGTGTGTCTAGAAATAGATGAAGTCTATCCCGATGTAGAAAAAGTGGCTACTGTCGTTTCGCGTGATCCCGGAATTGCGTCAGCTCTACTGCGTACCATCAATTCACCTTTTTACGGTTTACGTTACGAAATCAAAAGTATCCGGCAAGCGGCCGTTTATATGGGGTTGGATAGCGTTATCAACCTCGTGAACGCGGTAACACTAAAAGGTTCTCTCGGCACTAATCTTGATCCTAAGGCGATGGCAAGATTTTGGGATTCAACCAATGATACGGCGGTGGCAATGACTGCCCTCTGCCAGTTTTTGGGACTGCCTTCTATGGCGGATGAAGCCTACACCGTTGGGCTGTTTCATAATTGTGGAATCCCGTTGCTTATGAGTAAGCAGCCCAAGTATTCCCATCTGTTAAATAAAGCGTACCAGCAAGCTGATCTCGACATCATGAAAGTAGAAGCTGACCTTATCGGTAGCAGTCATTCCGTAGTCAGCTACTTTGTGTGTAAAACCTGGAGTTTATCCGATGCGATGTGCGAAACCATATTAGAGCATCACAATCGAACGGCGATTCCAGGCTTAATGTTGGATGTGACTGATAGCCACACGTTGCTTGCAATGCTTAAAATGGCCGAACACATAACGATGGAGTATGAGATTTTGGGTGGCGCGCAAGTAGATTATGAATGGGAAGCGATAAAGACCTCGGTGCTCGACTACTTTGAACTTTTGGATGAAGATTTCAATGATCTCTGTGAACAAATTATCGAACAACTGGATGCAGATCAGGCGCAAAGACTGCAAGTGTAATTCGTAAGGCAAGACAATCTACCCACCCTTTTTTAGAGGCCGGAGGACTAGACATGCGGTTCCCTGATATATCTTTGGCGAGAGAAATTGCCAACAACATAAAGATCCCTCCCCGTCCTGAGGTGCTTATAGCATTTTCCCAGGAAACCAAAAAGGCGGAGCCGAAAGCGGCAAAAATCGTAAATGTACTGAAAGCTGATGTTAGTCTCTGTTCTGCAATTCTTCAGCTAGTGAACTCTCCGGTTTTTGGGCTGAGAAGCAAAGTCACGTCGATTGATCATGCGTTCTCCCTGTTGGGTATCGGGCGCGTAGAGCGGGTGGTTACCGCAGTCACCATGCGAAACGCTATCAGCGCTAATCTTGATTTGGGGCGCTTTTGGGACAGTGCCAGTGAGATTGCAGGCTTGTGCAGTCAATTAGCACGACAAATTTCCGGTACTAGTGAAGATGACGCCTATACAGTAGGCCTATTCCACGACTGCGGCATTCCTATTTTGATGCAGCAATTTGCCGACTACAAAGACACACTACGCGAGATTGCGCAAACCGATGTACAACCTTTCACCTTGACGGAAGACAAAAAATACCGCTGCAATCATGCATTTATTGGTTTTTGTCTGTGTGAAAAATGGTTCTTACCGGATCAAATTGCCCGAGCTGTACTGTTACACCATGAAAAGTTCCACACCTTCCAGCCTGAAGGCGAGCGCGATGAACAGACTCTTTCACTCTTATCGATTCTAAAAATGGCAGAGTACATCAGTGCATTGCACAGGCAAACCCTGCGCATGCAAGACAATTTAGAATGGGAACATATCAAAGAGGACGTACTTGGCTTTGCCCATCTTGAGGAGCAAGATTTTAATGATATAACAGCAATGCTACTGGAGCAGCTCAACGAACAAAACCACAAAATCAATTAGCCAATCAGTTGGTAGAAAATAATTCCATCGTATTCTTTTCGCTCAAAGCGATCACTAATATTAAAAAGCATTTCAGAAGAACCTATAAGCAACGTAGCGCCGGGGACCATTGTGTCTGCAATGCGACTGAAAATCTGCTTTTTAGTTTCTATATCAAAATATATGGCCACATTTCTGCATAAAACAATATTAAACTTTGGGTTCTTTACGAGAAGCGGGGGAAAGTCCGGTAGAGTATAGATATGTCATTGATGTATTTAAATTTTTAGTGATTCTTTTTTAATTCACCCAGCAATAATTTGGCTCTATTCGTTAGTTGATTGATATTTTGTTTCAGTCGCTTGGGCATAATTAACCGCTCAATCTCTTCTTGCAAATCATCCAAGTTCTGAACGGCGAGTTCAAATTTAACAATTGCTGTTGACTGATTCGTAAATGCAAAAGGTAATGGAATCGATTTTCCATTCACAATATTATAAATTGTT